>Ga0209482_1002077_pt1 | contig 12829 bp, 11 predicted proteins | sample CoawatmetaG10DNA_FD_187512 | JGI IMG/M metagenome (GOLD analysis project Ga0209482, IMG submission 187512) | Marine microbial communities from the West Antarctic Peninsula - Coastal water metaG104-DNA (SPAdes) (version 2) | ecosystem: Environmental > Aquatic > Marine > Coastal ...
GCTATTTGGATCTTTCAGTCATTTCAAATATCTCGCCACGAACTGATACCAAAGACCCCAAGTACTGGAAAGGTTTTCCAAACTGGACAGCAATCGGCATGGAATTACATCAGAGATCAGCCCAGGCGCTTGAGTAGGTAAAGATAATTAGGACAGATATGAAACGATTGCTCTTACTAGCTCTATTGGCCTCCATGCACACCTTTGCTGAGGACACTGCCTTTGATTAGTTTGGCCTTGAGAGAAGTAACATAAGTCTTAAAGCACCCTTTCCCTCTAAGCTGGCGCCGCCTTCTCATCTATTTGGATTGAAGCGCAGCAATATGTCGATGAGATAGTCTCGGAAACAGTTAAGGTATGCGAGGTCATATATACAGCGAAATAAACAACACATTAAATCTAAAAAACTAAAAGCCTCTAAACAGAGGCTTTTTTATTCCTGCGAGTTATCAGGAAACTCGGCGAATGCAGACTGAATTAACTCAGTGTCTTACATTGTTTAGGGATCTTTCCGACCTCTCACACCACCTTTTTTATAAGCCTCAAGAACTTCTTACCACGATCTAGCCCCGATTTAACTGGATGGGGTATTTGGTTACGATTAGGTAATCAACAAAGGGAGTCCATAATGTCTCGAAAATTAATAGTGGGGCTATACCAATGACTGTGCCCTCGCCTCTATTCGCAAAGGTATGGTTGTTAGATGGCTGAATTCAAGGTGCTTGCCAAGATATTTAAGGGTTGGTAAGTAGCAGTTACACTGAAGTCTTCGTAAAGCTCTGGATTATTGAGTCTTACGATCAAAATGTTAAATTCACTTTAGAAGATTCGTTTCGCTAAGAAAATTTTTGATCTCGCTGCAATGAACTGCAAAGTTGAGGTTTTGGCCATCAGTTCTGCCCCAGGTGTTGATTCCAATAACCGTTTGATCACTGTTAAATAGTGGACCGCCAGAATTCCCTGGACTTATCGCTGCGTCAATTTGGATGTAACGTTTAATGATACCTGACTCAGGATAGAATGGATGTTTCATATCTCTTATAGCACTTACTATCCCACGAGAGGTACTGTATTCAAAGCCTTTTGGGTGGCCAATGGTAAAAATGGGCTCTCTTCGATTAACCTCGCAACTATCTTGTAACTTTAGCGGTACACCTTTCTTGTTGACTTTTAATAATGCTAAGTCAGTAGCTATATCCTTTGCGACAACTCGCCCCGAAAAAGTCTCTCCGGTGAAAGTTTTAAGGTCGAGAAAACTTGAGCCCGCAATAACATGTTGATTTGTCAGCACATGACTTTCGTCTACATAAAAACCGGTTCCCATACCATTTAAGCGCTCCAGCACTAAAATGGAATTCTCAAGAACATAGGGCATAACCTCCTTTGAGCTGGTAATGACTTTTGGGCTTAAGATAACTGGAGGCTTTATCAAAGAACTATCTCCACCATTTAATCGTTTTGCGTATGCCATTTGATCTGCCTTAGCAAGCTTGAGCTTATTTTCTGGAACCTTCAAATCCACAAGTAATGTTTCAAGATCAAATTTATACGGAATGTCTTGATCCAACCAAGCATCTACTTCAGTTTCAGATGAGGTACCACTCAGTAGCTGTTGTTTTTTTACATCAGTCTCTGCAACTGGAGAGCTTATGAGCTCAAACATCTTGGTGGCCTTGAGGGGCATTTTTTCTCGGTAAGTTTTTCCGCTTTCAAAATCAAAAAAAGCAAAAACAAGACTGGAGGCTTTTTCTGTTTCTATTTTTAACTTTTCCACCTCATAATCCGAATGAATTTCGTTAGTTAACATGCGAGAAGTGCGTGAAAGAACTGCAACAGCTTGGTCATAGGCTTTTTGAGCATCAGGTGTTTGATTTAAAAGTGCATTGACTAATACGCATTGCAAAAAACTTCCTGAACATGGCCGAGATGCATCGTTAGCTCGAGCCTGAGCCAACTTTGACTGCGCATCAAAAACTGCAGCTTGAACTACGTCATATCTAGGATTGTAAACTTGACGAGTTGAAGAAACATACTTCGATTTTTCATCAAACCTTTCAGTAATTTTTCGCCCTGAAGTCTTATCTGTATATTTAATCAATAGAAGTTGCTCTGGCATATAAGTAATAGAGTCAGCGTCTAGAAATTGAAATTTTTTATTTTGTGATGGAGATATATACGTATCGGTAATTATTAGCCGACTTGGTACAGCCCTTAGAAATACCCCAACGCTTTCAAGCTTGGGCACAGATTGGCAGTCATTCAATGATTCCCAGCTCAGCTGCTTCCAGTCTACGGCATTGTCGGATGAATTATTATCTAAGAACTTTTCAGTGGTAAATATCTCTTCTAAAAAACCGCGTTCTAAATTATATCCGAGAGAGTCAAAACTGAAGCCTGAGCGATCAAACTCTCGTAATTCGCTCTGTTGAAATTCTGGTTTTACCGATTTAAGGATTGATACCTCGCGGATACTTGACTCACTGAATTCTCCAGACACTCTCCCGGCAGGATGTTCTATAGAAAAATCTCCAAGAACATCACGAACAATTTCCCCTGAATCATTGATTGTGAAATTTCCGGACGACACAATGACACATTCTCCCATTTCTCTCTGAAGAAATCCTTGTCTAGGCCTACTAGTGCTATTGATATAATCAAGTTTACCTGTGAAGCGATCCCCTGATGTTTTCCAAACAAAAACACCTTCTTCGGGCCGCATATCATTGCTAAATGTGCCTTTAAATTTGAATATTTTGGTTTCGTAAATACCGCGTAGCCATGATAAATTATCTCGGACCCTACCCTCGAACGACCAACCGTTAGGACTTGACAAATTTATACTAGAAATGACGCCCATTTCAAAGGTAGCATCTATGGATTCATTACCAACGACTATCTTACCGCGTCCATCGGGTATAGCTTCTGCAAAATTAACTGGCTTCACTGCGCCTTTATAGCTTTCAATCGCTGTATAATATCGATTCGACTCTATTAACTGGCAAGTGGCTTCAGTTGTTTCTGCAGACACTTCTCCACAAAGCCATGAATTATTTGCAATTGAGGGTCCGATTGGCGCACATCCAATAATAACTAAACTGGTAAAGACTAATGAGCCTAGCCATAACATACTCTTCGGAGTCCTATTATTTAAATTAAGCATTACGAGCAATCCTCCCACTATATTAAAAAAACACTATTCCTTAAGCCCCATACGAACACTGACTTTAAATACAATCCCTCATATGTCAGTCATGTGCAACCTTGTGATAATCAAATGAACCAGACAACCATAATTTCACAAACGACCATACAGCAGATCTATTGCAAACCTACGAATACCCCACCATTTTGGCTTGCGACTTCACGCATTAGTGTCGCGTATCTATCTCCAATACCCCAGCTAAAACCAATTCCGTGAATGATTGCATGTCTTTCCCCAGTATTTTTGTCAATATTCCATCGATCAATGGTATTGGTAACAGCCTCAAAAGAATCGCCGGTGAAGTCATCACCTAAAACATAGATTGAAACTGGATCTGGGCGGCTAGCGTAGGTTTTGAGTGCAGTTTCTAACCCTTCTACTGGGCTACTATTGGATAGAGTACGCCAGTTTCGGAGTTTTTCTATAGCAACATTTCTCGACGATCTGTTGTCAGGGATCCACTTTTTTGCATACCCCTTCAACAAATAGGCGCCATTATCGCTGATTATTTGTAACCCCTTTACTCGTGGATGGGCTTCCATTATTGCGGTGAGCGTTGACATTACCCTTTTCCAATTAGCACCCATACTGCCTGAGGTATCAATTATGAAAATAATATACTCTCTACCAACCGGAATGCCTCCAGTATAGATGGAGTTCAGCGTACCAGTATTGCGACTGGGGTTTTCTCGCGCGGCCTGGGTCTTGGCATCAATTTGGCGGTCTAACTCTCTATTCCCTGCTTCGATATCGGCTAATCTGACTTTCAGAGACTGTGTTCGCTGATTAATTTTTTGTAGCTCAGACTGCAGCTGAGTAACCTTTGAACTAAGAACTACGTCAAGCAGGACTTCGCGTGCGACTGATGAATCATCGATCGAAACAATATCTTCAGTGTCTCCATTTTTCGCCATTATAATCATTAGTATAACGGCGCCCAGAGCACATGAAATTACATCTAAAAATGCTGTGCCAAAAATTTCTTTATCTTCTCTCAGTCTCATATTGAAGGCCACTCTGCTTTTGGCGAGAACAATATTCCCTGTGTGAATGCAGACCAGTTCCAATATAAAGGTGCTGCCTGGGGATCTCCTTCAAGAGCAAGCAAGATAATATTTACCGGTGCTACTGAGGATTTTTGAAACCTGTTTACAGCAGAGATAAATAGAGCCTGGCGACACTCGCCAGTGATATAGCTATTTCTGCTGGCCGGTAATTTAAAGCAGCTTTTTAAAGTGGCTAGACCGGACCGTTTATTCCCGGAAATCGTGGGTAATCCGTCAGTAATAAGATAAATATCGGAAGGCCTTAAAGATTTTTCTGTTACATACTCAAGCACCCGGCCAAGACTAGTACCACCAGTTGGATTGCTGCGTCTAAGTTCACTCTCTACACTTCTGAGGGCAGCCTCTCGTTTGACCCAACCATTTGTCATAGGCCGGACCGTCTCTGAGTACGATATAACCTGTATCTGACTATCGGTGGGGGCATTTTTTATAGTCCAAAGTAATGCCTTCTTTGCCTGCTTCCACTTTTTACCTGCTGCCAGCCGTTTTCCTGACTTATCGCTGATGCCGACAATAATATTTATGAGCTTATCATCAGCCATAGAAGCGCTTGTATCAAAGGCAATTAATATACGAGGTCCTTTAACCGTGAGCCCAATAAGTTGCCCAGAAGTGGTATTAGCCCAATTTGGTTTTGGTTTTATTGGCGCTTTATCAACAACTGCTATTTGGCTCTCTGAAATTTTTTTTCTGTTCTTATCTAGTATCGCTTTGGTCACAGTGGACGCCAGTTTTCCTAACGTTTCTGACTTCTCATCAAGAATTTTCCTAAGCGCCTTTTGCTGTAACAACAGCTCTGCATTGGCAGCAGTTTCGTCGACGGTTACTATAATATCCGGCGTTACCAACTCATCCGATGGCCGATTAAAGTCTAAGACGACAAATAGCAGTATAACCGCGCCAAGCCCGCACGACATGACGTCAATGAAGGCTAGAGATGAATTCGCAATTGCTCTTTGTGGGCGCACGCGCGTTTATGACCTAGAAATACTAATTCTGCGTATCAGGTACTTCTCACAATATTCCTGTACTTTCACTAGCTCATTGTCATGAGCGCGCTGTAAATAAGAGACTAACAACATGAGTACCACGCTAATCATTAGCGCGACAAATGTAGAGTTAAATGCAACTCCTAGACTGGAGGTCATCGGCCCTATATCTCCTGCCACTGCATATTCGGCTTGCGCCATAGCTTGACCTATCCCGCGTACAGTACCTAGGAAACCGATCGAAGGTATCGCCCAAGTAATATATTTGATAATAGAGAGTTCAGCTTCGTTCTTTATTGCCATGCTGTCTAATGCTGGAGTGATGGCTTCAGAGGCGTTTTGAATACTGCCTGTAATTGCATACCGCCTCAAAGATGATGAAATAATTTGAACCAATGGTGTCGATTTAATCTCGGAGGGAAGTTGGTCGATATGGTCAAGCGTGTCAGATATATCACTAGATGGATCTTCAATGTCACTGAGTAGATCTACATCAAATAAGTAGGCTTGAGCTGATGAATGGATCAATTTTTCAATACATAGGAAAATACCCCAAATAAATAGAATAAAGCAAACTTGTTGTTCTAAATCCTTCACAATCACAAAAAAGTTTCTCGGCAAGATTGCGCCAGTTTCTAATGCTATTGCCTCTATAATCTGAACTTCAGGGTGAATCCATAACGAGTAAATAGCTTGGACAAAAATAACCGTTATGACTAACCCAATCAATTGCCGAATATTATTGTTCATATTACATTCTCTCAGGAAATGGCGCGGGTTCGTTAAGTGAAACATCAATATTTGAGTTACTTTGAACTGAAATTACGCCGAGAACTGACGCTAGCGCTATTAATAATATTGCTATTTTGATTTTTATTTTCATGTGTAGCCCTCTATTTTCTAATTAATATATCGCGCGATTCTAAAACCCACTTCGGGTGATGCACTGTCTGATGACTCTTTGAATGAGGCTCGTAATTCGGTCCAGCTACCGGAGGTAAAGTTAGACCCTTTAATAACATGATCACGACCTCGCGATGGCCCCATATAATCAGTATAGACCTTATTTTTATCTGGAATTTTATAGGAGAGCACATCTGTTACCCACTCACTGACATTGCCTGACATATCAAACAAGCCTGATTTTTCTACTCCAAAACTTCCAGCAGGTGCCACAGACTTAAAGCTATCGTTATAGCCACCAATGTATGTTCTCACGGAATTTTCGGCGCTTTTATCAGCCACATTACCCGCTGTCTCCTCGACTTGATAGTCATCTCCCCAGACAAAGAGTGTTGATTTGCGCTTGTTAGCAAACCTAGCAGCATATTCCCATTCAGCCTCTGTCGGGAGTCGATAACCACGAGATTCTTTTTCAACCCCAAAAACCTTACCTGCTCTGACAGAGTAGAAAGGCTTGAAGCCTTCTTTTCTACTGAGCCAGTTGCAATAAAGAGCCGCGTCATTCCATGAAATATTAACCACCGGGTTAGTTGACTTGTTAGCCTTTTTGTTGAATAGAGCATACTCCGCTTCAGTGATTTCTTTCGTCGAGAGATAAAAGGCTCGGTCAAAGGATACTTTTCTAAGAATTTCATTAGCTCTCTGTCCGCGCACATAGCTGGCAGCTCCCATGTCGAACGTTCTACCTTTAAAACGCATCAACTTGAGGCCAATAGAATTGGTCACCTCAGCCTTGCTCTGCCTTAAATGGTGCTGAGACCATGTGAGTAACTGCGCGTCAGTTCGATGTTTCGTGTTTTCAAAAACATCTATACTAATCTTCTTGGGGGCATAGCCATCTCGAATAACATTAAAGGCCTGAGGTACCGCGAGAAAATTTTGTTTAAATGGTGTTTCACCGAGGTATTTTTTTTCTTGGTATACCTTGGCTTTGACATTAGCGGTGATAAAAACCTCGCCATATTGAGGCACTAGATTAAATTCTATTCTTCCTGCACCCTGTTTCACAGTAATTGTTTTGTCATTGTATCCGGGACGACTGTATCGAAGACTGGTATCAGAGGCCTCTTGGATGACTACTCGTTTACTGGCCCTGACTTCCAAGTTATTAATATAAAGCCTGCCACCTTTAGGGTTATAGTTAACCTGCAAAAATTCTTGGGCTGAGCTGAGACTATACGATCGGCTAAGTAGTCCATTTTCACGGGATAGATCCACGCTCTCGGTTACATCAGCATACTTAGACTTGGCGATTTTTATTTTTACCACCCGTGATTCCACAGTTCCTGTAATCGGTGAAATCCCGATTAGTTTGCCGTCTAAGTAGACCTCTGACCCGGTCGGCACTGTGCGAATATCATAAGAAACTATGACAGGTTGCAGTGCTATCTCCTCACTAAATCCAACGGCTGGTTTTACTTCAATATCGGATTCATACTTCTCGAAATACCTAGTGATCAATTTGAGGCTATAGTTTCCTGGCTTCAAAGCAATGTTTAGGTTGTTGCTTGAAGATACATTGACCTGGTTAATCGTCCAAATGGCGTCAGGAGTAGACTGAGTTTTCATGATCGTTACAGGTGCATCAGCGTAGTCTAGTTCCACAGATAGAATTTTCTTTGACTGGGATTTCTCAATATACAATATTTGTGCTTTATAGCCTTCAGCTGAAATACGTACTTGACCTTGTGCCGAAGTGAAAAACAGTCGATTCCGGCCCAAAGGGATGGCGTTACCATACTGAGTGGAAATGTTTATTTCACTTTTGTAATCTTTTTGTACGACAACAATTTCAAAGGCCGTCAGGTAGCAATATGCTAGCGCTGTAAAAACGAGAACCCCCACCAAGCTTAATATTACAGTTAGAGATTTCTTCGTTCTCTGCCTTTTCGCTTGCTCAATGTCTAGCTCAAATTTTGTCGCCACAGATAACCCTTATAGGTGCAATCTCATCATCTATTGGGATAATGATTTCATATAGTTTTGTTTTATAGCCATTACATTCTGCGTAAACCCGATATTCTCCGGGCGTTAAGTTTATGAATTTACCTTCGGTGGGGCTTATATAGCCTACACCCTGAACCCTTATTCTTGCATTCCCATCGGACTGAATAAAAACACTTCTAGGAACCATTTTACTGCTGAGTAAGCGATCCACATCTTGATAGAGCAATTTAAGTGACTGACTTCGATCTAGAACTGTCTTACTCTCAGCTAATAAGTGTTGTGCGAATTTTAGAACCGTCATGTCTTTTAGTCGTAGTGGACGATTATATATGTCCAATAACCCTTCCTTGAGTTTCAAAATATTAATTGCTCGAGTCTTACCTTCAGAGGCCAACCGATCGGCTTCACTAATACTCAGGGCTTCAGAATAAGTCTTCTGCGCGAGCGCCCATTGGTCCAGCTGCCCATATGCGTCAGCTTTCGCTACTAGGGCTACAACTTGAATTCTCTTTAAATTAATAGATATAGTTCTTTCAAGTTCCTTTATTTGCGCTCTATTGGGGAAAAGGTTAGATGCCTTTGCTATTTCGCTACCGGCCAGTTTGAAATCACCTTGGTCGATATAATTGGTGGTTTCTTTTATGTGAAAAGCATACTTTTCCCTGGTAATATTATCTTTTAGCCTGGTAATGCGAGATTCGGTGTTAGAGAAACCAAACCCTAACTCCACAATTTTTTCCAGCGAAGCCAGTTCCATTTCGTCCCTTTGTTCCGCGCGTGCTTTATCTGCTTTTAGCTTATAGTTAAAGTATTCTAGTACTTCATTTCTTTTCTGCTGCCATAAAAGAACTTGTTCATTATTTTTTGCGATTATTACTAAATTAGCCAACTCTTGCTTAAACGACTTTGCATCTAATGATTGGAATGCTTGATTTAGTCTGGCAATAGCTGTTTCGGTATCTATCTGGAACTTATCGACAAGTTCTTTGGCAAGATCAAGGTTAACTTTTATTTGATTGACGACCTGGACTTGATTGCTTTTTTTGACAGTATCAAAAAGACGGTCCAATTCGGTCACTAGGCCTGTTGCTTGGTTGCCGTAGATACTATTTTCTGGCAATGCTAGTAAAGCCACTCTAACTTCTATGCTGTACAGGTCGCTGAGCACGTTAATGGCAAGCTCGTCGTCAGTATCTGGCGAGTTGTTGTAAACAGTTTTCTGGTTTGGTTCTATATATAGGGTGCTCTTCGCATCCTCGGATTTAAGTGCTTTCGTCGACGCACCAAATACTAATAGAGTGAGAGAAACGACAACTAAGCTCACAGCTGCAATAACTATGAGCTTGAATCGGTCTGTTTTTCTTCTACTAGCTGCCGATGCCAGAAGAATTTTATCGTTGCTATTGACCAATGGCTATCACTTAGAGTTCGATTTCAGGGGTCTTTTCTTTATTGTACACATCCAACAAATAGGCGCGCCATGCAGTGTATTGCTCAACGGCATTACCACGCAACTCTACAGTGCGGTCCTCCATCTCCATAACTTGCGGAGCTAATTGGATGTTGAGCGAACGGCCCATTTCGGATAAACTCTCTCTGTGCCCAGTGGCCTCCTTTGAGTCTTGGATACCGTCAGCGATAGTAGCTATACCTGCCGCAGCTATGGCTGCTCCGCCATAATTTCCAAGACTGGAGCCTGAGTTATTCGCTATTGCTGCACCTGCAACTACCGACAAAAAGCCCATAAACATTTTTGCTGAGGCAGCTGAGGCAGCTTCACGTGCGGCTTTGCTTTCAGTAAATGCCTGTTTTTGCCACAGTATGTAGTCTTCGTTCATATCATTGCGAAAGTTTTCATAGTCAACTTGCATGTTGTCTACAAACATTTGATCTTTGATGCGAAGTGACTTTACCCTATTTAGCATAACGTCATCGTCAGCGGGTAACGACATCAGTTTGGTTTTTCCCGAACTACTAGTGCGAATGTAGTTAGAGAAATAGTCAGGAGAAAAAGTTTCAGCAAAGCGCATTTCTTCGATAGCATTTAATTCCGCAATTCTCTTGGGCTTTTGTTTGCGGGCGACCTTTGCTATATCTTTCGCAGCTAACTCAAAAACTGTTGAATATAGATCTTTGCCAGCAAGCCGAGGATCTTCAAACTCATATTCTGTCACTCGATGCTTATAGGTTTTCGTCATCAGACTCTTGCCAGAGATATCTACTAACCGAACAGCAATTTCTATATCTTCGCCATTTGAGGTTAAGATTTTAGCATTAACGTACAAATGAGCTGTGGCTGTTTTATCTGGAGATACTCGAACTGAGCCAAAGGCCTCCGTATCAGCTAGGGAGTCTCGGAGCTTTACCGCAAAACGGTTAGCTTCTGCTCGCCTAAGCTCAGGCCAGATAGACTTTGCTGCATACTCGTTGGGATCATCTGGAATGTTGGGATCCAAAACGGGAATCACTACGCTTAATGGAACTGCAGGTCTCGACGAAACGCCGGCACTCTGCTTGACAATTTTACTGCTTGCACCAGGGCCGACATCGTAACCTCCACTAGTCGCACACCCTCCCAATAAAACTAAAATAAAGAGCAGGTTCATAATCATTGAGGGTTTTGGCTTTATTCCGTTTTCAAATCTCATTTTAATGCCTCATATTCTTTGTTGAGTTGTCTTTTGACCTCAGGGTCCGTTTCGAGTTCTATCTGCGCCTTTATTTGAGCTCTTAGCGCAGCTTTGTTATCTACGATTGTTAAGGCTTGCTCTTTGCGACCATTGGAGTATTGCGTGTCTGGCATGTCCGATGAGCCGATATTGCCCGACTGTGGTTCCTGCGAGACTGTATTTGCAACAGAGGTCGATTTTTCTCCAACCTTTAAATAGTTATTAGACCGAAAATTTGAATTGGTGCTTCCTGATTTTTGGGAAGACTGTGATCCACCGCCACCGCCACCGCCACTTGATGAATCGGACTGGCCGTCAGTGCATTTGGTTATATCAGCAAGTTGTTCATGGAACTCGTCATCCCAAAGGGCTATCTGCTCTTCCTGTGTTAAAGGACGTTCAAATTCGGATTTATCAAACCCAGCTTCAGAACATTCATTATATTCAGAGAGCTGTGTATAGCCATGCGAAGACCAAGTCAGGACCGAAACTAGAATAGTCATAATTACTGTCCACTTTTGACAAGTGGCGCAGTTATAGGTTGCCCACCTCAAGGCGTCTTCCCCGATGTTCCGGAATTGATACGCTTCATTAAGCTAATTGCCGCAGTTCGCGCCGCCGCCATATTAGTATGCCATGAATGCAGGCGACCGTTTCCAGCATGAACAGTCGTTAATGCTGGTTGAGACGGGGTGGTTACACCTTCAAAAACATAAAAAATAGATTTATCGTATGGAGATATTATTTCTACCTCGGTGGCTGAATCGTATTGCCTTGTTGCAGTAATGGCAAACGGGTGCTGGAATTGGTTAGCGAATCCACTGAGAGTGAAAATCTCAGATTTACTTATTCCTTTATATATCTTGCCGTTATCAACAAGGCCCTGCTGTGTTACGCAACCACTTAAAGTTAACAATAACAGCAAGAATGCAGATCGCATCAAAATCATAAGATCCTCTATCCAATTCAATTAGTGTTTTAAATGTAGCACACTAGCTACCAAGTGAATAATAATTATTCATATTATCCATTTTTATATTTTACGTAAAAATACTCCCTGACAGGCATTGTCATCACAGTCCCCTTAAAGTTAGTCCACAATTTTCAAATGGACTTGTCTTATTCGTTTTAAAAGACAAACCATACTTCTGCTTCACCGCATAATACGTCTTAATATACTCACAAAAACTAACAATCTTATACTCAAGCCTCTTGCCATCATGGCTTCTACGGAGAAAATCACTTGGTACACCAGAGCCTTTAGAGCTGTTCACAGGGCCGCATGACGGCACATGGTTAGACCTGTCGTTGGCAAAGGTTTCTTTCTTAGATGCGCCCCAAGAGGCCGCGCCGCTCTCGTATGCATCCTTAAGGCTGACGATGTGGTCTATATTGATGAAGTCACTGGGTTGGTTAGTATAGAAGCCTATGGAGGTGTTAGGTTTGTAGCTGTGGAAGTTGAAGTCAGATCGATTGTAGCCTTCTGCAAAGACAGAAGAGATTAAAAGGACGCTAACCAAAAGGATGAATCTCATGTTTTTATATTATCTGAATAATTAAAGCAAGAATAGATCGAGGTAAGACATTTCACCTATGCAGATTGTTGTCGATTCTAGGGCTGTGAGTCGTTAGAAAACCGGTAAATCCAATTTATTTAAGCGTATTAGTAATACTAGGTAATAGCAGGAGTCCCTCCTGACAAAAGGGGTGGTACCCCCGGGGTGGGTTCGGCGTATTTGAGAATTGGGGTTTTATTTCTAGGGATTTCGAATTATCGGTCTATAGATACCCTATTAGTGGGTAGGTTAATGGGTAAAGATTATAGATATAAAAAAACCCCTTTAAAAACAGAGGTTTAATTAATGTATATGGCGGTGAGAGAGGGATTCGAACCCTCGAAACGCTATTAACGCTTACACACTTTCCAGGCGTGCTCCTTCAGCCACTCGGACACCTCACCGTAAACTGCTACCGATTATCTACTGATCAGAC
>Ga0209482_1002078_pt1 | contig 12828 bp, 12 predicted proteins | sample CoawatmetaG10DNA_FD_187512 | JGI IMG/M metagenome (GOLD analysis project Ga0209482, IMG submission 187512) | Marine microbial communities from the West Antarctic Peninsula - Coastal water metaG104-DNA (SPAdes) (version 2) | ecosystem: Environmental > Aquatic > Marine > Coastal ...
AGCGAGAGTAGCTCAGTTGGTAGAGCTTCAGCCTTCCAAGCTGATGGTCGCCGGTTCGAACCCGGTCTCTCGCTCAATTTTTTGCCGATGTAGCTCAGGGGTAGAGCGTTTCCTTGGTAAGGAAGAGGTCACGAGTTCAAATCTCGTCGTTGGCTCAACTCTGTTGGAAGCATATAAAAACACACTTTTTTTCTTGGTTATAAAAACTAAAAACATACTTTTAGCATACTTTTAAGTTAAAACCCTACTATTTTAAAGTGTCTCTACACTATAACCTTTTGTTTAGACAAAATTTATAACTACTTGACCATTTAGAATTACTACATTCTTATAAAGAATAGGTCTGTTGTAGCTGGTTAGAGTATTCTTTTTGAAGTATTTGAAATTGTACTATTAGAGAGTAAGAGGTTTAGTTACAAGCTAACTCTATTATTCGCGAAGCATCATATCCCAAACTTTGAGCTTTTCTACCATCTTGGCAAGCACCATTTTTATCACTTAATGAACCTTTAGAAACACCTCTAAAGTAATAAGCATCAGCATTATTAGGGTCAAGCTCTATGGTTTTTGAAAAGTCTGCTATAGCTCCATAGTAGTCTTTTAAACCATATTTAGAAATAGCTCTAGTGAAATAAGCATCAGCATTATTAGGGTCAAGCTCTATGGTTTTTGAAAAGTCTGCTATAGCTCCATAATAGTCTTTTAAGTGTGCTTTTGAAATCCCTCTATTGTGATAAGCATCAGTATAGTCAAGCTCTATAGCTTTATTATAATCTGCTATAGCTCCATAATAGTCTTTTAAATTGGACTTTGAAATCCCTCTATTGTAATAAGCTGAAGCATAATTAGGGTCAATCTCTATAGCTTTATTATAGTCTGCTATAGCTCCATAATGGTCTTTTAAGTTTGCTTTGTTATAAGCACTATAAAAATATTCTAGAGTAGTTTGTAGATTGGTAGGGGTTTCATAAACAACTGTTTCTTTACCAATAGCTTTATTAAATCCTGTTTCTATTGAAGCTAATCTTTTTGACTTTGAAGGATGTGTTTCATAAGTGTCATCTTTTTCAGAGGATATTAAATTTATACTTGAAGATGTTTGTTTTAATGTAGCTCCTAATTTACCCAGTATAAACCCAGCAAATTCATCTGCTTCTAATTCTTGTTGTCTTTGGTTAGCCAAAGTTTCTGGCTCTACAGCTTCTGCTGCATAAAGCAATATATCTAAAGAATGTCCATTTATATGATGTCCAACTTCGTGAGCAAGGATAAATAGATTACTCCAGTTATCTCCAGAATCAAGACTGTCCATAAAATCTCTATCATAAAGTATGTATCTAATCCCTTTGTAAGATGTAGCTACTGCATTATTAATATTGTCACAAGGCTGAAGAACAAATCTTTTAGAAGCTCCTATAACAGACAATATTCTATCAAGTGCATTGTCAGCTTTACTATCTGAAATAAAACTATTAGTCTGAATTGCTGTACAAAGTTTCAAAGCATCTGAATCATTACCATAATCCTGCCCAAAACTCACAAGTGGAATAAACAGTAATAGTAGAAGGAGTTTTTTCATTTTATTTTTAGTTTGTTTAAAGTTTATTTCTCAACTCCATCTACATAGGTTACTGTAGATGCTAATTTTCCTGACTTATAATACCATTTTTCTTCTCCTTGTTTTAAATCATTTACATAGTTTACTGTAGATTCTAATTCTCCTGACTTGTAATAATTCTTTTGTTCTCCTTGTAATTTACTATTTACATAGTTAATTGTTAACATTAAATCTCCTGACTCAAAATAAGACTTTGCTTCTCCTTGAATTAAATCATCTATGTAGCTTTCTAAATACATTAATTGTCCTGACTTATAATACCATTTTTCTTCTCCTTGTTTTAAACCATCTACAATATTTACAATAGTTTCTAATTGTCCTGACTCATAATATGTTTTTATTTCTCCATTTTTAACTTGCCCAAAAGAAACAAATGGAATAAACAGTAATAGTAGAATTAGTTTCTTCATTTTTTCTTTTTTAAATCTTTAAAAAGTTCTGGAACATCTTTCCATAGGTGTTTATATTTAAGAGCTGATAAAAAGCCAAAACCAATTATACCCAAAAGAAAAAAGATAGGTTTCCAAGCATTAAATAACCATCCAGCAGATAGTATAGAAACAACCAGGATAATTATATTTTGTTTTTTCAATTTTTCTTTCTTTGAATGAAACCTGTTACACAACCTAAAATTGCAGTTGAACTACCCAACAAGGTAATCCCAAGTCCAATATCGCTTGATGTATCAAAAAAAATACCTCCAATGAAGGTAGCCATCAATCCAGTACCAATTAAATATTCTGGATTCAGTTTTAATAATTTTTTCATAATAAGCTATTTTACTCCAATATACTTAAAGTCAGTTGGAAATGAAAGTAGGGGGTTAGTTGTTGTTAATAGTTAGATGTGTGCTACAATCCCTTTTATAGTGTCCACTTATGTCCATTTTCTCGTTATACTCTGGTTAATTATTACTGGAACAAGGCAAAAATATTTCCCAGAACTTCATTATGCTTTGAAAAAGATTGATTAATCAAAGATTGAATTAAGATTGATTATTCAATTAAGTAATTGTTTTATACTTTTATTAGAATGAATATAAATCTCTCTAACTGGTTTTATGTAATAAAGAATTGTAGTGTGGATAATACCTACAAGATGGGTTGGGGTAAATCTATTGTTGAGTGTTGTCTTGAAGATGAATCTATTGATACAATTCATTTTGATGACATTTCTAAAAAGATGTTTAAATATTACTGGAATCAAACTATATTCTTTGATTTACAACAAGGTTCAAACCCTATTAAGCCACCAACTTTTATTTCATATGTAAAATCTAAAATTGAAGATTATCAGAAAGAATATGGACATCAACCTATTGAGTTTGAGAGAGTGGAGAATTAGATTACACACGAAACTATGTAGATGGTGTTAAGCAATAACCTTTAAACAAACTAAAAGCAAAATGAAAAAACTAATTCTACTATTATGCACAATATCTTTATCGGCGAATTTAATTGATCAAGAAAACAAAGCAATTCAATGGCCAGATGGAAATACAATGGCTATAAGTCTCACATGGGACGACGCTCGAGATAGCCAAGTTTTAGTAGGTACACCGATTTTAGATAAATATGAGGTAAAAGCTACTTTTTATGTTGTTCCTTCCTCTGTTGAAAGAGAGTTGGAGGGTTGGAAATCAGCAGTATTGAATGGTCATGAAATAGGTAATCATTCCTTATTACACCCATGTTCAGAAAGCTACCCATGGTCCAGAGATAACGCTATTGAAGATTATTCGTTAAATCGGATGCGGAAAGAATTGATTAAGGCTAATGTAGAAATTGAAAAATTATTGGGTGTTACACCTACCGAATTTGCCTACCCTTGCGGGAATACATGTCTAGGGCGAGATAAAAAGATCAAAAGTTATGTTCCTGTTGTACGCAAACTATTTTCCACAGGAAGAACTTTTGCGGACATATCGTCCAATGATCTTGATCTTGATTTTGCTAGGCTATCGTGTGTCATAATGGATAATAAAGATTTTAAAAGCATCAAGAGTCAGATTGAACATGCAAGGGAACAAGGCAAGTGGCTAATATTGGGAGGGCATGAAATAGGACATAAAGAGATAAAAACAGATTACTTGACCAACATAGAGATGTTAGAAGAACTATTGGACTACATTAAAAATCCCACAAACAAAATATGGACCGCGCCAGTAGGAGAAATTGCATCGTATATAAAGGCGAATAATAAAAATTGAGATTTATGAAGAAAGAAATGAATGTTAATTCAAAGAAACCAAAAGCAGTTTTTATTTACTCTCGAACTTATACTTTTTTTAAAATCTAGTTTCATTATATAGTTTCATTCTAAAGTGTCTTACCATTATATTTGAATTAAAATAATAATTATGTCAGATAAACCTAAATGTGGATGTGGAAATACACAAAACCCTAATGGATTTTGTGATGGTTCTCACAACAACCAAATAGATTAGATAAACAGTATTAATCCTGTTTTACTAAAATACTATTTCACCATCTACTTATTGTTCATTCTTCGCTCATTGTTAATAGCCTAAGAGAATCTCCTCATTTGTCTACAAATAAGAGTATAAATTTACTGTACGGATAAAACAGGTGCTTATTTGCATTTTCTGATGAGCTTCATACTTTATCAATTCTCTCTAAATTGCTCCTCATTAAAAGCTAATTTATTTATTAACTCCTTAGCTTCTGATGGTGTTTTGTTAGTAGAGTTTTTTTAGTCTCCCTAATCCGAATATATCATTTGATTTAAATGACAATCATTTTGTGAAAGAGATTACCGATGTTTATATTTATACTAATGATAACAAGAAATATAATAGCACAATTTTTATTGATCCTTTTTCTAGGTAGTGGTATTTGTAATGCGCAATCTGATTTTATAGAATTTTCGGGAAAAATAATCAATGCAGAAAACAAGGAACCTTTAATCTTTGCAAATTTAAATGTCTTAGGATCTAATATCAGTACTATTAGCAATAGCAAGGGGGCTTTTAAAATTAAAATACCTAAATCACATTCCTTATCTAAAGTCAAGGTATCGTTTATCGGATTTAAAACTAGAATAATTGATTTAAAATCATTTGAAAATAAAAAAACTATTTCTTTAAATGTTTTTGTCACTCCTCTTTCTGAAATGGTGTTGAGTATTCCAAAAGATGTGGAAGGATTAGTTAGAGAAACTTTATCTAACTCAGACAAAAACTATTTAGAAGAAAATACTATTATGACGGCTTTTTATAGAGAAACAATAAAAAGAAAAAGAAGAAATGTGTCCCTTTCAGAAGCAGTTGTAAATATCTACAAGTCTTCCTATGAATCATCCTCTAAGAAAGATGGAATTAAAATTTTAAAAATAAGGAAGGACACCGATTATTCAAGGCTAGATACAGTAGCTCTTAAACTTTCTGGAGGTCCATTCAATACTTTATTTCAGGACATAATTAAATACCCTAATTATTTTATTCCTTCATTTTTTATGTCAAATTATTCCTTTTCAGTTCACAGAACTTCTAAAATTAATAATAGGCCTGTTTATGTAATTAGATTTAAACAGAAAGAAAATGTTATTGAACCTTTTTATTATGGAGAGTTATTTATAGATGGCGAAAATAAAATTTTATTAAGCGCAACGTATTCTTTGAACGTGTCTGATAGAAAAAAAGCTTCTGAATTATTTGTAAAGAAAAAACCTAAAGGGGTAAATGTATGGCCAACAAAAGCGGTCTACAGAGTAGATTATGCTCAAAGAAACGGAAGATGGTTTTATAGTTACAGTAATCTATCTGTTGATTTTAAAGTAAATTGGGATAGGAAAATATTTAATACCACCTATTCTTTATCTACTGAGATGGCTATTACCGATTGGATTGAAAATAGAACTTTAGACTATCCTAAAAGAAAAGAATTAATTAATCCTTCTATTATTTTAACAGATTCAAAAGTAGGGTTTCAAGATTTAAATTTTTGGGGAGAGGATAATATAATAGAGCCTGAAAACTCAATACAGAACGCAATTAAAAAAATTAAAAAGAAACTAGACAAAATCAATAAATAGTTTTGAATTACTATTCTGGTTATTTATTAAAATCTTATTCATTTCCTTTCTTTAAAAACAACTGCTAGGATATTTTTGCAACCAATGTTATTTCAATTGTTGCGTTTGAAGGCAACGAGGCAACTCCAATCGCAGCACGACTTCCTATGCAATTATCCCCAAAGTTTTCAACAAGTAAATCAGATGCGTAATCTGCAACTTTAGCATGTTCAGTAAATCCATCTTGAGCATTCAAAAAGACATTGAGTTGAAGGATTACAGATATTCTCTCATCTTCAATTAAACAAGCTTCTGCAGCATTTATTGCATTTAATGTTGCTAAACGTACAGCATCTCTGTACGATTCTATTGGATCTAAAACTCTAATTTTTCCTGAATAGATAAGGCTTCCTGCTTTTCGAGGTGTCATTCCTGATGTATATACTAAATCTGAATGCCTAACAGCTGACAAGTATTTTCCTTGTGGAATTGGTTGTTCTATGTTTTTGTTCATATTTTATAAATTTCAACCATTTTTACGATTCGTTTTGCTGCTGAAACAGCCTTGTGTTGGTTCTGAGAAAAGTTTAGTCGGATACTGTCGATACAGGCAGGGTCAAATTCTGATCCTGGTGTAACTATCACATTTGCTTGATAACGTAGTAAGCGCACAAAAGTATATAAGTCTACTTTTAGAGAAGGTAACTGAGGAAAAAGGTAGCTACCAGCCTGTGGACTTGCAGTGTAGAGATTTGCAGTCTTAAAAATTTCTAGTAATTTGTCTCTAATTGACTCGTGCTGTTGAATGCGGTTTTCCATCCACCCTGAAGGTTCTACGAACCAAGTATCAAGAGCAGCTTGACTGTACCCAGCAGCCCTTAAAGAGACGATTGCTTGAAGACTTTCCATTCTTTCAATCAACTTTGGTGTACCAAATGCTACTCCAAGGCGGAATCCACTAAGAGATTCAGTTTTTGAAGGCCCCATAATAGTAATAAGATTTTTAGGCTGAACATCACAAGATCGAAGGTGAGTATAGACCTCCTTACTATATAACATTCTAGAATACAGTTGATCTACTATTACAGTAACGTCGTATATTGCTGCTAGATTTGCTATTTTATTAATAGTGTTTTCTGAATAGACAAGACCAGTTGGATTATTGGGTGTTGAAAAGACTAATACCTTTGTTTTATTTTTAAAGGCGTCTTCAATTCGGTTAAGATCTGGACCACTATTAAATTTAGAATTTTTGTAGTTCAAAGGGATTGGTACTACTTCTCCCCCAAAAAATTTAACAAGTTTTCGGTTGGCAAAATAGTCTGGTTCAACTACAGCAACTTTAGTTCCAAGAGTGACTGTAGCGCCAAGTGCTAAAAATAATGCACCTTGAGTCCCTGGACAAATAATCAATTCACTATTAGCTTTAATTGTTCGACCAGTAAACTCTCCAAGTCTAACAGCAAGTTTATTTCGTATTTCAGCTGATCCTCTATACTCTGTATAGGCTTGACTCCCGCCTTTATTGAAACCCTTTTTCCAGGCAGTATCAGAACCTGGTGTTGGAGGAAAGGCATCTACATCCCCATGTGAGAAATCAACAGCAGCTCCATCAAGCTTATCTCCACGCATAATGGAATTAATATCTCCTAGATCTTGTCTAACTTCTTGACCAGGAGCATTATTTGCCTCTAAAGCTTTAAATTTTTCGTCTAGTGTTATAGTCTTGTAATTCATAAAATAGTTCCTAAATTTTTTTTAATAAAACAATTTACTCCGATTGCAGATAACTATGTGTTTTTGATTTTATTCATTTAAAATTTTCCAATAATTAATTTTTCAACGGTAAAGATCTGGAAGGTCTAAATTCTGTTAACCCTTTTTCTTTAATTATTTTTTCTATTTCTCTTATTTTAGAAGGAACAAAATCACTTAAATTTTCGACACCATTTTTTGTAACTACCGCAACATCCTCAATTCTTATGTACAATTTTTCTTCAGGAATCCATATCATAGGATCAATAGTGAATACCATTCCTTCTTTTAGGTTTGTTCCATGCACTCTACCAACATCGTGTACAGCCATCCCAACAGGATGTTGAAAGTGTCCCTTGAACAATAAAGCTTTTTGCACAGCCTTTAAATGTATAGCTTTTGAAAATGTTTTGCCAACAAGGTATTCTTTCATTTGTTTAGCCGCCTTGCTCAATACTTCATTTGAATTTACGCCTGGTTTAATGTACTGAAATAAAGCATCTCTATATGCGACTATAAACTCATATAGCTCAGTTTGTTCTTTACTAAAAATTCCATTAACTGGCCAAATTCTAGTAACATCACTAGTGTAATTATGGTAGTCTGGGGCATAATCCATAAGGACCAAATCACCATTGTTTAAAATATCTTTTTTTCTAAAATAATGTCCCATATAGGCATTCGATCCACCACCAATAATAGCAGGGTATCCATCCCCTTGTGAACCATACTGATAGAAAACATATTTTGCAGCTGCATCAAGTTGATACTCATAAATACCTGGCTTGGTTGATCGCATGGCTTCAATAATTCCTAAACCTGCAATTTGTGTAGCTTTTCTAATAATTTCGATTTCTTTAGGGCTTTTAATTAAACGCATTGAGTCTAGAAGTGGAGATAGATTTCTGATTTTAAACTCAGGAAAACGTTCATTAATTAATTTTATAAATCTAGATTCACGTGTAGTCTCAGAACTCCAAGGATCAGCTGCACTGCGAGCATGTCCAAATAATATTTCGTCTCTACTATCATTTCCTGTTTCTGCAGGACTAAAGGGTGTGTATAGCACGGGATTAGAACCGTTTATTAGACCAGTTCCAATTAAGTCATTTCCAAGGAAATCTAAAGATTTGACACTATTTACACCTGTCAATTTTTTAATTAAATCTTCATCATCAGATGATAAAATTTTACCTTGACTTTTTTCTCTATTATTATCTCTTTTAGGTAAATAGATTGTTGTGCTTTTATTTTTCCCGTTTAGTAATAAATAGGCATGTCCTTCCTCAATTCCACATAAATAATAAAAAGTGTTCGTTTGCCTAAAAACTTTGAATCCAGCAACGCTTGACGCTCCTTGAATTAATGCAATGGCATTATTTCCGATCTCGTTAAAAATTTTAGACCTTCTAGCTTCGAATTCACTTATTGTGAAATCAGTTTGGTAATAATTCTTTTCTTGAGAAAAAAGAACATCTTTATTAAATAAAATTAAAATAGCTGATACGAAAAGAAGTTTTTTTAAATGCATTATTACCTTTTTTTAATTGATTTAACAATAGTGATTTTTATTTGTAACTTGATATAATAACAATTTAGGAATAATTTTTAATATTAATAAGATCAGTGGATTGATTTGAAATAATTATTATTAAAAATTGTAAACGATATTAAAATTATGACATTAATAAAAAATAAGATCTATCAAATATTTTGTTTAATTACAATTATTTTTTTTTCAAATAAAGCACTTGCTTTAAACGATAATTATCCTAAAAATCCAAAAATTGATGCTGTAAATTATGTTTTTAATATAGAGTTATCTGATAAGTCTGATGAGATTACTTGCGAAGTGATTATTGACATCTGTTTCTTAGGTTCAGGTGTGGAAATATTAAGACTGGATTTAATAAATGTTTCTAGTAAATTAGAAAATAAAGGAATGGTTGTTAGTGAGGTTTCATCTAATGGCAATATGCTAAGTTTTTCTCATAAGAATGATGAGTTATTAATAAATTTACCAAAGCCTTCAAAAACTAATCAATTTTCCAATTATAAAATAAGGTATAAGGGTATTCCTCAAAGTGGGTTAATTATTGGTAAAAATAAATATGGAGATCGCACTTTTTTTAGTGATAACTGGCCGAATTTAAGTCGTCATTGGCTTGCTACTATTGATCACCCATATGATAAAGCCATGTGTGAATTTGTTGTTACTGCGCCAGATCATTATCAAATTGTATCAAATGGTCTTAAAATTGAAGAAACTAACCTTAATAATGATAAGCGAATTACACATTGGAAGCAGTCAGTTCCAATTGCTAGTTGGTTATTTGTTTTAGGGGTAGCTGATTTTGCAGTTCAATATGTTGATGAATTTGATGGTAAATCGATTCAAACTTGGGTATTTAAACAAGATAGAGATGCAGGATTTTATGATTTCGCTGAACCTACGAAAGAAGTTTTAAAATTTTACAGCGATTATATTGGTCCATTTTCATATGAAAAGTTAGCCAACATACAATCTAATAGTGTGAGTGGAGGAATGGAGGCTGCTTCTGCAATTTTATATAGTGATAAATCAGTTGTTGGAGATCGTAATGAACGCTGGAGAAATGTAGTTATTCACGAAATTGCTCATCAATGGTTTGGAAATGCTGTAACAGAATATGATTGGGATGATATTTGGTTAAGTGAAGGCTTCGCTACGTATTTTACTTTGTTATTTATCGAACATCAGTACGGAAGAGAAGATTTTATAATGGGGCTCAAATCAAGCCAAAAAAGAGTGGATATTTTTTACGATAAAAACCCAAATTATCGAATAGTTCATGATAATTTAAAGGACATGAAGAATGTAACAAGTAGCCAAACTTATCAAAAAGGTAGTTGGATTTTACATATGCTACGTGGAGTTTTAGGAACTGAAACTTTCTGGAAAGGTATTAGAATTTATTATAATAAATACAGAGATCTAAATGTAACAACAGATGATTTTAAAAGAGTCATGGAGAGTGTATCAAATAAGGATTTGAGTTTATTTTTTGAACAATGGTTATATAAACCAGGGATTTTTAAATTAAAAGGAAATTGGGAATATGATAATAATAAAAATCAGTTAATCATTAATTTAAGTCAGATTCAGAATGATGGAAGTTTATTTGAAATGCCAATTGAAATAGGGATTGTTTATGAAAATAATAAAGACCAAATAGAATTAATTGAAATAAAAACAAAATCAAATTATTTTGTAATTGATTTAGATGAGGAACCAAAGAATGTTATTCTTGATCCGAATTACTGGGTTTTAATGAACAAGGATTTTGAAAAGAAATATTAAACCAATAGAATTTTAAAAACAGTGTATTAATGTTTTATCTCCTTCTTTGATTTCTATTTCTATCTCCTCCTTTTTTTCTTGAAAAATTAGATCTTTTTTGCTTATTAGGAGTTGGTTCAGAGCTAGGGTTTTTATTTGGTTCAAATCCAATCTTAGTTTTGGAGGGAATGTTTAAACCAATAAGTTTTTCAATATCTCTTAAGTATTGCTTCTCATCATTGCAAACTAAAGATATTGCTTCTCCTTTTGCTCCAGCTCGTCCAGTTCTTCCAATTCTATGAACATAATCTTCAGAAATATTAGGTAATTCAAAATTAACAACGTGAGGAAGTAAAGGGATATCTAAACCTCTAGCTGCAATGTCTGTTGCAACAAGGATTTTAACCATACCATTTTTGAAGCCCGCTAAAGCTTTGGTTCTTGCTCCTTGGCTTTTATTTCCGTGAATTGCTGCCGCTGAAATATTAGCTTTAATCATTTTTTTACAAAGATTGTTTGCCCCATGTTTAGTTCTAGTGAAAACTAAAGCTTGAGTCCAATTTTCTTCTTTGATAAGTTGTATTATTAAATTTGATTTTTGATTTTTATCAACTTTATATACATATTGAATTATAGCTTCAACTGTGGTATTTTCTTTAGAAGTCTCTATTAGAACAGGATCATTCAAAATTCCTTTAGCTAAAGATTTAATCTCTTTTGAAAAAGTAGCAGAGAATAATAAATTTTGCCTTTTTTTAGGAAGCAAATTCATTATTTTATTAATATCTCTTTGGAAGCCCATGTCTAGCATTCTATCAGCTTCGTCTAAAACTAAAATTTCAACATTACTTAAAGATAATGCTCTTTGGTTTTCTAAATCTAATAAACGACCTGGCGTAGCGATTAATATATCAACTCCTCTTTTAATTTTAGAAACTTGAGGATTTTGATTTACTCCTCCAAAAATTACAGTTGATATCAAATCTATGTGTGCGCTGTATTCTTTAACATTTTCATAGATTTGAGCTGCAAGTTCTCTTGTAGGTGTTAAGATTAAAGCTTTGATTTTTCTATTTTGTGAATTAGAGCTTTTAGTAAGAAGTTGAAGCATAGGGAGAGTAAAACCTGCGGTTTTTCCTGTTCCAGTTTGTGCAGATGCCAAAACATCTTTTCCTCTAAGAATTACAGGGATAGCTTTTTCCTGAATGGGAGAAGGTTTGTCGTATCCTTTTTCGTTTATTGCTTTTAAAAGTGAAGGTAAAAGTCCGAGATTATTAAATTTCATTTGTTTTTTTAGATATTTCTTTAAATAAAAAAAAGAAATATGATATCGGCAAACTTAACATTTATATTTATTCTTTTTTAACTTAGAATGATGAATAAAACTTGGTCAATATCCTTCAAAATAAAAATAGATTCTTCAACAGAAGACATGAGCTGGAGGGGTAAATTGGCATTTTATTAATAAGCTTAAAGTGCCAAAAAAGCATTTTGGTAAACATATTTGGTTTTCTAAGCTTTAAAACTTATTTATTCTCTAAATTAGATGTTTAAATTATATGAAAAACTACATTTTTTTTATTTTATACCTTTTTTTATTTTCCGCTTGTATTTCTGAAGATTACGATGATGTTGAGTTGAATTCTATAGCTATTTGTAAGGATGGAATAGCTATTGATAATATTTCAGGAATTTCATATAAATGTAAAAATTAATGATTTAATTGGTCTTGTTTCTTTGGAAACTATGGATGCGACTCGCGCCAATGATTCTTGGGGTTGGACTGACCCTGTCACTGGGAAGGAGTTTGCGTTAATAGGTTTAGATAATGGAACAGGGTTTGTAGATATTTCAGATCCTATTAATCCAGTTTATCTAGGAAAACTTCCAACACAAACTATTTCTACTATTTGGAGAGATTTAAAAGTTTATAAAAACCACGTTTATATTGTAGCTGATTTTAAATCAAGTAGCACTGAATCTGAAAAAGATCACGGGGTTCAAGTATTTGATTTAACTAGACTTAACTCTGTAACTAATCCACCCGAAATTTTTATGTCTGATTTTGTATATAAAGAACATGGAAAAGGCCATAATATTGTAA
>Ga0209482_1002080_pt1 | contig 12815 bp, 9 predicted proteins | sample CoawatmetaG10DNA_FD_187512 | JGI IMG/M metagenome (GOLD analysis project Ga0209482, IMG submission 187512) | Marine microbial communities from the West Antarctic Peninsula - Coastal water metaG104-DNA (SPAdes) (version 2) | ecosystem: Environmental > Aquatic > Marine > Coastal ...
GACCATATTAAAAACTGCTATCTAGATTAATAAAGTTTGTTTTCTAGTACTATCCTGATTTAAACTTTTAATCCTTTTTATATTTAAATGTACCGTTTGGTTGTACAAAGGAAATGTGAGTAACCTTATCATTTTCACTAACATCAAACTTAATTTTATAACCATCTAGTTTTTCAATTTTTTATAATAAATAATTTTAATTGTTGCATTGACAACTTTAAAGAAACTAATTTATTACTTATATTTCAAATTCAATATCTATTCAATAAATTAGTTTCTTCAACAATGTCAACGAAAAACTAACTATATTTTACATGCAATTATGTTGTAGATAAATAAAAAATTAAAGCTTAAAAATTATGAAACTTTTCAAAAGCCTAATATTATCCTTATTTATATTTAGTTGTTCTCCATCAAATAATTATGATATTTTAATCAAAAATGGAACAATTGCAGATGGCTCAGGAAATCCTACTTATTTAGGTTCTGTTGGTATTAATGCAGATACAATTGCAGCTGTTGGAAAGTTAAAGGCAACAGGAACTCTAGAAATAGATGCAACGGGGCTTGTAGTAGCACCTGGTTTTATAAATGTACTCTCTTGGGCAACTGAATCATTAATTGAAGATGGTAGATCTGTTAGTGATATTATGCAAGGTGTCACTTTAGAGGTATTTGGAGAAGGTTGGTCTATGGGGCCTTTTGACGAAGATTTAAAAAAACAATTACAATTACCAACATCACAAGGCGATATTAAATACGAAATTGATTGGAATACACTGGATGAGTATTTGCAATCACTAACAAAACGTGGTATCTCACCAAATGTAGCTTCGTTTATTGGAGCAACTACAGTAAGAATTAACCACATTGGTTATGAGAATCGTGCTCCAACTGATCAAGAATTGACTTCTATGAAAAATATGGTAAAAGAAGCGATGGAAGATGGTGCACTTGGAGTTGGTTCATCATTAATTTATGCGCCTGCTTTTTATTCAACCACAGAAGAATTGATTGCATTATGTAAAGTTGCATCTGAATATAATGGTCTTTACATATCACACATGCGTAGCGAAGGAAATCGATTGTTACAAAGTGTGGATGAATTAATACGTATTGCAGATGAAGCTGATATTCGAGCTGAGATTTATCACCTAAAAATGGGTGGTAAAGATAATTGGAATAAATATGATGAAGTTGTTAGGAAAATAGATTCTGCAAGGACAGCAGGTTTAAAAATAACAACTGATATGTATACTTATGTTGCCGGAGCGACAGGATTAGATGCTTCCATGCCTCCTTGGGTTCAAGAAGGTGGTTACGAAAAATGGGCAGAGCGTTTGCAAGACTCAGAGATACGTAAAAAGGTATTACTAGATATGACAACCCCAACTGACAAATGGGAAAATTTAATGGCTGCAGCAGGAACATCAGATAATTTACTTTTAGTAGGTTTTGAAAACGATAGTTTACGACATTATATAGGAAAAACCTTAACCCAGGTTGCTAAAATACATGGTAAATCTCCTGAAGAAACTGCGATGGATTTGGTAGTTGCAGATGGTAGTCGTGTTGAGACTGTTTACTTTCTGATGTCAGAAGAAAATTTAAAAAAACAAATAGCATTACCCTACATGAGTTTTGGATCTGATGCTGCATCACAGGCTCCAGAAGGGGTTTTTTTAAATTCAAGTGCACACCCTAGAACGTATGGAAATTTTTCTAGATTATTAGGGAAGTATGTTAGAGATGAGAAAATAATTTCAATAGAAGAAGCTATAAGAAAATTAACATCATTACCAGCTTCTAATTTGAAAATAAAAAAACGTGGAAGCTTGAGTAAAGGTTATTTCGCAGACTTAGCTATCTTTAATCCTGAAACTATTCAAGACCATGCAACTTTTACCGATCCTCATCAACTTTCAACAGGAATGATACATGTCTTTGTAAACGGAGAGCAAGTACTAGAAGATGGAGAACATACTGGAGCGAAACCCGGAAGGGTAGTTAGAGGACCAGGTTATAAAAATTAATAAATTACTTATATTATAATTCTTAAAAATATCCAGATTTGATAAAAAATATATTTTTTAGTTTTTTAGTTTTTTTTCAATTTACTATTCTTATTGCTCAAGACAATAAGAGTATTAAATCATACACAAAAGAATCATACATGATTCCTATGCGAGATGGAATAATGCTATATACCGAAATATTAAAGCCTATTGGAAATACAGAATCTTTTCCATTCCTTATAAAAAGAACACCTTACGGCTCTGAAACTCCTTTTAAGATAGGGGACTCTATTAAAAATAATAATGTACCAGCTCCTAAAAGATTAGCTGAGGGAGGTTATATTTTTGTTCTTCAGGATGTAAGAGGGAAATCTAAAAGTGAAGGTGTTTTTGAAATAGCCAAACCTCTATATCATTTAAAAGATAGTTCTAAAACTGATGAAAGTACTGATGCTTATGATACGGTAGATTGGTTGGTTAAAAATATATCCAATAACAATGGTAAGGCTGGAATCTATGGTATTTCTTATCCAGGTCTTACTTCCCTACAGGCTTCAGTAAACTCACACCCAGCATTAAAAACAAGTTCTCCACAGGCCTCACCAGCTGATATGTTTCTAGGAGATGATTTTCATCACAATGGAGCATTTAGACTAAGTTATGCATTTGAGTACGCATATTTAGTTGAAAAAAATAAAGAGTCTCTAAGCTTATTTCCATTTCCTCAATATGATGTATTTGACTGGTATTTAAAACTCGGAGGTTTAAGTAATGTAAATGAAAAATATTTTAAAAATAAATTTCCATCATGGAATGATTTTGTAAAGCACCCTAACTACGACGATTATTGGAAACAGCAATCGAGTTTAACGAATATTCATGCTCCCGAAATTCCTATTTTACATGTAGGAGGCTATTTTGATCCCGAAGATTTGATGGGCCCTCAGGTAATGTATGAGCATTTGGAAAAGAAGGATGCCTCTAACAAAAATTACATGATTCTTGGTCCTTGGAATCATGGGCAATGGTCAGGTAAAAATGGTAATGCACTAGGTAAAATACAATTTGGAAGCAATACATCTGAATGGTTTCAGGATTATGAAAAAAAGTGGTTTGACTACTGGTTAAAAAATATTGGTGATGGAAAATTTAATGAAGTCCATTCTTTTCAAACTGGAACTAATCAGTGGCAGTCGTATGATTCCTGGACCCCGAAAAATGTAACAATCAAACGATTATATACTCATTCAGATAATACAGTTTCCTTTAATAAACCAACTTTAGAAACAGGATCGGTAAGTTATATAAGTGACCCTTTAAAACCAATTCCATACAGAAAAAGACCAATAGAATCAACATTTTCTGAAGATAGTAATTGGAGTTCTTGGCACGTAGAGGACCAGCGCTTTGTTAGCTCTAGACCAGATGTATTGAATTTTAAAACAGAAACCTTACTAAAAAATATAACAGTAACAGGAAAGGTTAAGGCACACATCAATGCAAGTACCACTGCTACTGATGCGGATTTTATAGTTAAAATTATAGATGTATATCCTGATTTTTATGAGAAAGACAAAACCATGAGTGGGTATCAGTTACCAGTCACAATGGAAGTTTTTAGAGGTCGTTTCAGGAAAAGTTTCGAAAATCCAGAGCCATTTACACCAAATAAATCAGAAGAGATTATAATTGACTTACATCAAATTAATCATGTTTTCTTAAAAGGACATAAAATAATGATTCAAATACAAAGTACTTGGTTTCCTATTATAGATCGTAACCCACAAAAGTATGTACCTAATATTTTTAAAGCAAAAGATAGTGACTTTACAAAGGCAACTCATACTATTTTCTGTAATAGTAAAAATGCAACATATATTGAATTACCTATAGTAGAAGAGTAAAATCTTTATAAATTAAAAGAGAACCAATCTTACTCTAGTTGATTTATAGAGTTTTTAAAAACAAATAAAATAAACTAAAGGTTTCTTATATAAAATTAGCTATTTGTAATTTCTACTAACATATCCCTAGCAGTCATAAATTTCACTTTGTGGATTGAGTTCTTAACTAAATTGTTATCAATTCGATTTTCTATATACTCAATAAGTTCTTTGGCGGTGGAGTCTAAGTTCATTTTATAAATCTATTAAATTTCATTGTATTTTATGATTTATTTTTTTTGTATTCTACAAAAAGATTAATATAAATCAATCTTGACAAATAGTAATTGACAGGAGCAAAAAATAATACACCTAAAGATACAAGTGAGACTACTATTCCAAGACTTTTAATTTTTAGTAGAGTAAATAATAAAAGAAAAATAAAAATTCCCATTCCAATTCCTATAGCATAAGACACATACATAGCACCAAAAAAAAATCCAGGCTCAATTTCATATTTCAATTTGCAAATCGAACAATTTTTATTATTATCTCCATTATTAAAAAAAATATTTAAATATGGATTTTTAATCTTCCAAAAATCTCCTTCATTGCATCTAGGACATTTATTATTTAAGATACTATTGAGTTTACCTTTTGTCATTTAATTTACTTTAAAATAAAGTGTTACTTCATTATAATTACAGAGTAAATATACAAAAATCACAGCATGAATAATTTTTTTTAAAAGGATAAATATAGCCATGCCTTCTTAGATTATTTGATTTGTAATATTAAAAACAGCCGTCGTTTAAATATTTATTTAACGTAGTTAAATCATTTTTAATATTATATTTTTGGCGAATGAAAAATTTAATTATAATTGGTCATCCAAATACAGAATCATTTTGTTATGATGGTATTTTTAAAACTATTAAAAGTGAATTGTCAAAAAACAATGAAGAAATTGAGATTATAGATTTGTATCGAGATAGTTTTACAAGACCACGCGTTAAATTGATAAAGAAATATCAAGATTTAGTTACTTGGAGTGAACGAATTTATTTTATTTCACCTGTTTGGTGGTTTAGACTAACTCCAAGAATGGAGATATTTTTTGATGAAGTTTTTGCCCCTGGATTTGCTTACGAATTTGTTAATATCACAAAATTATATGCCTACCCTAAACCGTTTTTAAAGGACAAAAAAGTAAGAACCTACGTAACACATGGTGCTCCTGCAATTCCTGTTTTAACTTTATATCTAAATTCTGTGAAGTTAAGGTTGGTTATGGGTGTTTATACTTTTGTCTTTGGTTGGAGACTTTCTTTATTTACAAAAACAAAACAATTTTGGTCAGTTCCATTTGTTTCAAGTAGTAAAAGAGAAAAATATCTAAAATCTGTTAAAAAGGATATTAAAAATGATTTAAAAAACAATTAACATTAAATTCATTTATGATAAAACACATACCCACTCTCTTTTTGTCTCTTATAATATTGGGTTGTACTAATAATGACTCCTCTGTTAACACTGTTGAGAGTGAACCAAAATCATTGGAGGAATGGCTAGCGGAGCCATTTGACAGTCGAAAGTCTTTAGATTCGTTTAGTTTTTCCAAAGAACCATTAGCGAAAAATAGGGTAGAAAAAATAACCAATCTTCTTGTACAAGATAAAGTAGAAATAATGAAAACTACTTTTGGGGCAGATTGGAGCCAGCGAAAATTAAATTATCAAGGAAAAGTTATGCCTTTTTATTATAAAATATTTGGTAATGAACCCTCTGATGGGAGAAGTTTATTTATCTCATTGCATGGAGGTGGAGGTACGACTTCTGTTGTTAACGATCAACAATATGAAAATCAAAAGAATTTATATAATCAGACCATGAATACGGTTGAAGGTGTTTACTTGGCCGCGAGAGCCACGACCAATACATGGAATTTATGGCATCAAAATCACATTGATGATTTTTTTAATATTATAATACAAATGGCAATGACAATGGAAAACGTAAACCCAAATAAAGTTTATTTATTAGGTTACTCTGCCGGAGGAGATGGTGTTTATCAATTAGCACCGCGAATGGCAGATCGTTGGGCAGCAGCAGCTATGATGGCTGGACACCCAAATGATTCTTCTCCCTTGGGACTAAAAAATACTCCTTTTGCTTTGCATGTTGGTGCGTTAGACACAGCTTATGATAGAAATCTGAAAGCTCAGCAATGGAAAAATTTGCTTGACGAGCTTGAGAGTAATGCTCCTGGAACCTACCTTCATCAGGTGCAAATTCATGATGGGTTGGGTCACTGGATGAATAAAAAGGATGCTGTTGCAATACCTTGGATGAAAAACAATCTACGTAACCCTATTCCTAAGAAAATAGTATGGAAACAAGATGACCGACACCATAGTAGTTTTTATTGGATTGGAACACCTGATAAATTAATTGAAACTGGGGGTGAGATTATCGCAGAATACAGTACGGAACAAAATGAAATTAACATAATTTCAAATTATAGTGAGATACTTCAATTATATGTTAATGATGAAATGTTAGATCTTGATATGCCGATAACAATTAAATACCAGGGAAAAACCATCTCACAGAAAGTTTTTAAAAGATCCATTTATAATATTTATAAAACTTTGTCTTTAAAAGGAGATCCTAAATTGTCATTTTCTTCTTTAATCACTGTGGTCGATAATGCAAGTATTCAAGAATAAATTTTTAAAGAATCGATCACTGATTTTCTAAACTATTAGCATATATTCTTTTGTAATTCACGAACTTCTAATTATTGCAATAAATTTAAAATAACATTTCTTTTGGAATGTTATTTTATTTAAAATTGAATTAATCATTTAGTTATGAAAAAATAATAGTTTTATAAAATAATAGAGGACTCCAAACAATCTTAAAGAGTGAAATACAAGAAGTTAAAGTTAGAAAATTTTCAATCTTAAAATCTGTCTGCACAGCTTGTAGTATATATTTTGTTGCTGTTGCTGCTATTTTAGTTATTAGTTTATCTGCTCTAGGAAATTAACTTATTAAAATAAATTTTTATTTTCTACCTATTTAATAAAGAAAAAACATAATAAATAGATTGTCAATAGTTATTAATATATTCGATTGATGAAAAAGTCACTAATAATTTTATCAATTTTATTTACTTTTTCTGGGTATGGTCAAGATATTTCATCTCTTTTAGACTCTGTTAATAAATATATAGTGTTTGACTCTAAAAAAGCTCTTGATTTTGGATTTCAGGCTTTAAAATTAAATAATACTGGAGAAGTTTCATCTGATATTAGAGATATTAACTCGTCAATAGGGTCGTTATTGTTTTTTTCAAAAAACTACACTAAATCAATTGAATATTTTGCTAATGCGATAAGAATTCATCATTTAATTCCTAAATCTGAAAGAAAACATCCTAATGTAAATAAGCCGCCATGGGTTCTAGTTGGCTTAGGAAACCTTTATTATAATACCAATAATTACGAAAAATCAATTAAAAGTTATAATGAGGCAATAGAAAATTTCAATCTATATGAAAAATCGGATTCACTTGAAAGTTCAGATGGCAGATTTGGATTAAACACTAGTGAATCTAATTTAGCCTTAGTTTACACGAAATTAGAAAATTTCAAGCAAGCTGAATTTTACCATAAAAAATCTTTAAAAAGAAGAGAAAAGATTGGTAAAAAGGCAAGTATAATGTTTCAATACATGGTAATGATCGATTTTTATTTTCAATTTGAAAAAGAAGAACTTGGACTTTATTATTTTGATTTAGCACAAAAATTATTTTTAAATGAAAATCAAAATAAAATAATTGATTCCGAAATAAAAATATGGTATGCTTATACTTTAACAGTATATGGATCGCATCTAATAAACAAAAAAGAATTTAAAAAAGCATTAACTGCTTTGAATCAAGGAAAAGAATTATCAATTGGTCTTGTTTTAAATCTTGACCACATGCCTAATATAGATTTGGAGTTAGCTAATTGTCTTATTCAACTAAAAAGGTATGATGAGTCTGAAAAGGTGCTTTTAGATGGTATCAACTTTTCATCTAGCGATGAATTGAAAATAAAAAAATATAATGTTTTAGCTAAACTTTATAAAATTCAAAATAAAAAAACAGCATTAATAAAAATCAAGGATTCTATTATAAAAACCTTTCAAGAAAAAGAAATTATAAATTTTGATAATATTGAGGGTCAACTAATTCTAAATGAAAAAGAAATTGAATTATATGAAAACAGATTAAAAGATTATAAATTCATTACATTAATTTCAATAGTTATATTAATTTCTTTTTTGCTTATAATTACTTTAATTTCTAGATATAAAATTCAAAAAGAAAAGAATGCTAGACTAGAGCTTGAAAAAAATGAGTTTTCTAGTAAATTAGAATCAAAAAATAGAGAACTAGCCAGTAAAGCCAATTTTATTCTTCAAAGGAATGAGTATTTGAAAAATATAAAAGCAAAACTGAAAAAAAGTGAGGTTAATGAAAATTCGTTTAGAAGAATTGAAAAAGAAGTAACAGAACTTATTAGTTCTGAAAAATCCTACGTAGAATTTGATAAAATATTTACTAATGTTTATCCAGAATTTTATAAAGTTTTAAATGAACGTCATAGTTTGTCTCAAACATATTTAAGGCTCGCTGCTTATATTAAAATGAATCAAACTAATAATGAAATTGCTAAAATGAGTGGGATCTCTTTACGAACAGTAGAAACCCAAAGATATAGATTGTCAAAAATATTAAATATTGATGCAAGTCAAGATTTAAACACTTACATATTGAGTGTCTAATTTTTCTAAAACTTTAGCCACTATTATACTTGTAGTATATTTGTAGTATCTCTTTATTTTACTTAAAACTGCCATTTTTTTTAAAACCCTCTCTGTAGGTGTTTTTTATTATTCAATAAAGATAACAAAATCTTATTTTCATATTACATTTCATGTAGTACTTATGTAATGCAATGTTGTATTAAAAAACTATTGTTGTGGTTTAAATTTGTGCTAATCAATTAAACAAACAAAATTATGAAAAAAAATGTACTAAAAATTCTGTCTTCTTTTTTGTTAGTGTTTGCATTTGGATTTACAATGCAAGCTCAACAAATTAGTGGTACAGTTACGGACAATGACGGTATACCACTTCCTGGTGCTACCGTACTAGTTCAGGGAACTACAAATGGAGTTTCGACTGATTTTGATGGTAATTATTCAATTAACGCTAATACAGGGGAAACTCTTGTATTTAGTTTTGTTGGATATGCTTCACAATCACAGGTTGTGGGATCATCTGCAACAGTTGATGTTCAACTTTCACCAGATAATTCTTTATCTGAGGTTGTTGTTACAGCTCTAGGTATAACTAGAGAGAAAAAATCACTTGGTTATGGTATTACTGAACTGAAAAGTGAAAGTATTAACACGGTGAAAGATCATAACATTGCCAATGCTTTAGTTGGTAAAGTTGCTGGTCTAAACATAACTCAATCTGGTACTATTGGTTCTGGATCAAGAATTGTTCTTCGTGGAAATAATTCACTTACTGGAAACACTCAAGCTTTAATTGTAGTGGATGGTATTCCAATTAACCAGGATGGTATTAATTCAGGTGGTAGTATTTGGAATAACAGCATTGGTGGAGGTGGTATTAGTGATATTAACCCTAACGATGTTGAGTCTGTTACTATTCTTAAAGGTCCTAATGCTGCTGCGTTATATGGATCTAGAGCAGGTAATGGAGTTATTTTAGTTACAACTAAAAAAGGAGCTTCTGGCTCTAAATTTGGAGTTACATTAAATTCTAACACAACTATGGATGCTTTAATGTTTTTACCAGAACTTCAAAATACATATGGACAAGGTAGTGCAGGAAATGCAGCTACAAGTTTAGCTGATATGGTAAGTAGTTCTTGGGGACCAGTAGCTAATGGAGATGCGCAATTATATTATGATGGAACTCAAAAAGCTTACACTGCAAGACCTGATAACGTTAAGAATTTTTTCGAAACAGGTGTTAAAACAATAAATTCTATTGCTATAGATGCAAGTACTGCAACTACTGATTATAGATTTTCTTATACTAATAATAAGACTGAAGGTGTTTTACCTGGCTCTAGTTTAAAAAGCCATAACTTCAATCTTAGAGGGAGTTCAACATTATCAGATAAGCTAAGTATTGATACTAAGGTTACATTCTTTTCTCAAAATATTGAAGGTAGAGGAAGGTCAGGTGCTGAAGGTATTATGGGTGTAATTCATCAGATGCCTAGAACAGTGGCTACTGCTGATCTTATGAATTATCAAATGGACAATCCATCAAATGCAGCTGAATATATGTCTATTTCTGTTGTTGGAAAAGGAAAGATGGGTGCTAATCCTTACTGGATGATGCTTCATGATAAAGACGAAGATACTAGAGAAAGAATTTTTGGTTTTAGTAAAATAAACTACAAATTTACTGACTGGCTTTCTGGTTTTATTAGAGTTGGTGCCGATATTACAAGTGCAAGTTCGTACTATGTAAGACAAGCTGGTCACCATTTTTATGCTTCAGGAAGATTAGGAAGAAGTAATTCTAAAAGTGGAGAATTAAATTCTGAATTTTTATTAACTGCTAAACAAGATTTAACGAGTGATATCAATATGGTATTAAATGTTGGTGGTAATATGTCTAAGAGAACATATCAAGGGAATTCAATGTTTGGAGAATCTTTTAAGATTCCAAGCAAGCCATTTTTCTCAAACACTAATGTTAATAATTTTACGGATAGTCCACAGCAAATCAAAAAAGTTAATTCTTTATATGGATCGGCTAATTTTGCATATGATAACTGGCTTTACTTAGATGTTTCTGCAAGAAACGACTGGTCATCTACTTTAGCATCTGATAACAGATCTTATTTATATTCGTCTGTTAATGCATCATTATTATTACAAGATTTTATTGATCCAGATAAAAAAGTTTTTGATTTATTTAAAATAAGAGGATCTGTTGCGAACGTTGGTAATGACACAAGTCCATACCAATTAGTTCAAACATTCAGTGTTCCAGGTCAAGGATATTTAGGTTTAACAACTTTAGGTGCACCAAGCACAAGACTAAACCCTAATCTTAAACCAGAGAATATTTCATCAACTGAATTTGGTTTAGAACTTTCAATGTTTAATAACAAATTAAATTTTGATTTATCTTTATATGATATTAAGACTACAGACTTAATATTTAGAGTGCCTGTTCCTGCTGCTACTGGATATTCTTTCTTTTTAGAAAATGTAGGAGAAGTAACAAATAAAGGTGTAGAATTAAATTTAGGAGGTACTGTATTTGATACAGATTCTTTTAAATGGACTACAAGTGTTTTTGCTTCTAAAAATGAAAACAAGTTAATCTCATTAATTGATGATCTAAGTACGTTAGTTTATACTTCAACAAATAGCGGTCACCTTAGTGTTCAAGCTAAAGTTGGAGGTGGATTAGGAGATTTATACGGGACTGTATGGTCAAAAGATGCAAATGGAAAACATATTGTTAATGATGCTGGAAGACAGGTCGCATCAGCACCTGACAACTACTTAGGAAACGCTCAGCCTGACTGGCTTGGAGGTTGGAGTAACAGCTTCACATTTGGAAATGTTAATGTGAACTTCCTAATTGACGGTAGATTTGGTGGTGTTGTATATAATTCAGATGCTAGGCTTATCGATAGTAATGGAGTTGGTATAAGAACATTAGAATATCGTGAAGGTGGTGTTGTTTTAGATGCTGTAACAGCAACTGGAGCTGTAAATACATCTAATATAACTGCTCAAAATTACTGGCAACAACATTCTGCGATTGCTGAAAACTATACTATGAGTCAAACAAATGTAAGATTGAGAGAAATGTCTATTGGAACTAATTTATCAATAGCAGAATCTTTAGGTGTTGATAGTATGAATATCTCATTAATAGGAAGAAATTTATTTTTCTTATTAAAAAAAGCTGATGATATTGATCCAGAAGCAATGTTGGGTACAAATATTGGTGGTATGGGTATAGCAACTAATAACTTACCTACAATGAGAAGCGTTGGATTAAACGTAACACTTAAATTTTAATTAATAATAATAATAATAATAACTATGAAAAAAACAATTTTTTACTTAGCGTTTTGTTTTCTTTTCACATTTTCAGCTTGTACAGATGATTTTGATGAAATAAATGAAAACCCAACTGCTTTAACTGCAAAAGATGTTAGTGCAAAATTCTTTGTAACTAGTACTCAACAGCAATTCTTTGGGCCTAACAGGTATCCATATTGGAGAGGTGAGCTTATTCATGCCTCACGTTTTGCTGGTCACACAGCATTTGGCTACAAGTCAAACTGGTGGTCTGATGGATTAGGATACACTTACTCTGGTGGATACACTGGAGCAGTTTATGACTACATGGCTGGTTACAACAGTACACTATCTTCTTACACTAATTTTGTAAAGCCAGGAGGTACTCTTGAAAATCAGCAGTACTATGCCATAGCACTTATCATGAAAGGGTTATACTACCAAAAGTATTCAGATACATTTGGAGCTGCTCCATACTCTGAAGCATCTAATCCTGATATAGTTACTCCTAAGTTTGACTCTGTTCAAACAATTTATGAAGGAGTAATTGCTGAACTAGATGAAGCTATTGGTATTATAGGAACTAATTCTACAACAGGAGCTGGACCTGCATTACTTGGAGAAAACGATCTTTTCTTTAACGGTGACATGCAAAAATGGAAGCAATTAGCTAACAGCTTAAAACTTAAGATGGCACTTAGAGGACATGGAGGAAATGGAGCTGATTATTCTGCTCATGTAACTTCAGCTTTAAGTTCTGGAATTTTAG
>Ga0209482_1002082_pt1 | contig 12798 bp, 18 predicted proteins | sample CoawatmetaG10DNA_FD_187512 | JGI IMG/M metagenome (GOLD analysis project Ga0209482, IMG submission 187512) | Marine microbial communities from the West Antarctic Peninsula - Coastal water metaG104-DNA (SPAdes) (version 2) | ecosystem: Environmental > Aquatic > Marine > Coastal ...
ACGCTAGTGACGATACTCCAAACGTAGCAGGAGCAGCAGGTAGTAAAAAAACTACTCACGTTGCAGCCGTTACAACTGGAACAAATTACATCGCAGCTAACTAAGTTTATAAACCCATAAGGAGAGAATAATGATTGATTTGATTATGTGGATTACCACAATAGTAACGGTTGCTTCAATAGTGGCTGCTTCAACACCAACACCAAAAGATGACGTTTGGATCGGTAAACTATACAAGTTCATTGATATGTTAGCTCTAAACATAGGCAGGGCAAAGGATAAATAATATGAATTTTATTAAAAACTTTTGGAATAATTTTACTGGTACTGAAGAAGTAATAGTAAGATCCAGAACTGCGAAAGGTGAATTTGTAGCAGATGATAAGTCTACTCCAGATGTTAATGAGGCATATACAACTAAAAGAGTTAAGAAAAAAGTAGTTAAGCCAACTAGAATTACTACAGATAATATAGGCGATTAATGGCTACTGCTAAAGATGCTCTTAATGCAATAGAGTCACATGAAAGAGAATGTAAAGCATTATACAAAAGTATTGATAAAAGATTAGAAGACGGCTCAAAAAGATTTGATAAATTAGAGAATATGATTTGGGCTGTTTATCCCTTCATATTAGCAAGCATAGTATTAACGAGGTACATATAATGAATGATGGCAGTAATAAGTTTAGCGGAGACATGAGTCGCAACGAGGTTGAAATTGACCTTAATAAATTCATGGCAATGGTTTCTGAAATTGGTGAACTAAAGCAGAAAATTATGGAGCTAGAGAACGACAAAGCTCCTGATAATCCTTGGCAAAAATGGATATGGTTATCTAACATGATTGATGCTTGGAGAATATTCCCTAGAGCGTTCTTAAGTGTGTATATCATATTACTTTATAAATGTACTATATGGTTTATGGATCTTCCAGCACCAACATTTGAACAGTCAGGGTTGATTTCAGTAGTAGTCGGAGCAGGTGCAGCTTGGTTTGGACTATATGCAGGAACAGCTAAAGATAAAATCAATAGTCAGTAGTCAATGGATATTTTTGACCTTATAGAAAAGGTCGGATTACCTATAGCTGGTGGTCTTATTATGGGTTATTTTATATTTCTTATTATGAAACAACTCATGGGCAATCTTGTAAATGACATAAAAAGTATACAAGGTATTACTAAAATGCTTATAACAAGAGCTTCTATTATGAATAATGACATTATAAGAATAGATACCAGTATTTCAAGTGCATTAAATTTAAAACCTGATCTTGATAGAATAGCACGTGCAGAAAACTTTGTAGAAGACGGAAAGATAGACGCTAGAAGAGACTAATGGATATAGTTGCATTAGTAGAACAGTTCGGTTTTACTACTATTATGGTGGTAGGTCTTGGTTACTTTGTTTATTATGTATGGCAAACTATAACCAATATAATTGATCCTGCTGTATCAGAAATGAAAAAAACTATCATAAGACTCACTGATCAACTTAGGCTATTAGACCAAGATATGATAAGATTAAAAGAGAAAATAAATACTGTTTTAGAGCTTAAAGATCAGGAGGTACTAAAACATGACAAAAAATAAAAGAGGAAGACCTAGTAAAACCGAGCTTAAACGTAGAAGACGGGAAGCTGGTAAAGATACAGTTATAGAATGGGCTTGTTTTATAAGCGTAGTTTTGTTTTTAGCTATTTTTGTGCAGCAAGTAATAGCAGATCAAATAGTACACAAGTTTAAATCTCCTAGTTTTAACGGTGTGGGCACTAGTTCCCACTATCTCACTATAGAAAATCAAGAGTTCAGTCGTAAGCTTACTATTAAAGAAGAGATTAAAGCCTTACAAGACGAGATAGAAAGAGAAAAAGAAAATAGTACACTCGCTAGATTTTTAAGGAACCTCGAATCACGAGTCTATGCCGAACTTTCAAGACAGCTAGTAAACAACCTTTTTGGGGAAATACCTTCTGAGTCAGGTACAATAACGCTAGAAGGAAACACTATAGTTTACTCTAGTGACGGTATTACATTAACTTTAACAATAACGGAAAGCGATGGCACAGTTACCTCTATTACGATACCTATCGGTACTTTTACTTTCTAGTTGTTCTATCTTCTACCAGTTAGAAGATACATATGAACAAAGATTAAATCTAGGCGATGTGGTTTCTATACAAGATCTGCAATCAAAAGAACTTAGAGATTTAGATATTCCTACAGTTAGTCCTGTTGTAGCTGTGTACCCAACTTCTTTTACAGATCAAACTGGCCAACGTAAAAGTAATAGTGAGTTTGCTTTGTTTAGTACAGCTATAACTCAACAACCTAACGCCCTCTTAATAAGAGCCTTAAAACACGCAGGGAACGGTGATTTTTTTAGAGTGGTAGAAAGGGTTGGTTTAGATAACTTAGTTAAAGAGCGTCAGCTCATAAGGTCTGCAAGAGAAAAGTTCGCTAATGAAGAAGAAAAGAAAAAACAATTATCTCCTCTTTTGTTTGCTGGTATCTTAATAGAAGGTGCTGTGATATCTTACGAAGCGAATTTAGAAAGTGGCGGTGTTGGTGCTAGATATTTAGGCATAGGTACAAGTGTTCAATACAGAGAAGATAATGTTACTGTTAGTTTACGTATGGTTTCTGTTGCTACAGGAGAGGTGTTACTAGAAGTATTGAGTCAAAAAACTATATTTAGTTACGGTAAATCAGAAGACGTTTTTAGGTTTATTGAAAGCGGTACAGACCTAGTAGAAATAGAACTAGGTAACGCTAGAAACGAATCTTCAACCATAGCTTTAATGAAAGCTATAGAAGGCGGGGTGCTTGAAATTATCAAACAAGGCGATAAGAAAAAATATTGGGTTTACAACAAGGAAATTATAGAGTAGACTTTAAGCATGAAAAATTATCTATACATGTTATTGTGTTTCGTTTTTCTTCCATTGCATTCAGCAGATAACGAAATCTACTTAGACCAGTCAGGAACTACAGCTAATATAGACCTAGAACAATTAGGTATATCAAATATAATTGGGGGTCTTAGTTCTAGTGCGGGTAGTCTCACGGCTTTTGATTTAGACGGTACAGGTATGACACTTGACATTAATATGATTGGTGCAACAAACAAATTCTTGGGTGATATCTGGGCGGATAGCTTCACGGGTATTTATAACTTCACAGGCTCTACTAATACTTTCACAATACAAGTAGATCCTACTAATACTTACGGAGCTGATAGCTCAAATCAAAACGTAGCTGTTACAGGTACTGGTAATACTTTTACTTTAAATCAAGCAACAACTGCATTAGCAGCAACCTTAGACTTAGACTGGATTATTCAAGGTTCTAATAACACAGTTACTTCTAATATTAATATTGACGGTGCTACGAATTACATGGATATAGATGGTAGTGACAATACAGTTACTTATACAGGTACAGGCGTAACTGCTTCAGCTGGTGGTTATTTTTATCTAGACCATACAGGTGGACAAAGAAACTTTAATATTCAACAACTGAGTACCCAAGACAATGACTGGCTTAAAATTATTTCTGTTGGCGGTAATGCTTCTTCCACAGTTTGCGTTATCCAAAACGATCAAGGAACAGCCGTCGGTTGTTAGTATAGGTGGTATTTCTGAGCTAAATGGCTCGGCACAAATAGTAAGAGATGAGCCACTAGACGCAGAATTAGAGTTCGCTATACAAAGTAACGACGAAGCTATTACTAAAAACGGTAGAATGGCTATCAAGTTTCTAGATGATTCTACCGTTAGATTAACTGAACACTCACAACTAACTATAGATGAGTATATCTACGACCCAGACCCATCTAAATCTAAAATGGCTCTTACTTTCGGTTTGGGTACTGCTAGGTTTGTAACTGGGAACTTAGGTAGAATAGATAAACAAAACATAATTCTCAAAACTCCTACGGCTAATATTGCGATTCGTGGTACAGATTTTACTGCTACTGTTGATGAGCTAGGAAGGAGTTTAATAATACTTCTGCCTGATGCGTTAGGGTTATCAAGTGGTGAGATAGAAGTAGTTACTGCTATGGGTGTGGTTACTCTCAATAAACCTTATCAAGCCACCACCGTAAGCGTATTTGAATCAGCACCTAGTAAACCAGTCATATTAGATTTAACCCTAGAGTTAATAGATAATATGCTTATCGTCACCCCTGCTAAAGAAGATGTATTAGTACAAGAAGACCTGACAACTAAAAAAGCAAGTATACTGGATTTTAACGGGTTGGACATAGACTATTTAGCTGAGGATTTCTTAGCCAACGATGAACTAGAGTTCACAGAACTAGACATAAACTATTTAGACGTCAACTTTTTAGAAGATCTGTTAAATGTCTTAGATGCTTTAGCTATATCTCAAGATGAGGATTCTTTAGCTCAAGCTACAAGTACACAGATAACAGGTACATTATTAGGTAAAGACTCAGACACACAGATAACAGCTTTAATAACAGGTAACGTCATTAGTTTACGAAGGCAAGTAAATGAAAGTGTTAGGTTAGATGTAAACGGAAGTGAGAGTTATACGGTTATCTTTATACAAGATGGTGTTTCTAATATAATCAAAATAAACGGTGGTAGTAATAGCACAATCACTATTACCCAAGGCGGATAATGAAAAGACTCATAGTTCCATTATTAGTTATACTTTCTCTACCCTTGGTGTTTCAATCCACACCTACTGAGATATTAAAATTAAAAACTTTTGACAGTCTGGTTAAGAAACAAGAACCTAGTGGTAATTTTGTAGTGCTTAATATAACTGAAGACGATGTAACTAACGAAGGTGGATGGCCATTCCCTAGAAGAAGACTAGCTCAGATACAAGTAGACTTAATCAATAAAGGAGCTATAGGTGTGGGTTGGGTTATAAGTTTTCCTCAAGCAGATAGAATGGGAGGGGATGAAGTCTTTGCTAAAACCTTGTCTTATATCCCTTCTGTTATCGCTATGTTTGAAGACGGTAAAAATAAATACCCTAAATCTACTGGAACTGTTATTAAAGGTGAGGATATAGGGGGTATACTGAGTTTGGGAGTCAAGGAAAACCTGAACACTCTAGCAGATAATACATTACAGGGCTTAGCCATTGCTCCCACCGAAGTTGACCAATTAGTCAGAAGGATACCCCTACTAGTAAGAACACCAAATAACGAATGGATACCTAGTTTTGGTACTCAGATATACAAAGCTTTATTTAATGTCAAAACTTACATTATCACAACTAACGAAAACGGTATTCAAGAAATATCTATAAAAGGTATTCCCCCTGTAAAAACAGATACGTTAGGTCGTAAATGGATAAGCTGGGTTGACACACCGCAAACTACTTTAAAGGAAATGGACGTTGCTAATAAGTTTGTATTTATTGGAGTTACTGCTAACGGGGTTATGCCACAGATAGCAACTCCAGTAGGATTATTAGAACCACATAAAATACAATCAGCTCTAGCAGAATCTATACTTATACAAGACAGCCCATACATACCTGACTGGTCTTTAGCTTTAGAGTTATTGATATTTACTGTAGGTGTATTATTAGTCTGGTTTATATTACAGTTGCTAGGTATAAGTACAGGAGTTATTAGTGGTGGGTTGGTTTTAGTTAGTACCGCTGGGTTAGGTTATTATTTGATTAACAAAGGTTTATTGATTGATGTGACATGGACTTTGATTTCTGAGTTTATTGCTGCATCAATAGCTTTTTACCTTAGGTTTAGAGAACAGTTTAAGTTACGTTTACAAATCAAAAAACAGTTTGAACATTACCTTGATCCACGTCAAGTAAAACGTCTACAGAAAAACCCAGAGCTATTAAAACTAGGCGGTGAAAAAAGATATGCTACTTTCTTATTCACTGACGTAAGAGGGTTTACTTCACTAAGTGAAAGCGTTGAACCGGAACAGGTAACATACATAATGAATAAAGCACTTACAGCTCAACAGTCAGCCGTACAAAAATATGAAGGAATGGTTGATAAATATATTGGTGACGCCATGATGGCTATATTTAATGCTCCTATAGATCTTGATAAGCATGAAGATAAGGCTATTGAATGTGCTTTAGAAATACAGAAAAACATGATTGAATTAAACCGTGAATTAGTAGAGGAAGGACTACCTAGTATAGCTATCGGCATAGGTATAAACTCAGGTGACGCTATTATAGGAAACATGGGCAGTGACTCAAGGTTTGATTACACAGCTATTGGTGACGCAGTTAATACTGCAGCAAGACTTGAAAGTTCTACTAAAGAGGTGGGGAAAGATTTAATTATAGGTCAAAACACTAAACAAAAGTCTAAATTTAAGTTAAAATTATTGAAACCTATAAAAGTTAAAGGTAAAGCGAAAGCATTAGAAATTTATACGTATGAAAAAAATTAAGAACATTATCAAATTAGGCATACACTGGGTTTTACACCATATATGGAGACGCTATAAAGTTACAGTATCTTTTAATAAAGAGTACGGAGACTCAGATGATACGGTACACATAACAAAAAAGATAATTGTTCAAAAAGAGAATCATTTAAAATTTCGTAACGAAAAAAATAGAGAAATAGAGTATCGTAGTTCAGGTGGACTTAATTACATTATCGAGGAACTTTAATGCAACAATTTTTAATAGCAATAATATTAGTTTTAGGTTTTAGTTCTTATTACTTATTCAATGAAAACAAAACACTTACTACAAATAATGCTTTATTAGAAGGAGCTATAGCAACACAAGAAGAAGCAATCAAATCTATACAAGAAGACTTTGAGTTACAAACAGGACAATTAAATGAGTTAAGTATTAAAAGCCAAGCAGCACAAAGAGAGTTAAATAGATATACACAATTTATACAGAACTATGAACTGTCAGCAAAAATACTTGCTGACCCAGTAGAAATGCAAAGGAAAATAAATAATGGCACAAAACATATCATGGAAGAAATCGAGAAACTTAGCGGTACAGTTGACTCTCTTGATGACGGTTTGCAGTTGCAGTCTGATTCCTAGTAAACAGATTGAGGTTACGGCAAAACCTATAGAACGAAGAATAGTTCAACCAGTTATGCCTAGAGAAATAGATCTTAAAGAACCTATGTGGATTGTGGTTACTCCAGATAACTGGGAAGATCAATTAGCAAAGATAGAAGAACAAGAAGGGGAGTTGGTATTTTTAGCAATGACAATACCAGATTACGAGGTCATGGCTTATAACATGCAAGAATTAAAAAGGTATATAAATGAACTTAAAGAAGTTATTGTGTATTATAGAAAGGTTACTATTAAAGAAGAGGAGTAAAGATATGAATATATCACAAGAAGGGTTATCATTAATTAAAAAATTTGAAGGGTGTGAATACAACGCATACAAATGTGCTGCTGGGGTATTGACTATAGGCTATGGTCATACTGCTGGTGTTAAAGAAGGAGACTTAGTGACTCAACAAGAAGCAGATAAAATACTAGAAGAAGACATGAAAGAGTACGAAGGGTATATCAACGATTATGTGACTGTTGACCTTGATCAGAATCAATTTGATTCTTTAGTAAGTTGGGTCTTCAATCTTGGACCAGCTAATCTAAGAGCATCTACTATGCTTAAAGTACTGAACAACAAAGAATATGAGGAAGTCCCAAATCAAATGAAACGTTGGAATAAAGCAGCAGGAAAAGTTTTAGAAGGTCTGATTAGACGTAGAGAAGCAGAATCTTTATTGTTCCAAGATAAAGAATGGCACGAGGTGTAATATGCCGTTAAGTAAGTTTGTATTTAAACCAGGAATTATGCGAGAAGGTACTGCCTACGATAATGAAGGTGGGTGGTTTGATTCAAATTTAGTTAGGTTTAATGCCGGTAGACCAGAGAAGATAGGCGGATGGCAAAAAGATTCTATCAATACTTTTTTAGGTACTTGTCGTGCGTTACACTCTTGGGTTTCTTTAGACGGAAGTAAGTTCTTAGGACTAGGAACTCATTTAAAATACTATATATTAGAAGGAGATACTTTTAACGATGTTACCCCAATTAGAGCCACCACAACTAATGGTATTGTTTTTTCTGCTACTAATGGCAGCAGTACTATAACCGCAACTGATAGTGCTCATGGAGCAGTATCGGGTGATTTTGTAACTATATCTGGTTCTGCTAGTTTAGGTGGTCTTGTTACTGCTGCGGTATTGAATCAAGAATATCAAATACTTTCTGTACCTTCTACTAGTACTTTTACCTTTACTGCTAAAGATACTAGCGGTAACACAATAACAGCTAACTCAAGCGATAGCGGTAACGGGGGAAGCGGTGTAGACGGTGCGTTCCAGATAAACGTGGGTTTAGACGTGTATGTTCAATCAACGGGTTTTGGTTCTGGACAATATAACACAGGTACATGGGGTTCAGTTACTGCTCTATCTAAAACTAACCAGTTACGTAATTGGTCTCACGACCATTTTGGGGAAGACTTGATAATAGCTGTGCGTAACGGTGAGCTTTTTTATTGGGATAAAACTGACGGGGTACAAACCAGAGCCGTAGCTTTAACAGGTATAAGCGGAGCTAGTTTTGTTCCTACTATTTGTTTAGGGGTTACTGTCTCGGAAACTGATAGGCACGTTATAGTTTTAGGGGCTGACCCTATAGTCGGGGATGCTAGAACTGGGGTTCTTGACCCTATGTTAGTATCTTTTAGTGACCAAGAAAACCCGTTACAATTTGAGCCACTTGACACTAATACTGCTGGAGATTTAAGATTATCGGAAGGTAGTTTAATAGTAGGCTCAGTAAAAGCTAGACAAGAAACTTTGATATGGACAGACACAGCTTTATATAGTATGGCTTTTATTGGACCACCGTTTACTTTTGGTCTTAATCTAATAAACAATAATACAGGTCTTATATCACCTAACGGGGCTATTACGTCACCTAACGGTGTTTACTGGATGGGTTACGATAACTTTTACGTGTATAACGGTAGCGTTCAAAAAGTACCTTGTAGCGTACTTAGTTATGTTTTTGATGATCTTAACAGCGGTCAAGTATACAAAATAAATGCATTTACTAATAATGCCCATGATGAAATAGGTTGGTTTTATCCTTCTGCTAATTCAACTGAAGTGGACAGATATGTTGTGTATGATTATAACGATAACGTTTGGAGTTACGGTGAGTTAAGTAGAACCGCTTGGTTAGATGAAGGCACAGTAGACTACCCTAGAGCCGTAAGTGAGAACTATCTATATGAACATGAGTTTGGTTTTAACGATGATGGTAACCCTATGACTAATGTATTTATAGAAAGTAGTGATTTTGATATAGGTGATGGTGAACAGTATGCATTCTTTAGTAAAATTATACCAGATATCAAATTCTTAAATAATAGCGGTGGCGGTAAAGTTAATTTAGTTTTAAAAACTAGGGACTTCCCTGGGGATACGCTTACTACTAATAGCACTAACGCTATAGCTAGTACAACTCAACAAGCACACATAAGAGGTAGAGCACGACAAGCTGTGATACGTTTAGAGTCAGATGATACAAATACAAATTCAAGTAATGATGATACTGGTTGGAGATTGGGTGCTACTAGGTTAGATATAAAAGGTGACGGTAGAAGATGAGTAGGCTCTTAGCTACTAGACTACCCCAGTCTATGGAGGAGTCAGTAAAATCTGAAACTTACAATAGATTAATCAGGGTTTTAGAGCTCAACTTAGGTACGTTTGACCCTGATAACACAAGACAGATTAATCAAGTAGAAAGAGATACTCTTAGGTTTAATATTGGTAGTGTTATTTGGAACACTACTATTGGTGTATTACAGGTTTGGACTGGTCACTACTGGTTAGACATTGGTGAACGGTTAATTGACCTTGGTTACGAGGCTACAGCCAGTTTAGGTAGTGTAACGGTTACTACTAATGGTGACGTTTCTATAAACATAGGAAGTAATAATTCTGGTTATGGTGTAGAAGCCTACTATACATAGTAGAAAGTTGTATATATAATAAATAGATGTTCAATAAGTAGATAATATGGGCGGTTTAAAAAGTGTAGCTAAAAGTCTTAAGAGGTTCGTAAAGAAGAACACAAAAGAGATCGCAACTATTGCAGGCTTATTTATTCCTGGAGTCGGTCCAGTTTTAGGTGCAAGTATAGGTAGAGGTATAGGTGGACTAGCTGAAGGTGAAGACCTCGGTGAAGCAGCAATGGCTGGTGCACAAATATATGCTGCTGGTAGTATGATGAAAGGTGCTGGTTTTGGCTTTGACGGTACAGCATCAGGTACAGCAAAATTTTATAATTCCGCAAATGCTGGGGTTAGTGGTACTGGTATAACTGGATTTTTTGAAGGCGTAGGTGCTAATACAGCTGCAGCTCTAGGTGCAAATGTTCCTGGTGCTGGTGGTGTTGCAGGTGCTCCGGGAACTTTAGCCACTATAGGTGAAGGTTATGAAGGGCTGAATATTTTACAAAAAGCAGGAGCTGGGCTTATAGGAGCTAGTGGAGTTAGTAGTCTTACTGGTGGTTTTGGTGATGATGAAGCAGCGGCAATGCCCGGACCAATAGATCAAAGTGGGTATCTTACTCGAGGTTTAACCCCTGCTCAATTAAGTGACGTTTACGGTACTAAAGGTTCAGGTACGGGGATAACCGGTAGTATGCCTAGTTTAGAACAATCTTATGACTATGACCCTGTCAATTCTAGTATAGCGGAACTATTAAAACAACAAGATGAATACGAATTAGAGTTCCCTGAGTTCGCTAGAGTAGGTATGAATAGGGGTGGAGCTTTAGGCATGTCACCTGCTATACAAATGGGTACAGATATACAACAACTACAACCTATTATGAATGATATGTCACAACCACCACCGGTGCAAATGCTTAAACCATTTCCTTCACTTAGTCAACCATTTCAACAAAGGAGAGGGGCACAAGGAGACGTTATGAGTGCATTAAGACCCGTAGGTGATTTTATAAAAGATAGATTAAATACCGATGAGGTTGATTCTACTCTACAGGAGTTTGCTCAAACTATTGAAAGTAAGTTCCCAGATAATAACGGTGGAGGCATGCAAGGTGGTTTTCAAAACATGTACGGTGGTCCAGGGCAAAGTAACGGGATAGGTCAGTTAAAACAAATAAGCACCACAGATCAAGGAATGGATAGAAACAATTTCAATATTCAATCCAACGATGTAGCAAGATTAGCTGACGGTGGTCAAATGCCAACACAAGATTTAGATTTAAGAGAACATGGCGGGGACATTGATGACCCAGAAGGTTCGGGGGATGAAGATACTGTACCAGCATTACTTGCTGACGGTGAATTCGTTATGACAAAACAAGCAGTAGCCGGTATAGGCGATGGCGACCATGATAAAGGCATAGCTCAATTGTATGCAATGATGGGAATGAATGAAAACAAAGCTCAAACAATGGGCATAGGCAGGGCATAATGGCAGAACAAACAACAGGACGTACCGAGCAATTACCAGCACAGTATTATAGAGATTTTATGGCGGGTGTTCCAGGAGCGAACGTCCCTGGCATAATGCCTTTATTGAATCAAGACTTAGTCAATAAGATTCAAGGTTTAGGCGTAGAAGGGGCAACTCCTTATTCTTACCAAGGTCAAAGGATAGCAGACTTTACCCCAGCTGAACAACAAGCTATGCAACTAGCGGGTGAAAACGTAGGTTCTTATCAACCGTATTTTGACCAAGGTAGCCAAATGGCTCAACAAGGTTACGGTGACGCTAGAAGTAGTGCTCAAGAAGGTATGGACTTTATGCGTCAAGGTGCTCAACAGGGTGCTGCGGGTATAAATGAAGCTCAAGGTTTATTAAGACAAGTTCCAGGTATAGCACAAGACGCAACGTTTGAAGGTTTAGGCGGTGTACGTGCTGGTCAGCAGACATTAGGTCAAGCTGGTAACATGATCGGTAACGCTGGTATAGATTTAAGCGGGGCTATGAACCAAGTATCTGGTTCAAGACCGGACTTAGGTCAAGCACGTAATTTATTAGGTAGTCAGGCAAACGTCGGTCAAGCACAGAACGCTATCAGTGGAGCTTTAGGTAATATAGGAGCTAGTGCTCAAACTGGGGCAGGTTCAACTCAAGGTTTTGACCCTAGAGGTATCTCTAGTTTTTCTAACCCGTATGAAGATCAAGTAGTAAGTAGAGCTTTACAAGATTTAGAAGATCAAGGTGCTAAAGCAGACGTCGCAGGTAGAGCTCAAGCTATAGGCTCTGGTGCTTTTGGCGGTAGTAGAGCCAGATTAGGTGCTCAAGAAAGAGAAGAATCATTAAGAGAAGCTCAATTAAAAACTGCTGCGGGTTTACGTAGTCAAGGTTATGAGTCTTCAGCTGGTAGAGCACAACAAGCATTTGAATCACAACAAAACAGACAAGCACAACAAGCAGGTTTACTAGGTAACTTAGCAGGGCAACAAGCAGGTATCGGTAGTCAAATGGGTCAATTAGGTTTGAACCAAAATGCTCAAAACTTACAGGCAGGGCAATCTCTAGGTCAATTAGGTTTAGGCGAAGGTGCACAAGGCATTCAACGTGGTCAAGCTATGGGTACTTTAGGACTAGGTCAACAAGGTGCACAGCTTAATCAAGCTAATGCTATGGCTAACTTAGGAAGTGGTCAAGCGGGTATGGGTGCACAAATAGCGGGTATGGGACAAAACCTAGCGGGTACTATGGGTACTGCAGCTGGAGGACTAGGTAGTTTAGGAACAGGACTAAGTAACGTATTAGGT
>Ga0209482_1002088_pt1 | contig 12772 bp, 12 predicted proteins | sample CoawatmetaG10DNA_FD_187512 | JGI IMG/M metagenome (GOLD analysis project Ga0209482, IMG submission 187512) | Marine microbial communities from the West Antarctic Peninsula - Coastal water metaG104-DNA (SPAdes) (version 2) | ecosystem: Environmental > Aquatic > Marine > Coastal ...
CTGCAGCTTCTCATGAGTCTCGCGCTGTGCACAAGCTGCACCATCGCACTCCCGGAATTTCAAACTGCAGAGTCGCTCGCGCCCAAGCAACATACCGTTGCGGCAGGCGGCTATTCTGGACGTGGTCTAAACGCCAGTACGGGGGGGCTTTTAGTACATAATTATGGGATTACGGAACACCTGGACCTCACTTCAAATGTGAGCTTATCCCGTTTAAACATAGAACAAAACAACATTCGCTATTCCCTGCTCACCGGACCCAAATGGTCTACACCAGAGGGGAAGTGGGCACTTTCCATTCCCGCTGGTGCGATCTACACAGCAACGTACAACGATATTGATGCAGGGTATACTTACCTGCTTACTCCAACCCTATACAAAAGCTGGCAGTTCAAGAATCCGGATCTTACCTACACCTTCTTTGCCCGGTCAGAATTTGCGTACAACTACCTTCGAGGGCGCTGGTTTACCGTCGTAGGAGGGTATAGTCAGAAGTACGAAACACAGCGGATTATTCATTATCTTTCTCTCTCCGGCAGCACCAGCGGACTCTTTTATGGGGTTTATTTTGGCTACGGAATTTCTTTAAAACCAAACCAATGAAAAAGCTTTTACTCTTTGCCTCGCTCGTCTTATTGAGTTGTACAAAACCGGCCAATGTCCAACGCATGGAAGAGCTACTCCATGGTGATTGGCACGGCGTGGAAATCACCAACCACCTCATCGCCCAAGGACTTTGGGACACCCTTCACCCACATTCAACCACAGACCTTATCGCAACCTTTGACACGCTGAATAACACCTTTGTAGTGGACAGTCTAGGGCGTACGGCAGATTCTGCGAACTTAGTGATTGATGGCGATAGCGTGATCACCGTGATTGGTGCGGATAATGCTATTGATTGGTCTTTTGACCGTCAACTTATTAATGGCTTTGGTCAGCCCGTTTTGGACCAGCTGGAAGCCAGTTTCAACGGCAATCAAAATTTTAAAATCCTCCGACTCACGCAAGACGAGCTTGTACTCTATTTTGACGAGGTCATTCCAGTTTCTATCCAGGGTTTTACTGCGGACATGGAGCTACGACATACCCAGTACTGGCAGAAGTAACCACCTGCGTAAAACCATTAGTTCTTTCCGGATCAAGGTCGCTGCTTTTTATCATCAAAAAGCCCCGCCAACTTTCGTTGACCGGGCTTTAAATCAATCTAATCATGTTCTAATGGTGAGGGCTTATCTCTCCATAATTTACCATCATTCGCGAAATCAATGGTGATTGATTAGTTCAATGAATTAAAGGCTGCCGTGAAGTCGCCGTAGTTCTGTTGGAACAATATTTTGCCTTCCTCATCAAAATCAAAAGAGGAGTATACAGGAACCGTAAAGGACTTAGCCTCTATAGAATCTGTAGCTGTTCTAGTGACTTTCCATACGCCATAGTAACGGACTGAGCCATCCATCATATTCGTACTTGGGTCCACTCCAGATAGGAATTTAAGGTCTGAGACGAGCTCATAGTCCATCATTGCCCATCCGTTCATGTTGCTTTCCTTCATCTCTTCAAGAGAAATAGAATCTCCTTCCGCTGGGTTAAAACGCGTAGGTCTCGCCCAAAAGCTCTCTTGATTGTACAGGGAGTAATCTCCTGTTTCATTTTGAAAGTTCTCTAATGCAGTGGTTACTGTAGCACAGTTTGCTTCATACATGGCTTGCACCTCTGAAGTCTCATTTTCTGCTGGCATACACCCTACGGCTAATGCACTTAGGGCGGTAATCGCTAGTATTTTTCTCATGATTTTATATTTTAATAGTTAGAAAAAAGGCCGGCATACCATTTAGGAATACCGGCCTTTGTTAGGTGCTATTAAAGGGCCTCTGCTCTCTCTTTAGAAGCGGTCCAATTGTTATTCAATTCATAGGCTTTCATATACATCTGCTTCGCCATTGCGGAATCGCCTGCAGTTAAATAATACTCCCCATAAGAATCATAGGCGTTTGGCACCTCTGCATTAGCGCGTGCAAAAATTTCGAAGTGTTGCTTCGCTTTTTCCATATCGCCAGCAGCCATGTACTTATAACCCATCATGTTGTTTACGCCGCCCTGCTCTGGCATTCTGTCCCACGCTATTTTCATGATGTCAATAGCAAGTTCAGGGTCTTCTTGTCCCCATGCATACCATACGCGAACCATTGGATCTGCTGGAGCAAAAATTAGGGCCTGCTCTAAATGGTGGTCTCCAGCCTCACGATCCGTAGTGTATGACCTTATGAAATGGGCTTCAGCGCGGCTTGCTCCATCTAGTTTAGATTCAGCAATGGCGCGAGTAGCGTTTAAACTTTCTACATCTTTTTTCATCCAGTGGTACTGAAGCTGTCCTAGGTGCGCTGATGCCCAGCTTGGATCAGCATCAACAAGTGAATCTGAGATTGTTTTAGCACGATCCATTTCTAAATTCATCATGGCATTTCTCATCTCGTTGTAAGCGCTCATTGCTCCTTCCATCTCCGTTGAAGGCCAAAGGAAACCTTTAGATAAGTTCTGGTTATCAACAGCTACGAAGCGGCTCCATTTTAGTTGGCCTTCCTCCTCTGTTACAATCCCAGAAAAGTTTCTATAGGTGGTATTCACCCCAGCGATATACCACTGTATGGTTCCCATAACGTTAGCATGTCCTCCCATAAGATATATGTCATGCAGTGTCACCTTAATAGAGTCCTCGTAAAATAAACTCCCGTCGTCATTTTCGTCTACAACGAAATCACGCGGTACATTTTTCCATACCGGGTTTGGCCAAATCTTAAGATCAGAGGCGGCTCCATCATAATAGCCATCAACTGCGGCTTCATAACCCACCTGATTCTCAATTTGAGAGATTGCAAATTCGCGTACAGCACCTTCTGTAAGCGAAGCCTGTGTGCAGCTCACAGCAGTTAAAGCTGCTGCTGCTAGAAATACATATTTTTTCATGGTATGTTGTTTTTAGTTAGCCATATAGATTACTTCTCTCGTAACCTTGCCGTCATCATTGAAGTCGTGGCTCATATGAAGATATTCGCGAGTAACCTCTCCCGTTTCTGCATTTGTATTGTTCACCCACCACCATGATTGAACTACCCATTGGCCTTCATCTCTTGAGTAATAAATAGCATCTGGATATCCTGACTGCTCTAGATCGCGTACGCTGTTTTTAGCAACTGATGCATGCCAGGTAGCGGTACGCTCTTCAAGATTAAGAAATCCATCTACACCTAAGCGATAAAACTCTACATCCTCCGTAAAGTAAGTGGCCAATTCTGTTATCTCACCTGCTTCAAAATGCGCCACCATGTCATTCAATGTGTTGATTATTGGATGCTCATCATAAACGCGGCCGTTTCTGTGCATTCCAAAAGATGCTTGAGTCTGTGCACCAAAAGTCTCACGATCCCAGTAGTTAACGGTCATATTTATTTTTCCTTCGTTCGTCACATAATGATTAGAATGAAGCTTTGTACTGATTGTATCTCCGCTCGTTTTATTCACAGCAGAGAAAATCATCCACTCCATAGCCCAAACACCTTCTTTATCACCCTTGTACTTGATGATGTCCGGAGTAGCTCCTTCCATTTTCGTGATCTTGATATTCGTAAAGTTCTCTTGCCACCAATTCATCGCGCTAACTTCCCTATCAATATTAATAGCTTCCTCAGCTCCTGGATCCCATATTTCCGCATCCTCAGCATATATTGCTCTGAGTTCTGCCTCTGTACCTGATTCCCATACTTGGTGCATCTCTGTGACGACATCATAAGCAGGGTGTTCTGAATAGGTCACACCTGATTTTACTTGACTCCATCCCAGTACAGGGATAAGTGCTAATGCAATGGCTAATTTTTTCATGGTTTAGTCTTTTATTAAACATTATCGTGACTTTTATCACGATGACGAATATATAAAATTAGGCTACGATAGGGTCATTCCTTGTTTCAAATTGTCCTTATTCAAACAAAAAACGCTCCCCATAGTCACCATTTACTGTCCAAACAAAAAACGCCCCGTCCAGTGGACGAGGCGTTTTAATAAAAATATAAACCTGGTTTTTAGTCTTCTAAAGACCCCCAAGTACTTCCGAAATCTCCGTAGACCATTTGTACAGATATTTTTCCTTCTGCATTGAAATCAAACGACTCATATAATTTACAATCTGCAGTTCTTGCTTCCGTAGAATCTGTAGCGGGCTTTGTGATTCTCCATGTACCGTAATAACGAACAGAACCATTAGGCTCACCAGAATCTCCATTCACTCCTGGCAATAACACTAGATCTGTGACCAATTCAAAATCATATCCAGCCCAGTTTGCCGCATCAGAAGCAATCATATCATCTAAAGACATGGTGTCCTTGCTTGCGTTAAAGCTGGTGCTGTACATATAGAAGTCTTCTGCATACAGGCTTGCGTAATCAATAGATTCTGCTTCAAACCCACTAATAAAGGTCTTTGCCGTTTCAGAATTTGCGGTAAAAGCCACCTGTGCGGAATTATCCACTGCAGGCTGACATGCTGTAAAAAGAAGCCCTGCCGCTCCTGCTAAAAAATAAATGCTCTTTTTCATTTTGATGGGGTTTAGTTGAAGCTTCAAGGTATTGCTTATAAACTAGATTCAAAAACCACTACTTTTGATCCCATGGAAACCTCTTCATTTTCACCACAGCCGCACATTGCCGTCATAGGGCTTGGCTATGTAGGCTTGCCGCTGACCCTAGCGTTTAACCACCAGTATAAGGTGGTAGGCTTTGATGTGAATACCCATAAGGTGGACCAATTACTTTCCGGCATAGACGCCACCCACGAAACGGACCCTTCTGAGCTACGAGCCGCCTTAAAAAACGGCCTCATCCTCAGTGCAGATCCCGCCATACTCCAGGACATCAACACGTATATTGTAACCGTTCCTACAGATGTAGATGGGCAAAAAAAGCCTGATCTAAGCAACTTACTCGCTGCTAGTGCTACCATAGGTTCCTTTTTAAAGCCCGGTGACCTTGTTGTCTATGAGAGCACCACCTACCCGGGATGTACGGAAGAAGAATGTGTCCCCGTATTAGAAAAGCACAGCGGCTTAACATTCAACACCCACTTTACGGTGGGCTACAGTCCTGAACGCATCAATCCGGGAGATAAAATCCGTACCCTCACGACCATTAAAAAGGTAACCAGCGGATCTACGGTTGAAGCAGCCCAGCATGTTGATGCCCTATACGCCTCTATCATTACGGCAGGCACCCACTTAGCCAGCAGCATAAAAGTCGCAGAAGCTTCCAAGGCGATTGAAAATGCGCAGCGCGACGTGAACATCAGCTTTGTGAATGAGCTGGCCCTTATTTTTGATAGAATTGGGATAGATACCCAAGAAGTATTAGAAGCCGCCGGAACTAAATGGAACTTTTTGCCCTTCACGCCAGGACTCGTTGGTGGTCATTGTATAGGGGTAGATCCTTATTACCTGGCCCACAAAGCACAGTCCTTAGGCTATGACCCAGAAGTGATCCTTTCCGGAAGGCGCGTGAACGAGAGCATGGGACTCCACGTCGCTGGTTCTGTCATCAAGCTCATGCACAAAAAAGGAATTGCCGTAACTGGAACTAAGGCCTTACTGATGGGCGTGACTTTCAAAGAGAATTGTCCTGACGTTCGAAACAGCCGCGTGGTGGATGTCTACCGCGAGCTCCAAGCGTTTGGCTTAGCCGTGGACCTCTATGATCCATGGGCTGATAAAACAGCGCTGCTAGATATTTACCAGCAGTCCACTATTGAAAAACCAGACTTTAACTCCTACAGCGTGATCGTGATCGCCGTAGCACACGATGCTTTCAAAACCCTCTCTATTCAAACCTCTGAACACCGGGTAGTGTATGATCTAAAGGGTGTTTTGCCTAAAAAATGTAGTGATAAGCGGTTGTGATATTATCTTTACATTTTTAATTCCATTCTTTTCCCAAACCAAACCTTCAAATCAAACCAAATGAAAAAAGCGATCATCGTATCCGGTTACTTTAACCCTATTCATAAAGGACATCTAGAATACATCAACAACGCAAAAGCTCAGGCTGACGTATTAATAGTCATTGTCAATAGTGACCACCAGCGCGCGCTAAAAGGCTCTAAAGAGTTCCAAAAGGAAGATGAGCGGCTGATTATCGTACAGAACATCAAAGCCGTAGACCATGCCGTGATCAGCATAGATCAGGACCGCACCGTATGTGCTACTATTAAAAGCGTTCACGAAACGTTCAACAAGGACTACCAGATTGGGTTTGCTAACGGTGGAGACCAAAATAACGACACCATTCCTGAACGCGCTATTTGCGATGAACTAGGTGTTGTGCTTATAGATGGCCTGGGTGATAAAATTCAAAGCAGCAGCTGGTTACTTAAAAACGTTTAGATCCCGTTTTGTAATGAGGCCGCATAATTAGCGGTCTCATGCCAAGAAGCGGCTACGCTCTCTGATAATCATCCTGAACTCTTACGATATCCTCTTCATCTGACGGGTGGTTTGGATCCGTGTGTTGCCAAAACTCTGCAACAACACCCCAGTTCTCAAGGCCTACTAGACGGTGGCGTTCCCCCATTTCCATCACGACTTTATTCCCCGTGTCAAATGTTTTGACCAGTCCCTGCTCATCTGTCAGGCTACGGGCAATTCCCACGGGACCTTCTACAACGCGCCAAGTCTCCTTGCGTCTGTGGTGGTACTGCCAGGAAAGCCTTGCCTCTGGCTTAACCAATAATATTTTAGGACTGAGTTTCCCTGCAACTCTTAAACCACTAACGTCAAGACCATCAAAATATAAGTTCGCGAATTCTTGTGCTTGATTTTCATCTATAACAAAAAACCCACCCCATGGTCTGGAGAAATCAGAGGATACCACAGTGAGGTTTTGAGCAGCTAACTTAGCGGCTGTTTGAGTGAAAAGTGTAGTCATGAATAAGGTTGTTTTTGGTCAATACAAATATACTTCTGCCTTCTTAGAAATAGTATCATCTGTTAAATAAGTCTTTGAATCCTAATAGTCACCTTTTTAACTCCATTACCCTACTCCTTACTAAGGACGCTGCGTTTCGCCATAATTCCCTACCTTAGTAGCACCAAACTAATAACCTTTACTAACCATGAGCTCAGCACTTTATCCCTTAGTGCCTCCCTTTGTAGCAGTTGTATTACTGCTAGCAAGGCTGCTTATAGACTTTGGCTACCGCTTTGGTCTTGTAGATCAGCCCAATGAACGCTCCTCACACAGCGCCATTGTTCCTAGAGTTGGAGGCATCTCAATTTTTATACCTTATTTACTTCTGGGCCTTGGGCTGGTGATTGCTAGATTTGAATTTGTTCAGACAAACGCCCCGTATTGGGTTGGATTGTTTTGCATTGTCCTTCTAGGCACCTTGGATGACAGATTAGACCTGAGCTCAAAACTTAAGTTTTTAGTTCAGTTCGGTGTAGCCACCTATTATGTGGTTTCCTCTGGAAATTATGTAGATGATCTGTATGGCTTGTTTGGAGTTGGCGCTATTCCTACTTGGTTAGGTATCTCTTTAAGTGTGATCACGGTGGTCTATCTCATTAACGCCGTTAACTTGATTGATGGCGTAGATGGCTTGGCTGCTGGAACCTCTTTATTAAGTATGTATCTCTTTAGCACCCTCATGGGAGGTGCGGAGCACCTCTTTACCTTTGCTTTCATAGGCATAGGCCTGGTTATATTTATGGGGTTCAATTTCTCTGGTAAAAAGAAAATTTTCCTAGGTGATGCAGGTTCATTAGGCCTTGGGTTTATTTTAGCCACGATGGTCATGGAGTTTCTACACAGTGGGAATGGTCATGTAACTAGTTTGAATCTTAATCCTGTTGTTGTGGGAATTCTTGTTTTAGGTTACCCCATCGCAGACACCTTACGCGTCTTTATTATTAGACTGAGCATGGGTCTCTCTCCTTTTAATGCGGATAGACGACACATGCACCACGTTCTTTTAGATAAGGGGTTTAGCCATTTTGGGACCTCTACATTTATAATGACTTGTGTTGGACTTATTGTATTACTCAACAAAACCCTTGCGCCTCTAATAGACAGTCACCTTATGATTTTTATTAATCTGGGTGTTGTTTTACTTATTCACCTGTTTGTGCGCTACCGTTCAACACAATTGCGTATTTTTTGGCGCTCGTTCTCACGTGGTCTTTTTAACCCCGTGAAATCTTTATGGAACAAATACGTCTCAAATTAGATTGACAGACTTATTCTCACATATTCCTGAAATGAGCCATTACGTTTACGTAGTGGCTTTTTTCTGCATCATCCTCGGCCTACTCTGGGGACGGTTTAAGGCTATGCATGTCTTTGGGCTTGTGATTTTAGCCCTGGTCACAACAGGTTTTATGGGTGTCAAGCACCTTTATGCGAGCGCCGTGAACCCGTCTATACTCACTGTGATGGCGCTCATATCATTGACCGGCATCCTTAAAAAACAGTTTTACCCCGGTAGATTTTTGGGGAAAGCCGGCAATACGCCTAGAGCCTTCTTGCTCTCCACCACGGTATTTACCGCAGGCTTAAGCGCTTTTATAAATAACACCCCTGTAGTGGCCCTACTTATTCCTACTATTAAGGCAAAGGCAGAAAAACAAGGTTGGAACCCTGCGCTATTTCTGATGCCACTTTCCTTTGCTGCCGTTGCCGGAGGCACCATGACTCTGATAGGCACCTCTACGAACCTTGTATTAAACGGGATGATGCTGGAAAACGGGATTGCTGGATTTGAATTCTGGGATTTCTTACTTCCGGGACTCGCAGTGACCACAGCTGTTCTTCTGACCACGCTACTATTAGCTCCGGTAGTCCTTAAAAACAGTTCAAATCCAACGAACACAAGCCGTAGCTCAATCAGAAATTATACTACAGAATTATCCGTGATTGCTGAAGGTAATATGGTTGGCTTAACCGTTAAAGAAGCAGGTCTTCGAAGCCTGAATGATTTATATCTGGCAGAAGTGTACAGGGATGGAGTATTTATTTCTCCCGTCTCACCAGAAGAAATACTGAACGCAAATGATACGCTGTTTTTTACTGGAGAGCTTGAACAGGTGAACCAACTTTTAGATCTCTTTCCAAAAGGATTGACCTCTTTAGAGTCTAAATTTCAGGTGGATGAACGTAATGGTCTGTTAGAAGTGATTGTCCCTAACAACTCAGACCTGATAGGCAAATCACTCAAACAAACGGGCTTTAGATCTCGTTATGACGCAGTTATCATGGGTGTACAGCGTGAAGGGCTGCCTCTAAAAGGGAAGATTGGAGACTTAAGTCTGCAGGCGGGAGATTTACTACTACTTTCCGTGGGTAAGGCCTTTTCTGCAAAAAACGAAAGTGAAGTCACCCTCATCACATTAAGCCATACCTCTAGAATATCAAAAGAGAGGCTGGGCCGTGAAAAATATTTCTTGCCTAGTCTTCTGGTCATCGCAGCCCTTGGTTTTTACTTGCAATGGACCTTACTACTGACTATTGTTATTGCTTTATTAAGCGGTTTAGTTTGCGGTGTCACTCATGCGGAAAAACTGAAGAGCGAGTTTAACTTAGAGCTTTATGCGCTGCTTATTCTTTCCGTGGCTTTTGGCAGTGCTGTGGTTGACGGTGGACATGCGCAATATTTCTTAGCGCAGTTCCCCTTGCCACAAAGCCCTAAACTAGGTATGGCGCTGTTGTTTGCCCTTACGCTACTGCTCACAAATTTTATGACCAACGTAAGTGCCGTGGCTATTGCTTTCCCAATTGCCGCTGCAATGATGGGGCATTACCAGTTAGACGCTGTAACCGTTTTTCTAACCTTAGCATTCGCGGCAAGCGCCAGCTTCCTTACCCCAGCTAGTTACCAAACGCACCTGATGGTGATGGGGCCCGGCGGATATACGAACCGAGATTTTATGAAGCTAGGATTGCCCGTACTGATTGTCTATAGCGCTGTAGCGCTGTGGGTTTTGTTGTAATTCATGGTGCTCTATTTACAGATTTGCTGCTGACTATTTTTTTCTAACGATAAAAACTATGATTGCTTTACCCATTCTTCTATTAGGCTATGGTTTTTAGAAATAATAACTTGCGGCTCTAACAACAACATTTGGCCCACTCTTGGCAGAAAAACTACATATCATTCCGCACCAGCACGCCGTTTCTTTAGAGGATCGTGAGCGTTTACATCTCCATAAAGGTCATGTACTATGGTTTACAGGCTTAAGTGGTAGTGGTAAGAGCACTGTGGCTTCAGCTGTTGAACGCGAGCTTCACCTACGTGGCATTTCCACCTACATTTTAGATGGTGATAACGTAAGAACAGGACTAAATGCAGATCTTGATTTTAGCGCCGCCAGTCGTGAAGAGAATATTCGTAGGATCGCCCATGTAAGCGGTTTAATGAAAGACGCCGGATTAGTTGTCCTAAGCGCTTTTGTAAGTCCTTATGCTAAGGACAGAGATCTGGTGAGAGAAACGGTGGGTATACCCTCTTTTTCAGAGGTTTTTGTCAGTACTCCACTTGAGGTCTGCGAACAGCGAGACACTAAAGGATTATATGCAAAAGCCCGAGCTGGCGAGATCAAGAACTTCACTGGTATCAGCGCGCCGTTCGAAGCTCCAGAACAACCAGCATTAGAGGTGCCTACGCACAAAATGAGCATTTCAGAATCCACCCAGAGGGTTGTGGATTATATACTACCTAAAATAGAACTCTAGATGAGTAGCTATTCACTAACACACTTAGAAGAATTAGAAGCTGAAGCGATTTTTATTATTCGCGAGGTGTACGCCCAGTTTGACAACCCTGCCATCCTTTTCTCTGGCGGTAAAGACTCTATTGTCGTGGCACATTTAGCGCGTAAAGCGTTCTTCCCCGCGAAGATCCCCTTTCCTTTTGTACACATAGACACTGGGCACAACTTCCCAGAGACCATGGCCTTCCGGAATCAACTGATTAAAGACCTCGGGGTACAGCTCGTCGTAGGTTCTGTACAGGAATCCATAGACGAAGGTGCCGTAGCAGAAGAAACGGGGATCAATGCTTCAAGAAACGCACTTCAAACCACTACCCTGCTAGATACCATAGAACGCAACAACTTTGATGCCTGTATGGGAGGTGCACGACGTGATGAAGAGAAAGCACGTGCTAAAGAGCGCTTCTTCTCTCACCGTGATGACTTTGGCCAGTGGGATCCAAAAAACCAGCGTCCTGAGCTTTGGAACCTGTTCAACGGAAAAAAACGCATGGGAGAAAACTTCCGAGTGTTTCCTATCTCTAACTGGACGGAAATGGACGTATGGCAATATATCCTTCAAGAGCAGGTTGCTATTCCAGAGCTTTACTTTGCTAAAGAACGCGAAGTAATCTGGAGACATGGATCTTGGCTGCCTATGAGTGAGTTTATAACTCTTCGTGAGGGAGATAAGCCTGAAATGAAGATGATCAGGTTCCGTACTCTAGGGGATATCACCATCACCGGTGGTCAAGAAAGCGATGCGGATACTTTAGAGAAAATAGTACAAGAAGTGGCCTCTTCCAGGCAAACAGAGCGCGGTAATCGAGAGGATGACAAGCGCAGTGAAAGCGCCATGGAAGATCGCAAGCGTCAAGGTTACTTTTAGCCTCAACAATATTTAAGACTACTACTGTTATGGAACAGAATTTTGATACCAACTCCTACCTTAATATGGAGCTACTTCGTTTCACTACCGCCGGTAGTGTTGATGATGGAAAGAGTACGCTTATAGGACGTCTTTTGTATGACAGCAAGAGCATCTTTCAGGACCAAGTAGAACAGATTGAGGCTACGTCTAAAAAAAGAGGTTTAGATCACGTAGACCTGTCTCTTTTTACAGATGGCCTCAAGGATGAACGCGAGCAGGGCATCACCATAGATGTTGCCTACCGCTACTTCGCAACGCCCAAGCGTAAATTCATCATTGCAGATACGCCAGGGCACGTACAGTACACCAGAAACATGGTGACGGGCGCTTCTAGTGCCAACCTTGCCCTCATTCTTGTAGATGCACGTAAAGGAGTAATAGAACAAACCAAGCGTCACACCTTCATAGCCTCCCTTTTGCGTATACCGCATGTTTTTGTGTGTATCAATAAAATGGACCTCGCTGATTATAGCCAGGAAGCTTATGACCGTGTGGTCAAAGAGTACAGTGACTTTGCTGCAAAACTTGACGTTCAAGATGTACGCTTCATTCCTATGTCAGCTCTTCATGGTGATAATGTGGTCACTAGAAGCGAGAACATGACGTGGTATGAAGGTGGGACTCTGCTTCATAATCTAGAAACCGTGCACATCTCCGCTGATCACAACCTTCGCGATGCACGCTTTCCTGTACAAACCGTCATACGGCCTCATACGGATGAATACCACGATTTCAGAGGTTATGCCGGTAGGGTAGCAGGTGGGATTTTCAAGAAAGGAGACACCATCACGGCACTGCCAAGCGGATTAGAAAGTACCATAACGGGCATCCATACCCTGACAGGGGAGCTGGAACAAGCATATCCACCTATGTCTGTTGCCATTACCCTAGCTGATGATATAGATATAAGCCGTGGTGACATGCTCGTTAAGCCAGAAAACCAGCCAGAGGGCAAACAAGACTTAGACGTTATGTTGTGCTGGCTTAATAGTACGCCTCCGCGCCCTAGAGCTAAGTATATACTCAAGCAAACCACGCTAGAGGCACGCGCTATGAT
>Ga0209482_1002089_pt1 | contig 12771 bp, 16 predicted proteins | sample CoawatmetaG10DNA_FD_187512 | JGI IMG/M metagenome (GOLD analysis project Ga0209482, IMG submission 187512) | Marine microbial communities from the West Antarctic Peninsula - Coastal water metaG104-DNA (SPAdes) (version 2) | ecosystem: Environmental > Aquatic > Marine > Coastal ...
GTGTAGAAGATGAATACCCATACAGAGAAACACTACCATCAACATTTGAGAAGGGAGATAGTACATTTGAAAATCCATTCTTTGCAGGTTCTTATAATGGTAAAGACAATGACACTACTGCTAATCCTAATATTGATACTGCTTATTCAGCTTGTTTGTGGACAGATGTTGTTTCGTCTAATGATTCAGGTAGACCTAATAAGGGATTTGATTTCTTACCAAGATTATTACATTGGAATAAATACTCTCCTAATAGTGTTCTTTTAAATAAAAGAGCAAGAGTACAAACTTGGAGTACAACTTTAAAAACTATAGTAGCAGATAATAATGCTTCAGGAAATGGTATTCTTTCAACTATATATCCACAAGCAACAATGATTAATAGAGATAGTACATCAAGTCCAATCTTATCTTATGGAAATGTTTGGGTAAGAGATTATGATGACACTACAGGTGTTTATACTGCTTATCAAACAGGTAAAGGATTGTATGACACATACTATAGTAATATGGTAGAGATGCTCAAGAGAAGCCCAAGACTAAGAACAGTATCTATTGATTTAAAAGTTTCTGATATTATCAACTTAGACTTTAGAAAATTAGTTTACATAGATGGTGTTTATTGGAGGGTTAATAGAGTGGTAGATTATATGCCTAATCAAAATAGCACTACTAAAGTTGAACTGATAGAGTGGTTTCAGATAGGAGTTTTTACTGCAACTGCACCTTCTTTTGGTAGTAGTGGTAATTCTAGTAACTGGGGTGTTGGAGGTACTTATACTTCCAGTACATCTGGTGAAGCAGAGCCACCTGCATCTTTTTAATATAAATAAATAGAAATGTCAAATAATCAACAAGTAACAAGAGGAGGGATAGCTCAACAGAGTGGATTAGATATATTCTCTAGTATAATAAACTATACAGGAGAGTTTCTAGGTTTAGGACAACCACTACTTACAAGTAATATAGATTCTGCTGTAGACTATTCAACTACTGATGCTAATCCACAATTAGATGCTATTACTAATAGCTACCCATCAACAAAAAACATATGGTATAAATATCATACTACAGGAAGTCCATACACTAATATACAAGCACCATCTATAAGTGGTGAGTTTGCTCACTTTAAAGGACATAAGTCTGGTGGTAATCCTAGTTTCTGTGGTATTTATCAGCAATTATCAGGATTAACTGTAGGCAAAACTTATGAGATAGATATAACGAATCCTTATCAGTTGATTGAAGGTACTATAACTGTTAAGACATACAGAAAAGAAGGTGATACTGTTTTTGAGTCCTCATCAAATTCATTTACTATGCCTTATGTTAATGGTAATATGTGTACGCACTTCACAGCAACTACTCAAAATGATGTTATATTAATTGACTATACTACTGAATCAACAAGTGCAGTTATACAGCATCTTTATTCAATGAGAATATCAGAGTTACAAGAGTATTTAGTACCAATTTATGCTCAAGATATTTATGGTAATGACCACAAGGTACTTAGGTTAAATGCAGGTAATACTATATCAGATGATTAAATTTAAAAGAACAAATAAAACTCTTATTGAGGTTGGGTTTATGCTTAGAAAGGGATTGCAAGATGAACTTAAATTCCAAAAGCATAATGCTACTGGTAGGTTAAGTAGAGGTCTTAGGTATCACATTAAAGATAATGTTTTAAGTATGATGTCATCTGTTAGTTACTGGAAGGCAGTAAACAATCCTTTGTTTGCTAAAATACCAAACCTAAAGACTATTGAAAGATGGATGGGTCAAAGGAACATAGAAGGAGGTAAATTAATAGCTATGGCAATATTAAAAAGATTGTCAAATGGAAAGAAAATTGGTCAAAAAGCAAATTACGGAAATAGAAATTATCCCAATAACAGTATGAGGCAGCCTTACGCTTATTATACTGAAGGAAATAGTATACCTAGAAGAACAAACTTTGCAGGATATACAGCCAATAAGTTTAAAGATAAGATAGTGGCTAAATTAGCACCATCTATAGGTAAGGATATAGCAGATATGATAGCAGCACAAATTAAAAAAAATAATCCAACAATAAATGTTCAAAAGGCATTTTAATATATAATATATATAATGGCAACAAATACAGAGAAAGTAGTAGTTCAGGTAATAGTAAAGGGAGGCAGTCAGTTAGATGGATTAACAAAGAAAACAGCTAAAGCTACTAAAAGTGCAGGTGGATTAACTAAAGGTATGGCTAAGATGGCTGCAGGAATGTTTGCTGCTACTGTTGTATTTAGAAAAATAAATCAAGTTGTAGGTACTGCTATAACAACATTTAAGGATTTTGAATTCCAAATGGCTAAGGTTAAAGCAATATCAGGGGCTAGTAATAAAGACTTTAAAATATTATCCAAAACTGCTCAAGATTTAGGTCGTTCTACTTTCTTTACAGCAACTCAAGTTGCAGAACTTCAAACTAATTACGCTAAATTAGGTTTTACTACTCAAGAGATACTAAATGCTCAAGAAGCTACACTTTTACTTGCAACAGCAACAGGTAGTGATTTAGGTAGAGCAGCAGTAGTAGCTGGTGCAGCAGTAAGGGGTTTTAATTTAGACGCTTCTGAAACGACAAGAGTTGTTGATGTAATGACACTTGCTTTTAATTCATCTGCATTAGATATTGAAAAATGGCAAACTTCAATGACTAAGGTCGCACCTATTGCTGCAGGAATGAATATACCTTTAGAGGAAACTGCTGCTATTATGGGTACACTTACAGATGCAGGTATTGAGGCTTCTATTGCAGGTACATCTATGAGAAATATATTCTTAAAGATGAAAGACTCATCATCTGATTTGTCTAAATTCTTAGGATTTACTGTAAATAGTTCTGTTGATTTAGCAGTAGCTATTGAAAAGTTAGGAACTGCCAGTGATACCACATTAGATAGTCTTGTTAATATAAGACAAGTTGCTGCATTTAGTGTAATGGTTAGAGGTGCTGCTAGAGTAGCCAAGCTAACGGAAGAATTAAGAAACGCTAAAGGAGCTGCTGATGAGGCTGCAAGTATTATTGGAGATACACTAGAAGGTGCTTTTAAGAGATTGGCTTCTGCTACGCAAGGATTATCTATAGAACTTGTTGGAGGGTTAGGAGGAGGCTTAAAGGATATAGTTGATGGATTAGCGAATTTTGTTAATAGAATGACTGATAGTTCTGAAAAAATACAGGAGGTTATTAGATGGACAGTAAAAGCAGTTAAATGGATTGGATTGTTTACTGCTGGTTGGTATCTAGCAGCAGCAGGTATTGCAATTGCTACAACAGCTACAAAGATATTTAATCGTACTCTAGTATTAACAAGAAGTGCTATAACTAAGACTGGTGTTGGTGCTTTAGTAGTTGGATTAGGGTATTTAGCAGATAAATTTATATTCTCAGGAGAGGCAGCTGAAGATGCTGCTGAAGGTTTAGATACTTATGCAGATTCATTAAAAAAGATTTCTGACAGAGAGAAGGAAATTAGCGAGTTTAATAACAAGGCATTAGCAACAACAATAAAACAAGGAAAGATAGATGAGAAGATTCAAAAAAAGGCTATTGATAATTGGGAAGCTGCTATAGAAGCAAATAAAATATATAGAGATGGATTAGTCGAAGGTAGTAAGGGTAGGAAGGATTTTGATGATTTAATTATAGACCAGTTAGAAGAGCAGGAGACTATGGAGAAGAAACTACTTAGGATTCAGCTTAATAACGCAGAAATAAGAACTAATAAAATAAAATTAGCATTTGATAACGAATTAAAGGCAGAGGAGGATAGAAATGCAAAATTAGTATTATCAGAAAAAAATAAATTCCTTAATAGTGAGTTAAAAAAAGACCAACTTAATAAAAACTTAGAAAATTTAGAGATAAAGCATCTTGAGAAACTTAAAGGAATAAACTCTAAATACAATGAAGACACTAATGAAATAGAAAATGAGATATTAGATTTAAAAATTAAAGCACATACATCAACTGCAGAATCACTTATATACAATACGGATTATCTTACACAATCAACATTAGAGGACTTAGAAGAATTAAAAGATGCAGATAAAATAGCTGCTGATGAGAGAATAGCAAATGGTCAAAGGGTTTTAGAGGCTTTAAAGGCATCTTCTGATGCTATCTTCTCTATAATGGGAGATAATGCACAAAGACAGGCAGGTAAAGATGAGAAAATACTTGAAGAAAGAAAAGATGCAGGACTTATAACCGAGCAAGAGTATGAGCAGGGAGTAGAAAGAATACAAAGAAAAGCATTTGAAAGAAAAAAGAGAATGGATATTGCCCAAGTAATGATAGATACTGCATTAGCAATAGCGAAAATTGAATTAAATGCACTAGTAGCAGCTAGTAATCCAGTTACAATATTATTTGCAGGTATGTCATTATCACAAATTGGATTAGCTTATGCAACAGGTGCAGCACAGATTGCAGTAATAGCAGCACAGCAATTTGGTAATGGTGGTGTGATAGAAGAATTTGCTAACGGAGGAATGGTTCAAGGTAAATCACACGCACAAGGAGGTGAGAAGTTTGCAGTAGGTGGTAGAGTAGTTGAATTAGAGGGTGGTGAGGCTGTTATAAACAAAAGAAGTACAGCAATGTTCTCTAGTCAATTATCTGCAATGAACTCAGCTGGAGGAGGTGTTAAGTTTGCTGATGGAGGATTACTTAATCAACCTTCATTCTCACAACAACAATTCAATGCATTAGGACAGAATCAAATGATGGGTGCAATGGGTAACTCAGGTAAAGTAACAGTAGTTGAAGCAGATATTACTAGCAGTCAGAATACTGTAAGTGTGATACAATCTCAAGCTACAATATAATAATTAAAAAAGTAAACAAATGTTTGTTGATAAGAAAACAAAATTAGAACGATTAGATGTATGTAAAAGTTGTAGTTTCTACCGAAACTTTTTACTGTTAAAGAAGCCTAAGATAAGTAGAGGCTCAAGATGTGCTAAATGCAAATGCTTCCTAGATGCAAAGACATCATTAACAAAAGAGTTTTTTGGTAAGTGTCCAGAAAATAAATGGTAAAACTCTACATATGAATTTCAAAGAAATCGCTGCTAATTACAGTAAGAACAAAAGAAGTATGATGACTGATGCAGTTATTAAGAACAAAAATCATCAAAGAAACTTTCCAACCTATCAAGCAACTTCATTAAACTTAATGTTTGCTGAGTGGCATTTATTATTTCCTGCCAACAAGCAAAGTATTAATTGCACTTCTTGTAGAGGAGCAGTTTGTAAGTTTTGGGAGATGATGGTAGATGAGTGGATAGAAATAGAGCAAACACCTAAAAAGAAAAATGTCCCTAAAAAAAATAAGACAAAATAAAGTAGATGTAGTCTATGACTTCATTGAAATTGCTGGCACTGAGCTAGAAAAGAGGTTTGGAGATAATCCAACCTGTAAGGATATTGTAAGGCATCTTGCTGAGAAAGGATTAATTGAACCTAAGAGAATTAGGAACTATATGATTATTGCTGACTTTGATAGGATGCTAGTAGGGAATGAAGGGAGTAGAACTAACACTTGGATGGACTTATCTATTAAGTATGATATAAGTGAGAGTATGGCTCAGAATGTAGTTTACAAAGAACGACACAAGGCTAAACCATCTAGCAATATCACATACTAAAAGTTTTGTAGTTAAATTGGGTAAGATTAAACACGCTTACTTGTATTTTTGCTGCTATGAACGAAAAATGGTATAACATTCAAAACAAAGCAGGTGAAACTGCTGATATATATATCTTTGATGAAATAGGTACTTATGGAGTAACTGCACAAGACTTTATCTCAGAAATCAAAGGACTAAAAGATATGCCAATCAACTTACGCATCAATTCGCTTGGAGGAGATGTGTTTGATGGAATGGCTATGTATAATGTAATCAAAAGAAGAGAAGCTAAGACTACAGTCTATATAGAGGGTATAGCGGCAAGTATCGCTACTATCATTGCTTTAGGTGCAGATGAGGTGATAATGGCTGAGAACTCTTTATTTATGATTCATAACGCTTGGGGAGGAACTTCAGGAGAGGCTAAGGATATGCGTAAGACTGCAGAAACTCTTGATAAGATTACAAGTGAATTAACAGACATTTATGTAAAGAAAACAGGATTATCGTATGATGCTCTTGCTGAGATGATGGATGAGGAGAGTTGGTTAAATGCTCAAGAGGCTTTTGACTTAGGATTCATTGATACTATCTCTGACTCTATTAAAGTGGCTGCGAAGTATGATGTTTCTAAATTTAAGAACATCACGCAGGAAGAAATTAAGAATAAATTAAGTATTAATATAAATAACAAAAAAATGACTAACGAGTTAAAAGAATGGTTCAATAGCAAGGTTGAAGAAATTGTTACTTCTGTAAAAGGAGAAGTAAAAGTTTCTGCAGATGTTGCTGAACAAACTGCGATAACTGTGAACTTAGGAGATAAAGAAGAAATTACAAATAAGATTTCTGAATTTGAAGCTAAGAACATAGAATTATCAAACAAAATGTCTTTACTAGAAGAAGAATTGGTTTCTGCAAAAGGAAACAATGAAACTTTAACAGTAGAGGTTGAAGGTTTGAACGCAAAAATCAACAAGGCAGATGCTAAAGGTACTGAATTAGAAACTTCAAGCGACCCTGCAATAGTAGAGAACAAATCAGTAGATGCTAATATGGGTTTTTACAACATGATAGCAGGAAGAATTAAAACAACATTTAATAATTAAAAAAATAGAATAAAATGGCAAATGTAGCAGATAACGCAATCACAGCAACTTATGGTGGTGCGAATTTAAACGGAATATTTTACGAACCAGTATTTAGAAGTGATGAAATAATGCGTAACTATAGGGTAATACCTAATGTTAAGCATAAAATGAATGTATTTACAGCAGCACCTTTAACAAAAATTGTTGAATCTTACTCAACTTGTTCTACTAGTAGTACTAGTACAGACTTTGATATAATGAGTAAAACAATTACTGCAGGAAGATGTAGAGTAGCTTTAGAACAATGTTGGGATGAGTTTAAAGATACTTTCATTGAGGAGTCTTACAGAAATGGTGTAGATGTAACTAATATGGAAGGAACACAAGTAGGAGATGCAATAGTAAACAGAGCAGTAGCAGGTATCGCTTCAGATGTAGTAAGATTAGCTTGGGGTGGTGATGTAACAGGAGCAGTAGCAGGATATACAGCATTTGATGGATGGATGGAATTAATGAAATTAGAAACTGTTTTAGAACAAGCTGGTGTAGCACCAGCAAATCCAACAGCACAAGAAGCACTAAACTTGATTATGAAAGTTTATGATGGAGCACCAGCAGCATTACAGCAAGTAGCACCAGCAGATAAGAAAATGTTTGTAACTCCTAAGTTATATAACGCTTACTTACAAAACATTGAAGGTAACGGAGCTGACTTAGCAATCGTTAATATGGTAGATGCTTCACCTAGAGTTTCTTTCAGAGGTGTTGAATTAGTAGCAATGTATGAGTGGGACACTATCCTAGTAGATACTAATCCAGATGTATTTCAAAGTGCAGCAGGAGCAGAACTTAATCAAGGTGTATGTTATATAGCAGTTGAAAACTTAATTATCGGTTCTGATGTAACTGACCCAGAAGGCTCTTTCAAAGTATTTTATGATGATTTAGAAGAAAAAATGTACTTCAGAGGTTACTTTAAGTTAGGTGTACAGTACTTGTACTCTTCTCTTGTTCAGTGGGGACTTTTAGTATAACAATAATGTAATAATAGAGGAGAGGGTGTAAAAATCTTCTCCTCTTAATTACTTTTAATAAATCAAAAAAATAAAATAAAATGGCAATAGATACAGGACTAGCAATTGTTTGTGCAGATTTGCAAGCAACTGGTGGTATAAAAAGAATTTTAATAAGAGCTTGGTCAGATACTGATGTGATAGCTTATGGCTTAACAGGACAGCATACTATAACAAGTATTTTATCAGCTAGTACTCCAACAGATGCTACTTGGGGAGTGTATGAGTTTAAGAATGAAACTCCAGCATTAACTATTAGTGCAACTAAAGAAATGGGTTCAACTGCATTTGAATGTGGTTTATCTTTCTTCTTACCTAAATTAGAGCAACTTAAATTTGACTTAATAGAAAGCATTACTAACTCTTGTTTAATGGTTATAGCAGTAGATACTAATGACAATGCTTTTGTTTTGGGTGTTTCTGAGAAGTATGAAAATCAATCAAATCCATCTAGGAATCAAACTTACGCACAATTATCTACTGTTGAAGGTGGTACTGGTGCTGCGTATTCTGATGAAAGTGGTATTACTGTTACCTTAACGGCAAGACAATTTGAAATGCCAAGACAGTATGTAGTACCAACTCCATCTTCAACTACAGGTATTGTAGTAGCTGCTGATGGTTTAACTGCAACAACAGATTAATAATTAAAGATATATTTTTAGGTTGGACTTGTTTCGTAAAAAGTTTATAACCTTTTCCTATTAATATCTTTCTATAAATTATGTGTAATTGTGGTGATAAAGTTGTAGATTACACGCACTTAAATATATATACACTTATGGCAAAATACAAAGCAAAGAAGGATGTTGTTCTTATTAGGAATGGAGCGACTTATAATCTTAAAAAGTCATCTCAAGAAGAATTAGCATATTTATATGAAGATTTAGGATTGACTAAATTAGTAGAAAAATTATCAACTATAAAAACTGAAGATGAGCCAAAAAAAGAAAGTAAGAGGAACAGCAAAAACAAATCTTCAGACTCAAAAGAGTAATACTTTTGAATTTGGGGTTTTTAATTTATCAGTACCTCAGAACATTGAAGAACCTCAAGACATCTCTAAGATTAGGACTAAGTTTATACCCTTCGGTACTAATAACTTATTTCCTCAGTATTTAGCAGAGTTAGGGAGAAAGAGTAGTACCCATAGAAGTGTATTGGCTCAAAAGACTATCTTTACGAGTGGTGCTAAATTCGTTAGTAATAACGAAGATATTTCAGACTACATAAAAGATGTTAATGCTGATGGAGAGTCATTAAGAATGATTTTCAAGAAATTAGCATCAGATTATTATACATTTGGAAATGCTTACTTAGAGGGGGTTTTATATGATGGTGGAATGAATCTATATCATATAGATGCAACTACTGTTAGAATGTCTAAGAATAAGAAAGAAGCGTATGTACACCCTGATTGGGCTAAGTACAATACAATGAAAGATGATTTGAATATAATTCCTATCTACCCTGAAGTTAGAGGTAATAGATTTATACTTCAATTTAAAGATTACGAGCCTACATTCTCATTTTACGGATTACCAGACTATGTTGCTGCATTAGAGCATATAGCTGTTGATTATGAGATTGGAAAGTGGAATCACACAAAATTTAAAAATGGTTTTCAGCCATCTGCTATTGTTGAGATTAGTGGAGATATGGGAGAAGAAGAAGCAAAGAAGTTAGTAACTGAAGCACAAAAGAAGTTTGTTGGAGAGGGTAATAATGGTAAGATTATGTTTATCGTTAAGAATGGAGATACTTCTCCTGCTAATGTTTCTATTATAAAAGACGACCAAGAAGGTAGTTGGATAGACTTACAGAGAATAACTGACCAAAACATTGTAACTGCTCATAGATGGCAACCATCACTAAGTGGATTAGTTTCTAGTGGTAAGATGAATAATACAGGTAGTGAGATTAGAATTGCTTATGATTTAGCAATGACTACTGTAATTAAAGATACTTCTGATTTACTGTTAGATGGAATTAAGAATGTAATGTACAGAGAGTTAGGATTTTTACCTGAAGATTTAATGATTCACTATGAGCCACCAATTAGTTTTGCTACTCAGATTGAACCATCTAAAATACTTACTATTAACGAGCAAAGAAGATTATTAGATGAGGACTTACCAATGCTTGAAGAAGGTGATATGTTCTTAACAGATAGAGAGCAGATTATTGTAACTAGAGATGATGATGGTGATGGTGTTGGGGATGACAATACAGGGGACTTGACAGTAACTGAGAAGAATAATACAGACAACTAACTATGGCAAACGTAAATCAATATAAAACACTAGCAACAGCAGCAGAAGTTATAAGCAATAGTTTTACTAATGCTAATACTGACCCTGCTTTAATATCTACCAATACTATATTGCTTTCTGAATTAGCACATTTAAAAAATGCTATTGGTAAGAAGTTTTATGAGGAGTTGAAGACACAGAATAATGCAGGTGATTATCCAACAGTAGGAGGACTTACACAAGCTAATCAAACTCTAATGGATGATTTCTTAATTAGAACTCTATGTTGGTTTGCTAGATTTGAAGTTATTAGTGAGGTGCAAAGTAATAGTAGTAGTATGGGTATTGTGCATAATATTGATGAATTTGCTACTATAATTGACCCTTCTGAGTTAAATGTTTATAAGCAAGAAACATACAGGAAGTCTGAGATATACTTACAAGATATGTTAAGTTTCTTGAATGATAAAGATAATAGTGCTGACTATCCTACATATACAGCTAACAAGCCTTGTAATACAACTACATACAAGAATCACGGAATAATAATGTACGATAGTATATACTCAAGGTCTACTAGAAATTATAATAGTTGGAAGGACTTTTGTCCAGAATGTTAAAATAAATATATAAATGGCTGCAAACGAACATAAGAACTTAACTGATATTAATAGGCACAATCCAAAAGGATTTGAAAATGCTACTAATGATACTGTATTAAGTAAGAATACTGGAACATCTCCTACTGCAACTGATGGTAATTTAGTATGGCAAGGCAAGTCTTTTATGGGTGTAACTAACTATAAGATACAAGGATATACTGATGCAGGTACTACTAATTACGCTTATGGTGAGGATATTGCAGATAACAAATCTCCATTTCAAATGGATGTTGATTATGGAAGTTCAACAGTAGCAGGAGGAACTATAACTCCTTCAAATGTACTTAGAATTGGTCAGAGTCAAATAGTTGTTGAAACTGCTGCTGTTTCTTCTATCAGTGGATGGATAACAAGCAACTTAGGTAATTCTATTACTGTAGCTATATGTAAGGCAACACCTACAGAAAATGATGCAACTGCTATAGTTCCTATTGTAATTGATGAAATTACTGTAGTAGGTTTGAGTAGCAATAATAAACTTATTAGAGTTAATGAAACGACTATAACGACTACAGCATTAGCAGCAGGAGATATTATATTTGCAATGGTAAAAGAAGAAACTGCAGGTTCTGCAATCTTTATGAATTTAACTATTCAAACAACTACATTCTAATGACAACTAAAGAAGAATTAATTTCAATGAAAAAAGACATAACTTCAATTAATGAGAAGGTAGATAATATAGCATCTAAACTAGATATGCTTACGGATAAGTTGCTTAATCCAGACTCAGGAGTTACATCTAGGGTGAACAGAAATACAGCAATGAGAAAAGTTTTAGTTAGAGCAATGTGGGTGATATATACAGTAACTATAGGGGCTATAATAACAATATTTACAAAATAATAATAACAATTAAAAAATAAAAAAATGAGTACATTTGATACAGATAATACACTACTACTTGAGATGCTTGGAAAAGGTGGAGGGAATGAAGTTTTCACAACAACTGCACAGACAGGTAAAGATTTTTACTGTGTATTCTTTCCAGTAGAATCAGTTATTACTTCTATTGCTGCAGGAAACTTTACAGGAGAGTCTGCTTTAGCAGGACAAACTATGAGTGCAGGAACGACATTATTTATGCGAATTACAGATATAACTCTTACTTCTGGAATTGGATTTGGGTACAGAGAGTCTGATGGTGATGCAACTAAATAAGTATGAAGTTATCACTAGGAATATCATTACCTACAAGTAACAAGGGAGGAGTAACGCCTGTGCAAAAGCAAGTCAATGACTTTAAAGCTAGGGTTATTGCAGATGGTGGAACATTTGAGTCTAAGGCTTGTTTAAATGAGCAGTTATTAATATTAAGTAATATAGAATGAGTTTATTAGATGATGTAAGTATTGTAGTAACACCTAATGGGTATAAAGCAGGAGAACTCTATGCAGTTATTCCTGTGCCTGCTTTAGGTGCTGAGTCAGTAGATGATGGAGATTTTCCTACTCCTAATACTGCTTGGACAATTTCAGGAGAGTCTACAATAAGTGGAGGAACGGCTAATATAATTAGTACGGCAGGGGTTAACACAGGAGTTACTCAAACTGTACCAATGACAACAGGATTAAGATACAAATTTGAGTATGAAGTTGTAAGTAATGATGCAGGGGTTTTAAAAACTGATAATGCAGATATATCAACATTAGCCTTACCTTCAACAGTAGGTGTTCATATTATTTATTTTATTAACACTTTAAACGCAAATATAAACTTTAAAAGAAGTAGTGGTGTAACTGATATATCTATAGATAATGTATCAGTAAAAGAATACACAGCAGCTGATATGGATGTTACAAGAGCAACAGCAGCTACAAGAGTAGATGAAGCAGGATTAGTTAATTATGCTGAGATTGTAGGTAGTGAGGAGGTTACTAATGGTGATTTTGCTACTAATTTAGATGGTTGGATACTATCCGCTTCAACTCCTCCGACTTGGGATAATGGAATGATAAAAATGCAGAGTGATGGAGCAACTTTTTCAGTAGCAGACCAATCGTTTAGCACAATATCAGGG
>Ga0209482_1002090_pt1 | contig 12769 bp, 12 predicted proteins | sample CoawatmetaG10DNA_FD_187512 | JGI IMG/M metagenome (GOLD analysis project Ga0209482, IMG submission 187512) | Marine microbial communities from the West Antarctic Peninsula - Coastal water metaG104-DNA (SPAdes) (version 2) | ecosystem: Environmental > Aquatic > Marine > Coastal ...
TAAAGATGTCTTAGTAATTTTTTAAAATTATTTGGTAATTTTGATCTTATCATATTTATCATGGCAAGACTGAAAGCCAGTTCATTTTTAATTCTTTCTGGCCAGCAAACCTACATTCTCCATAAAAAAACTCTGAAGGTGGGTGAGAATGTTCTACCGATAGATTTGAATTAAGATCTTTATGAAACGAAATAAAGATAGGTATTCCAATACTGTCTTTTGAATAAAAAACAGTTGATAGATCACTCTTGAACTCAACATTTAAAATTGCTGCAGAATTATGTACATATTTTTGTTTTTTTATGTTTTCTTTTGAAACGGCATTAGCCATATTTAGAGTAAATTTATTCTTCTCTTTTAGTTCTTGAGAAAATATATTAATAAATACTAACTTATTAATTACATCTTTTTCAGGTTGAAAAATTAGAGAGTCAAAACATAAAAATGTTCCTTTAGCTTTTGTCATTTGGAAAGGATAATCCCCTTGATAACTTGAAAATGAGTCTCCCCTTTCAAAAGATATAGTTGCCCTTTCACTTACTGGAGATGTATCAACTTTTCGAGTAATTGGCTCAGGTAATCTAAAAGAATTCTTCTCTAATCTTTCGTGAATTCCACATGGAATTACAACTGCTATTTGACCTATAGCTAGGTTATAGTCGGAAGATTTTAGCTGACTATTATTATTTCCATCAAATTTTACTTCATCTATTTTTTCCCAGATGATACTTGACTCAGCTTGAGTATAAACTGCTAGCTTAAAATCACAATACTGTGAAGAGGTAAATCTTCTATTAGGAACTAATTTTGTAATAAGTACCGAACTGACTATACCATCCCCAACATTTACTAGAAATAAGAAATTTGACATATTAACAACTATATTAAAAAAATTGTAAAATAAAAAGTTACTTGATTAATTTCTTATATTAAATCAGATATTGATTTAAATGAAGAAATATTGTTGCTATGACAGTACTTCTCCCAATCTTTGAAATCAGTCCAATCACTTAAAAACAAAAAGTCTAAATTAAATCTACTTGAAACTTCAAAATCATACCTACTATCACCTAAGTATACTGCAGGAAACTCAATTAAGTCCTTTTGCAATAATGAGTTTAATATTTTATCTTTTGTCATCGGCCCTCCAAAGACCCCACCATCAAAAAAGTCAATTAGTGATCTATTTAAAAAAATATCTCTTAACTCACTTTGAACACCACCAGAAACAACAAACCACTTAGTATTAGGTAGCTTTTCACGTAATCTGAAAAGATATGGTGTAATTTCACATTCCATTAATCCTTTATATATTTCTTTACCAACCTCTTCAACTAGTTCTTCAGCACTTGGCCCCGAAGCCTTAGAGGGGGCAATGTTATTTAAAAAATGTGCAAAAAAATGCTCTCGAGGATTGCCTGTGTTTTTAGATAGATATTCAATCAATAATTCTGCAGGTCCATTACCGTAATAAGAAGATATAACTTTGAAATATGCATTCTTCTTAACCTTATTGGAATTTAATATAACACCATCACAGTCAAATATTATTGTTTTTGCATTTCTAATCATAAAATACTAATTATTAATTTAGAAAATTAATCTAACTTATTTTTTTTCTAATCATCTCTTTTTCAACTTTTATAACATCTTCTGGCACATCAACTGCTAAACTGGAATTTTTAGTTTCCACAACCCTTATAGTTGTTCCAATATCTAAGAACCTAAGTATTTCTATATCTTCATGAGACTCTAATGTACCCTTTCTTCCAAAGTCGATATAATCTTGTAACTCCTTCTTATTAAAAGCATAAATACAAACCTGTTTAAAGTAACTTAAGGGTGTAAATTGCTTCGATTTCGTTCCTGGTATTAATTGACGTGACATATAAATCATTTGATTATTTTCATTAAAAACAACCTTAGGGATATTTACACTTTCAGGATTCTCATCATCAGAAATCTTACAATAGCAGTTAATAATTTCATTTGGATATTTCTTTTTAACTTCTATAATAGAAATAATATCATTAGGATTTAATAAAGGTTCATCGCCCTGAACATTAATATATATATCTGCATCAATTTGAGTTGCTGCATCAGCAATTCGGTCTGTCCCAGTCAATGCCTTTTTACTCGTCATTACTACATTAAAGCCAGCATTCTCCACCACATCTTTAATTCTTGAATCATCAGTTGCAATGAAAATATGCTCAATAGGTAAAGCATGGGCGCATAGCTCTGCCACCCAAAGTATCATTGGTTTACCTAAAATTGGAGTTAAAGGCTTTCCTGGGAAGCGAGAAGATTGAAAGCGTGCAGGTATAATAATTACAGTCTTCATTTAAAGAGCATAAATAGATGTAGAATCAATATTATATGAGGTAGGAGTAACCGCTAATAATGGAACTGCAGATTTAGTATCGTTATGAGCTTTAAAAACTAAATCATTTTCAATTCGTCGTGGATCATCAGAGCCATATCCGTCAAAGCCTGCTAAGAAAACCTGATTAGCTTTACCACTGCTAATTACTGCAAGTGCGTAACTTATAACTAATGGGTTTGACAAATTACACCAAGTTTTATCATATACTTGTTTGGAGTTTTGGACTCCTAACCCATAATCAAGTATTTCTATCGAAGTTAAGAGATTTAAAATATCACTGGGAAGGCAAGATGCAGGGGTTATTAGAGGCTTAGAAAGCTTAGCAATCATCTCAAAATCTATCTTTAAACGAAGAGGATGGCAAGCTATCCTAACATCAATCAATTCATCACTGATTGATGATTGAGCGTTTAGGGCCAGTACCAATGGTTTTGAATTTTTTATATAAACCTCAATTGCTTTTTTATGCGCAAATGCACCAGGACCAGAGCCTATTAACAAGACATCTTTACCCTCAAATAAATTAATTGGCGACCAATTACCTTTTGGCTCTTTTGAGTAGTAATTCATTGCCTCACCTAGAATATTATTTGAATATTTTTTTCCACCTTTGGAGCCCAAATGCTCAATGACAGCAATAATGTCTTCATCTTCATATCGTGAATCTGACATCATTTCTTGCACATATGTTGGGTGAACACTATTTTTTCCCGAAAGATAATAAAATGGATTAGTGCCCCATCCATACCTATCCTTTAAAGGCTTAAATTTCTTAGATATTATTGAAATAAGAGGCTTCATATTGAGCACAGTATTTTTTAAATCTGAAATTTCAATTGCTAAGAGTTCAGTATTTGCATTTCCAGCACCCCGACCCATTCCTGTTACAGTCGAGTCCACCCATGTAATACCATTATTAAGTGCAAATAATGTGTTTGACAAAGCCATACCCATATTATCATGCGCATGGATACCCAATTCACCCTGCCAATGCGAACGAAATAATTTAATTACACTTAATACTTTTTCAGTATTCATATTTCCCAAACTATCTGCAAAGTAAAGGACGTCGATTTGATATTTTGAAGCTTCTTTTGCAAGATTAATAAGTTCTGTAGGCTCACACTCACTTACCTGCATTAAATTAAAGCCGATTTTAAAGCCTTTGTCATTTAATACCTTAACTGCTTTAAGCGCCTCTACAAACTCATAAGTATGGGAAGCTATACGAACAATTGAAATATTTGATAACTTAGGGCCTTTAGGAAATAATTCATTTAAATTTTGTTCATTAAACCTACCATTCTCAATGATTTCAGACGCATTTATCATAATACATAACGATAATTCTCTAGGAATCTCTAGTGATTGAATAAAGGAATCGGAGGTATATGCACAAGCACCTTTAAATCCTTTCTGATTTAAAGTCCTAAACCCGAGCTCGACTACATTAACTCCGACATCATTAACTGCAAAAATATAATCTTGGACTAGATCATGATCAAAATTCCAAGAATTATAATATCCTCCATCACGAAGGGTACAATCTAAAAAAATTGGTAAACTCATTTCAACTTAATGCCTTAAAGAGGGTTTTAATAAAGGTTTCATTATACAAAGTGATTGCAACAAAATAAAAAAGAATCGTAAAATTCTTGTAGAAAAAAACTATGAGATGATAATTTTATCTGGCCCCCATTTTTCTTCATACATCCTTGCAGCATTTAACATAACATCTTCTCTTTTAAGGCCCTTATCATATCCATCTATTAGCCATTTCAGATAAGTTCCCATCCTGTAGGCTGCCAATCCATCCCTATATGGATCTAATTCGTCAATTATGGATGACCAATCACCAAATCCAGAAACGCCATTTGAAGAACCAAAATGCTCCATTAAGGCATCAATAGCTGAAGGCCAATCTTGGAATACAACCTTACCCTTAGGTAAGTCATATAACTTTGAATATGAATATCTCTCTCTATCAATCAAAAGTGTAGGTAGTCCCTCTAATGCACATTCTAGACCAGCCGTTCCAGCACCAAGGTGCCCATGTATACAAACATCTGAAGCAAGGCCTGCCAAAATAGGAGGCGCGCTAGTTGAATATCTTCCAGAGACTTCAAAAACATGGCACCGGCCAGTTGCTAGAGCTTTGTCTAACAACTTTTCAACTTGGCCCAATCTTTGGCGCAAATTAATTGCTCTTTTTGGTTTAAAAATAACCCCCAACCAGGGAGTTTCAAGAACTTTTTCTAAAATAAGGCTATAATTTTCACGCTGCAGCTCGTGACCTGTATGCCACCTTGAATCATTACCAGAGTTTTCATCTATTACAAAAACAATTTTTTTAGCGCCATTAGCTTCTAGCTTCTCCCTTAATTTTTTAGCCTCATCTCTTAATAGAGCCGAGGCATAATCCTTAGGATAACCAACAATAACATTATATTTTATTTTAGATTTGATTTTTTTATCAATTTCAGTACTAAATTTTGAATAACTAAAAACAATATCAGAATTAATTAAAGAATCAGCATTTTTATAACCATCAAAAGCCATTTGCCAGTTAACAGAGATTCCGCCATTTTCTTTAATCGCGTCAGACAAAACTATATGACTGTTCGAGTACTTATCCCATGTTAAGAATATTTTTACGTCATGTTGCCTGAACAAAGACGCCCAATAAAACCTGTCTAGATCATATGAGGTCAATATATCTTGGACCACTTTAAACTCTTTTCTAAAATAGTGTGAATAATTTAATTTTGGTTTAATATATTTCCTATAACCTCCACTATCTGAATAAATACCTTCACCTATCGAATAAACACCATTTTTTGATAAATATTCTTTTTCTTTATTTGAGTGGTGTTTATATAATATATTGTGAAGTAAGAATTTTGAATTTAATTGCCAAAAAAAATCAGAATGGTAACCATTATTAACTAGATTAAGATCTCCACGACCATCAACATAAATCTTGTTATTAGCTTTATTCTGAAAATCATATTTTTGACTTATATTTCTATACTTAATATTTTTTATAATCTTATATAACAACGGAACTTTTCTGACAATTTTTCTTAAATCAGAAAATTTAAACAAAATACTTCTCACACTTAACAATTCAATTTTATAGCTTTCAGCATATTCTTTGTAAATGTTAATCCATGCTCTGTTATTAAAAACAAAAACTGCTTGCTTGTAATCTATTTTCTGCATGTGCCAAAAAACAACATGAATAATAAATAGCCCCCTATTAACAGAATCCTCAACCTTGACATCTCCATCAATTAGGCCTTTGTTAATATAATCAGGTATAGCATCTTGGTCCCAACTTTTGTGATACAGAGCTTTGAAGCCTTCACTATTAAGAATTTTTTCTTGAAAATTGAATAAATCTAAACGTGGAATTCTACTTCTAATAAGTTCACCTTTACTATCAATGATTTCTAACATTGTAAATTGCAATTTTTCGACAGTTAATCCAAGCAATCTCAAAAAAGGTAGTAGTAATTTTTGAGCAAATAGAGATGAATCTATATAATATATAGTTTTAAATCCCTTAATCGATAAATTTTTTAATAGGTTGAACTTAAGCAAGCAAGATAAAAAGCTTACAAAAGAAAAATTTTCAAAATAAATCATTAGCTAGTGTTGTTAATTATTGATTAGGACAAATGATCATGAAAATATTCTTGCGATAAATTATCCATAATTTCTAAGATTTCAGGAGAGGAATTCTTTGAAACCATATCTCTTCTTTTGGTCAGCTCATTTTCTTCAGAACCTTCCATTGGAGGCTCCCAACCGCATCGCTTATAAATCTCAAAAGAAGGGGCATCAGCTAAAACCTTGCGAGGAACGTTTTGTTTTTTCATAATTTTATTCGTTCTTGGTCCAATTTTAGTTTCTAACTTCTTTTCAATTTCTTTTAAATAAGGCCATGGATCTAGGACAAATTTTTCAAAAGGGATTGTAATAATACTCACATGACTCGTCTCCTCCCACATTTTTCTTTTTTTATTAGTTGCATGAGTTGTTTTTTCAATAAAAGTTACTGCTTTTTCCATTGAATTTGCATTTAGAAACTGCTCTTCCCAACCATGAGCAAAATAAGGTAACTGTTTACCTTTATATTCAATATTTACCTCAATATCACGAGCATTATTTACTAAACGTTGCATATTTAACTGCAATTGCTTAACCATATACAGTGGATGGCGTACCACTTCAATAAATAGAACTGCCTCTCCAAGACCCGACAAAACAGGGTTACTCCAACCTAATAGGTCATGTGTAGTTAAATTTAATATAGGTCGTTCATTTTTAATTTTTTCAGGAGTTACTAAATCTCCTTTTTGAAAAATTCTTTTAAAATAACGCCAAGGATTAGAATCCTGAAATACACTAGATAAGTCTGAGTATCTAAAATTTGTATCTCTACCCATCATAGTTTGATAAAGTTTGTGATCTACCAACATTCTTACCATCGCTATAGCTGCGTCATTATCAATTTTTTTTAAATGAGAGAGTCTACAAATAAGTTCAATCTCAACAGCATAACTTAATAATTCAACACGATTCATTGAGGCTATGATTGGCGATAACATTGTTTTACCACACCCAGGCTGACCATCAACAATTACAATCTTCTCTGAAAGTTGTTTTTGTCTAATGACCTTAGTCAGTTTTTTATGCTCTTCTTGATTAGAATCGATTTCCACAGGATTAATTAAATTTTAGTAATAATTTTAAACATCTCAATTTACCAGTTTGATATTTAGTATTCTTACTGCAATAAAGTTTATATATTTATTTGGATGATTTTTCAGCAGGAGAGAAAATATCTTTAATTGATTCAAAGTTATTCACATCCCACTTGGCGAGATTATACCCCTCTTTAAGTAGTGCAATTCTTGAGTCTTCTAGACTATTACCTATGAAATTAAAAAGATGTGCGGTAGCAACTGCATCAACCTTTTTACTTTCCAGCCCTTCGATAAAATGTTGGTATTTTCCAGCACCACCAGAAAGAATAATAGGTAACTGGAAATCAACTGGTATGAATTCAATTAGCTCTTTTTGATAACCTTGACCAGTACCATCTCTGTCTATTGAGTTAAGATAAACTTCACCTACAGGTATTTCAGTCAATTTATCAAGCCATTCTTGAAGTGAAAAACTTTGCTGTAAAGTTCCATTTTCAGTATAAACCATATACTCATTTTTTACTTTTTTAGCATCAATGGAAGCTACTACACATTGACTGCCTAGCTCAGCTACAATATTACGAATAGTTTCTATACTTTGCCCAACTAAACTATTAATTACAATTTTATCAGCTCCATTATTTACTAAACTATGAGCGAATTCGACATCTCTGACTCCACCACCAGCAGCGATTGGTATAAAACATTCTTCTGACAAAGCACGAACATGATTAAGGAACTTTTTACGATCTCTCTCTGTACGAGTAACATCTAATATAACTAGCTCATCTATAGAGAAAGAAAGTTTAGAAAAATTATAATTTTTCTTTAGCCACTGCAGGTCACCAACTTTTTGTAATCGAAAATTTCTACTCAGCATAAAGGAGCCATTATCATACAATAAAGTAAAAATAACTCGCTTTTTTAACATAATTTAACCTTGTAAAAAATTACGTAGAAGGAGTAGCCCATTGGTTTGACTTTTTTCAGGATGAAATTGTGTACCACAGATATTACCAACCTCAAAGGCTGCAAGAAATTCTTCACCATAGACACATGTTGCATGGATGCCGTTTCTTTTCTCTAAAAGCATCCGATATGAATGGGTAAAATAAAAATCAGATGATTTAGGAAAATCTTTAAATAAACCTTTTCTATCACTAAAATTTACAGTATTAAAACCTACATGAGGAATTTTATTCCCTTTAAGCTCTTCTTTAGTGAATCGCTCTACTCGATTAGGAATTAAACCTAGTCCCATAGCCCCTCCATCCTCACTACCGTATGAGCCCATTAGTTGCATTCCCATGCAGATTCCCAATATTCTTGCATCATTATCATTAACTGCACGTAATATAGCCTTATCAATACCTGTATCTTTAAGCGCCTCCATTCCTTTTCTAAAAGAACCTAAGCCTGGAAGCAGTAAGATTGATGCTCTAGATATTTTTTCAGGATCAGAAATTAAATCTACCTGAGCACCTAAATATTTTATTGCACTAACTACTGACCATAAATTTCCTATGCCATAGTCGATAAGAGTAACTTTTGGAGCTCTCATTACTTTATAGTGAATACTGGCTCCCATCGACCATTAATCTTCTTAAACAATTCTTTATTCGCCCAATGATCAATAACAAGATCAAATTCAGACTGACTCATATCATAATATTCGAGGTAAGTTTGAATGTACTCTTCAGGATAGTGCCCATCATAAAGATTAACTAAATTTAACGCCTGCTCTCTAGTCATTGCACCTCTTCTTATTTCTATTCCTGCATCTTGAGTTGCCCTTCCAAAGCCTAATTTTAAATACATCATATATGCATGCAAAGAGTATAAAGCTTGATCATTTTGAGAAAAATTAGTAAATGTTCCTGTATTGCTTACTTCTGCCTCTTCTAGTCCACAATGTTCTTTTGCAACTAAATAATTTCTGTAAGAATCCCAATTTTCAAAATATGACCAATGGGCAAAGCTTACTTTTTTGTTTTCAAAATCTTTTTCGCTTGGAAACATGAAGAAATATAACTCTGATTCATTTAATCCAGATTTTTTTAATACCTTTTGATAGCCTCCAGATAAGTAAACTCTTTTCATATACTCAATATCATAAATAGCAGTATTTTTAGTTTCTGAAGAGCCACCATATTCAACCTCACCACTTTCACCATAAAAAATTAGTGAAATATTCATGTTTAATGCTGTGCGAATTACTGCAGTCATAATTGCTGTCAACCAGCCATAATATGGGAAACCCATTTCAATAAATCCGGTTTTATTTAAAATACGCATAGCTTCATAGCCTGGGGTGATGTGAATATGATCATATCCGCTATTTAGAAAGTTATTTAAATTTTTATCCCCTAAATCTAAAGAGAGTGGAGGTTTAACTGTAGCAGTCAATAGGTTCAAACCGTATTCATGTTTTAATTTATATGAAACGTAAGAGCCATCTTTACCCCCACTTACAGGGACTACGCAATCAAAACCTCCAATTTGTGATCGATGTTGATTAAGAATTTTTCTCAATTCTTCCTCACGAGCATTCCAATCTATATTTTTTTTCTCTTGCATCCATTGGCACGCATTACACCAACCTCTTTTATCAAAAGTAATTCTAGGTCTTGTAGACATATTTAAGCAGTTGTTACACCATAAAACTTCCTTCATATATCTCCAAATTTGTTATAAATTTTTCATACCACTTAACCAAGAGGGATAAAAATAATAATTAATGAATTTCACAGCAACCTAAAAGGCTATTTAATTGGAAATTTAAATTGCCATTCTTTATTAACTTTTTTCCATAAATGGGGCGTTCTCCATTCATCAACAACTTGCCAAAAAAAATCTTCAGTAATATCTAAATAACTTAAAAAATCATTAAAATATTTGGCTGGAAACTCGCCTTCATAACGATTCATTAGGGCAACCCCCTCTTCTCTTGTAATATGGCCATCTCTAATCTCATGTGATGCATCATCACAGCACCTACCAATACCAAATTTGATATATCTTAAATAATGATGAAACCCATCCATTTTATCATCAAGACTTGAATACTTTGAATAAGTCCCCTCAGATCTAACTGGATTCGGTTTGAATCCAGTATGCTCAGTACAATAAAAATAATTTTCTTGTGGAATCCATTTATGATAATAAGAGTAAAAATGCTCTCCAATAATTCCTGACTTTTCTAAATTTTCAAACGAAGGGGGTTCGTAATAAGCAAGATCAGCTTCTGAAAAGTCTTCTTCAGATATATAATCTTTGTGAGTTAAGCCATATTCTAGCAACTCACGAAAAGATGTTCCCTTGAAATACTGCTCTACCCAAGCCTTAGCTGGGCGAAATGGGTTATCTTCATATAATGGATCACCAGCATATTCTGCCTCTCCATTTTCACCATAAAAAACTAAATTAATATTATATTTTAACGCCATATGAAAGGGATAACTAACCTGCCCCAATACGAACACATGAAAAGCATCGCCCAGCTCCTCAAAACATAATCTTGCTAATTTTCTTTGTAATATTCCATTTGGAGTATAAAGTAGATTTGAAACTCCTGAGTCAATACAGGCTTGAAAATTTTGGAATCCTATTTCGGTATATTGTAAAGGGGACCATGTAACAGTTAAAGGATTCATATTATATTTATAACGAAGCTGATGGGCCACAAAACCAGAATCTTTTCCTCCACTGCTTGGAACTATAACATCCCATTCACCGTTGTTTTTTCTATGGCGATCTAACAACTCAACCAACTCTTTCTCTCTGGCATCCCAATCAACCTCATTGTTCTTATAATCAGTATTTACACAGCCGCTACAAACACCACTTTCATTAAAAATTATCCTAGGACGTTGATTTGAAATTACACATCTTTTACACCATTGAATTTCTTTTGGAATATTTTTTATCTGCCCTTCTATATTTCCTCTTTTAAATCTCATCAAGACCTCTCTTTTATCTTTTAAAAATTAATCAAAATATCAGCTCACTTTTTACCACTTTTTTTTCAAAATAAATTTGTTTTTTGTATTGCCTCTAATAAGATCTATTAAATTTTCCTATTTTCATTATTAAATATATTATTTAGAATTTGAATACCTTGTTTCCCACTTTTTTCTGGATGAAATTGGCAAGCAAAGAGATTATCTTTGATTATCGAAGAACAAAAATTAAACTCTTCATATTGTGTTGAGGTATAAGAATAAGTATTATTTAAAGGTAGGACGAAGTTAGAGTGAACAAAATAAAAATACTCATCATTATCAATATCATTTAGAGGCTCATTAAAACCACTTCTATCTAAGCTAATCAACTTTTTTACTTTATTCCATCCAACGTGAGGTACCCTCAAGCTAATATCCAATTTAGAGAAACTTTTAACCTCACCAGGAATCACTCCCAAGCCATTAGTGTTGATAATTTCATCACTTCTATCAAAAAGCAACTGAAAACCTAGACAAATACCTAAGAAAGGTTTTCCTGAAGCAATAAAATCAATTATTGCATTATCTAAATTAAATTTTTTTAGGTTTTTCATTGCCTCTGGGAAAGATCCTACGCCCGGTAAGACAGCCCCATCACATGATAAGATCGTATCGTAGTCTGATGTAACTATAGTCTTGAGATCTAAATTTTTTAATGCATTTTCAATGCTAAACATGTTACTCATATCATAATCAATCACCGCAATGGTATTATTTTTACTCATAAACTTCTACTCACACTCGACAGGGAATTTGATTTTGAAATAAAAACAACTTTAAATCTGTGACAGAACACCCTGCAATATTAGATATTGTTCTATTACTTTTCAAAAATTCAATGTTGCCTTCTTCTTCATATCCATCAATTTGACGGTTTTTAATAATACTATGATAGTGGAATAACGAAGCAATTGCTATGCCACTTATTGGCAAGTCTTTAGATAAATCAAATACATGCTGCTGGCTTCCTGCACCTCCATGAATCACAACTGGAATTGTAACAGCATCACAAAGCTTCTTAGCTAAAGATAAATTAAATCCCTTACCTAAACCTTCATGATCAACACATGTTAATAAGATTTCACCAGCACCTCGTTGTTCTAATTCCTTAGCCCAAGAAATAACTTCTTTATTTGACGAATTTCTTCCATTATCAGTAAAGGCATGATAGCTACCATCTGGCTGCTTAATTGCTTCAATATTAACTACAATAGTAGAGGCTCCAAAAACTCTAGAAGCAGAGCTAATTAAATCTGGATTTTCGATAGCAGCAGTATTAATTGACACTTTATCAGCTCCTGCTTTTAGTATTTTTGAGATGTCCTCAATACTTCGAATTCCTCCTCCAACTGTTAGAGGAATAAATATTTCTTTAGCAGTTCTTGAAATGATATCATGCAAACTATTCCTCCCATAAAGGCTTGCCACAACATCTTGATAGAATAATTCATCAGCACCCTCTTCATAATAGAACTTAGCAAATGACTCAGGTTTTCCAAGAACGCGCAGCCCTTCAAGATTTATTCCTTTTACTAAATTTGGACCCTTAATATCTAATCTAGGAATAATTCTCATAGCTAATGACATATAAAAAATCTTTTATAAAGTTAAAGGGTTTATGAAATATTTGAAGGTTTCAATCACTTATTTATATTATTAATAATATTAAC
>Ga0209482_1002091_pt1 | contig 12766 bp, 13 predicted proteins | sample CoawatmetaG10DNA_FD_187512 | JGI IMG/M metagenome (GOLD analysis project Ga0209482, IMG submission 187512) | Marine microbial communities from the West Antarctic Peninsula - Coastal water metaG104-DNA (SPAdes) (version 2) | ecosystem: Environmental > Aquatic > Marine > Coastal ...
AAAAAAGATTATCAGTAGAGCTTATGGGTAGAGGTTATGCTTGGCTTGATACAGGCACTCATAAGAGTTTACTAGAAGCGTCAATTTTTATAGAAACTATCGAAAATAGACAAGGCCTTAAAGTAGCCTGTTTAGAGGAAATTGCCTTTGAAAAAAATTATATAACTAAGAAGCAACTTATTGGACTTGCAAAATCACTTTCTAAAACCCAATATGGTCAGTATCTCTTAAGTTGTGCACAAAGAGCTAAGTAAAATTTAGCAATGGAAAAATACTTAATTGTTTTAATACCTTTTGATTAACTTGTCTATAACTCATTTATATACCAACCATTTGTTTACAGGAAATCTGAAATCTACTTTTGCAAGGATCTATTATAGATATTAGAAACTGGACGTATTTATCTATGACAAGGTAACTCTAGAGTATTAAAATGATAACTTTTATGCCCAGTTAAAGCTAAAATTAAATTCTAACCTAATATTAAGAGAGATTATAAAAATGAAGAAACCAGTTAAAGACATGTCACTAATGAAAGCAGATTCTGAGAACATAGTGTTATGCTATCCTCATGTATCAGAGTTAGCTAAAAAATCAGTCATGGAAACCCTTGATTCCCGTTGGATTGGACAAGGCCCAAAAGTTAAACTATTTGAAGAAAATTTTAGTAAGAAATTTGGCTCTAATTCTCCTGCAATTGCAGTTGGTTCTGGAACTGATGCGTTACATTTGTCCTACATGTTGGCTGGTTTAAAACCAGGTGATGAAGTTATTGCGCCAGTTTTTACATGTACAGCTACAAATATCCCTTTTTTATATATGGGCGTTAAGATTAAATTTGCGGATATAGATGTTGATACTATGAACATAGATACTAATCATGTTCGCCAACTTATGACTAGTAAAGTCAAGGCAATTGTTTGTGTCCATTACGGTGGCTTACCATGTGACATGGATGAATTAAAAAGTATTGCGAATGAATGGGACATTCCTATTATTGAGGACGCTGCACATGCAGTTGGTGCAAAATACAAAGGAGTGGATATTGGCAGTATCTCAGATTTCACTATGTTTTCATTTCAAGCCATTAAGCATATAACTACTGGTGATGGAGGCATGGTAGTTATCAAAGACAAAGAGCTAGTTGATAAAGCTGAGCGGCTTCGATGGTTTGGAATTGATAGAAAGGCCAAACAAGCAGGAATTTGGGAAAACGATATTACTGAAATTGGATATAAGTATCAGATGACTGATATCGCAGCAGCTATGGGTATTGTTTCACTTGCTGAGTTTGATGAGCAGTCAAAACTACGTAAAACTTTATTTAAAACTTACTCAGAAGAGCTAGAAAATTGTGACAGATTGAGGATTGTGGGCAGTGGCTTTACTGATCGTATTCATGCTGCATGGCTATTCACTGTAATAGTTGAAGATCGTTACAAACTACAAGAAAAATTACGTGATAACAAGATTGAAAGTAACCAAATGCATTTTCGTAATGATAGATATTCAATTTTCAAAGAATTTACTGATGGGAAAAAATTTCTAAATATGGATAAAGTTGAGGATGATTACTTGGTGCTTCCTTTACACACAAAGATGACAGTTGAAGATGTAAAGAAAGTTTGCTCTGTAATCAAAGCTGGCTGGTAATTTAATAGAAATGATTAATAATAAAACTATTCTTGTAACTGGTTGTGGGAGATTTATTGGCTCTGCATTAATCAGGTACATTATTAAAGATACTCCACACAGGGTAGTAAATATTGATGTTATTAAAACTATTTGTCAAATATTATATAAGGTTCAACCAAATAAAATTGAAGGTACAACTAAATATGAAAATCTAATTAGTTTTGTTAATAATAGGCTAGGACACTATTTAAAATATGCAATTGATGCTTCCAAAATATTCAAGACATTGAGATGCAGCCCAGATGAGAACTTTAATACTGGTATTTTAAAAACATTTGAATGTTATCTCAATAATAAAGAGTGGTGGGAGAAATTTCAGGACGATAGAAACAAAGAAATGGTCAACTAACTTATGGAACATACTAGACACTTAGATATTGGTTGTAACTCAAACCCCAGGAATCCTTTCAATGCTTCAAAGCTTTATGGAGTAGATATAATTGACTTGGAAACAAATCAATTTAACTACCATAAATGTAACTTAATATACGATGTACTCCCTTTTTCTGATTCAAGTTTTGAATCAGTATCAGCGTATGATTTTTTACAGATTGTCCCAAGAAATGCCATCATTAATGGCGCTGGAGTGTTTCCATTTATTCACGTTATGAATGAAATTTATAGGGTACTAAAACCTGGTGGAATATTCTACGCTATTACCCCTGGATACCCAAGAAATGAGGCTTTTGTAGACCCAACTTCTGTTAACTTTATAACTAAAAAGACCCATACATACTTTCTCAATCCAAAATATAAAGCTAGTATGTATGGCTTTAAAGGCAAATTTAAAATTGTCAGAAAAGTTAAATGGATAAAATTAACTCAAGAAACTAGAAATGATAGGTGGCTTATAAAAGCATTAAAAAATATTTTTTACACTATTTACTTTATTAAAAAATCCCATTTGATTTGGGAGTTTCAATCACTCAAAGATGAATCAAGTCATGATTAATTTACTTATCTGTATGATATGTAAAAGTTAGTTTGCTCCCCCAAGAAATGGACTCATAGAGTTTATAAAAATGATTCTTGTCATTATTTAAGGAAAATTAAATTGAGTAAAATAGATTTATCAATAATTATTGTTAACTATAAATGTTGGGATATCCTTGCTAGGTGTATTGACTCATTTAATAAATATAAGCCTCACACAAGTTACGAAATTATTGTTGTAGATAATGACTCTCAAGATGATAAATTTAATAGCTTCCAGCAACAATTCCATAACATTAAACTTATCGCCAATAAGGGTAATTATGGCTTTTCTAACGCATGCAATCTAGGTGCAGATAATGCTAAAGGTAATTTCTTACTATTCTTAAATCCAGATGTAACTCTTACTATTAGCCCAGCTATAGATGAAATGTTCAATTTTGCAAAGGCTAACACTAAAATAGGTATTACCTCTTGTAGAACTATTTATCCTAATGGTAAAAGAGAAAGAGAGGTCGCATTTCTAAACCCATGGCTCACGATAGGCTGGCTTCGTGCACTTTATAAATTTTCATTATCTCGGAAAATAGCAAACAAGTTTCCAGAAGAAGACAATATTTGGTACCCAGATTGGGTTGCGGGCTCTGTAATTTTAATACAAAAAGATTTTTTCAAGAAAATTGGAAAATGGAGTGAAGATAAATTTTGGATGTACTCTGAAGATCCAGATATATGTTTAAAAGCAATCAACAATGGGAAAAAAATTGCCCTACTTAGAAATATTCAACTAAATCATCAACATGGTGGATCTTCCAGGAGAAACACTAAAACTACCGCTATTACAAAATCTGAAGTAGTTACATCTAGCCATGTTTTTATCCATACACACACTTCAGGTATAAATAGGCTAGTATTACACTTGGTAATTATGCTTAATACATTGATATCATGGGTGTTACGAACAATAGTCACCTTACCTTTTTTTTGGAAGAGCTTCTTTAGAGCAAACCTATTTACTCTTATTGCAATTATTAAGTATTATTTAAGCGTAATGATTCGATGGACTTGGAAAAGTAAAAGGTTGAAAAATAATGAGCCGTAGAAACAAAACTAGATTTGAAAAATGGTTCTCATTAAGTAGGCATAAAAGACGTTCTGGAGGAATAGAACTTTCAGATCAAATAGTAATTGATTTTTTACAACAGAAAGAAATAATGATTGAAGGAAGTGAAATTCATTACACTCATGGTAGCTCCGATAATTTAGAAGAGCATCTTACTGCACTGAGAGATGAGTTTGTTGGCCAAAGTGAGCTCTGCTATTCGCATGCAAAAATTATTGTACTTATCAGGCGAGATTTTGATACAAAAAATCACTTTGCATTATTTGAGCAACTCTGGAAAGAAGAAAAAGATTACTTATTAAAAAACTTGAACACGCGCTGGCTTATATCGGCAACTGACACCTTTGCAGATTTTTCTAATGACGATTCTATTAAAGGCCTCTCTGTTGCCTGCTCATGTCTTCTCAATACGGTCAAGATGCAAGAGTCTGAACGCTATATCACGAATGCATTCAGTTTTATCGATGATAAAGAAAAGATGACCAGACTAGATAATGAAGAGAGAATTTCTCTTTTTGATGGCACTTCTGTCTTCAAGGTTGGCACGGACGATACACTTAGAAACATGAGATGGAGGATTGATAAGGTAGCAAAAATAAATACTGCTGGTGAGATACTACTTGAAATATTTCTTCGATTGCAGGAGCATGATACCGTATTCAAGCGACTTAGGGATAGGCACAAAAGAAGTAAAACGGGCTGGTGGTAGGTGCAAATATTTGTTATTAATTTACCCGATGCCATCGAGCGTCTTCAGTTACAGAAATACCAGTTAAATAAACTAGGCTTAGAATTCAAAACTCTGGTTGCAACATCCGTTGACGATATCAGTGAGGCTACTTATAAAAAACATTATTTTGACTGGCAAAGACCCCTAAGAAATACTGAGGTTGCTTGCTACTACTCTCATAGGTCAGCCTGGGATATGGTAATTCAAAGTGGAGAACCTGCACTCGTACTAGAAGATGACGCGATATTGTCAATATCTCTCCCAGCGCTTTTAGACAACCTTAATAAAATTAAAAGTACTGACTTGATTAATCTAGAAAATAGGGGTAGAAAAAAATTTGTTTCAAGGTCATATGTGGATATTGCTTGTAACTCAAAATTACTGAGACTCTATCAGGATAGAACAGGCGCAGCTGGCTATATATTGTGGCCATCAGGCGCGAATAAGCTCATTCAACTCGAAAAAAATAGTGGCATTGGACTGGCCGATGCTCATATAACTTCCTGCTATGACCTTAAGGCATATCAGGTAGAGCCATCTCCTATAATTCAGCTAGACCAATGCGAAGAATATGGTATTACTAATAGTTATACAAAGGTTATTTTAAAATCTACTGTGAGCTCTAGTAAAAATTATAAAGGCAGTGCCCACTTTATTATTAAGAGATTATCCTACCAATTAAAACTAGCTTTACGGCAGCTTTTTATATTAACTAAGTCACAAAGGCGTTATATAGCAATTAGAAATAGTGATTTCAAAGAGTAGTAGGGTATTAAAAAACTTTAGATTTAGTCCAACCTTTGTGAGGGTTAACTTTAGCTTGCTTATTTGGCATATAACTATCAGAAAAATATAGCTCAATACAAAAGTAAAGTTCTTACCCAGAATAATGAGGGTAATTGAAATAGAGTTGAGTTTAAAAACAGTTTTTAAAAGAAGTTCAATAAACTAAAAAAATGTGAGATTTTAAGGTAGAAAAATTAGTTAGTTTTTCTTTCGCTTGAATACTTTGGTAGCAAAACACATAAAAAGAATACGTAGCAGGCCTTCATAGAAGTATCGCCAAAACTAGCATTAAACATACCAAACGAAATAAAAGAGACAGTTACAAAAATACCTAACATAGAATAAATATCACGCTTCATATAATTACTAAAAAATATAAAAAAAGGTACAAATAAGAGCACAAGTAGAGAAGTGAACCCAACTACACCTTTTTCAATAATTGTAGTAAAGTATTCGTTATGTAACTGAACAAATTTGCTTATTGTTTCACTAACTCTAGGATCTGAATATCTAGCGACCTCTTTTGTTGATTGAAGATAACCATGACCAAAAAATGGCTTTTCTTGAAAAGCTTCTGAACTAGATTTGTACATCTCCAGCCTAAGTCCAGAAGACGTATTTAGTCTAGTACCGCTACTCCAATCAACAATTTCATTATAAACTTTAAGTGTTTTATACTTAAGTATAGATGGAGAATTTATTGAAAACAAAGCTACTATAAAAAATAAAAAGAAAGAAAAAATGACAATTTTATTTTTATCGATAAAAAATAAAAGTGTAATTAATAACAACACAATAAAAGTTAGCCATGACATCACGATTCCAGAATCAATTATCAAAGTAATACCAAATAGTAACGCAACTATTCCTATTATTTTTTCTAATAACTTTTCTTTTTTAAAATTAAGCATCGAACAAAAAGTCATGAAAGTTGTTATGGGGGCAAAAATAGATACAAATACATTTGAAACCTGAAACGAAAATACGTAACCTAACCCAAGTATTATTAGAGCAAGTTTCATTCCTAATAAAATAATATTAATGTTAATTTTTGCTCGTGTTATCGCAATGGCAACAAAAACGGCCAATAAAAAGTAAAGATCTGTTTGTAAATATTTTGCAATAAATACTCCGTTTATAGTGTTCACAATAAAGCTAATAAGATAGTAAGTAAATGTGATCAAAAATAATATTTTCAGTTGCTCTTCTTTAAAGGGGTTAATCCTATTTTTAATGGCAAAATATATACCTATAAATGCAAGAATAGATAAAATAATATCTGCAATAGTATTATTTATATTCATAAACAAAGCAAATAAAAATAACAGTGTGTTAATAAAGTTGGAATATTTTTTATCAATTATTGGTTCAAGCACTGGAAGTTATGTCCACTAATTAGCAGTTAAAAAATAATATTTTAGTTTAAATAGCATTTGCTTATTTAAACCACTAACTAAGAAGCCATTTTTAAGAATCATAGAGCTCTTCTCTGTCAAATAAGAGATATCTTGCCAAGTAATAAGAGCAATCAATCCAATTTTCTTTTTATTATTCATAACTACGAACCTTATAAAAATTAATCTATGTAATTAATGTCTCATTTTACACAAGGCCAATAAAAACTTTACACTTACAAATTAATGTGTACTTTTCTCATAATCATTGCACCAACATGGCTAGCTAATGTTTAATGATATAATATAAAAGTAATTTTACATGTAAATGATCTAACGATGAGTAACTCCAATCTGCTTATAAAGTCAACGAACTTTATTCAAAATCAAATTAAGAAATATATAGATTTTGACTTTCATAGCTATGTTATTTTGCGTTCCCTCCCAAAGACAAATGAGACTATTCAATCGATAATATTTTATCAATTAAAAAAACTTACATAGGAATCATTCCTCACTTATGACAAGCAAAAAAAAAATATCAAAATGAAAATTATCATATTTGTCATGAATCCAGATAAATACTTTGAAAGAAGAGAGGCGTTAACTAAGCTACTAGAAAAAATGCCTTTTCAATTTCAATTTATATCTATAAATGATGATTTAGAGTTAACACCTGAAGCAATCGAAAAGAATCATGATTCACAGAAAACAATAGATTCTTTTGGAAGAGACTTTAGCCGAGGAGAGTTGGCAAGTACCTTAAACCATCTGCTCTCATATAAAAAATTTTTAGATTCTGATAAAGATGTTGCAATTATTATGGAGGATGATGCCGATTTTTTAATTGATAAGTTTATTTTTGTAATAGAGCATCTTATAAAAATAATTAATAATAATAAACCACAAGTATATTTATTAACGCCAGTAATTTCATATTTGAATAGTAAATCAAAGGATTTTGGTAAAAATTATAAAGTAGTGAAAGTTATCCAGTCTTGGGATAGTTCAGGTTATATTATTAATCGAGAGGCAGCAAAGAAAATGATTAATGCAAATTATAAATCATGGTTTATTGCTGATGACTGGGTTAGATATAAAAGACATGCAAAAGTTGATGTATTTAGTGTACTTCCGACAATTATTAAGCAAAATTTAAATGTGTTTGATTCAAACTTGATGGCTTCTAGAAATAAGGCAATTAAGAACAGAACCTTAAAGTATGTTTTATCTAGGACATGTTATAAAATTATTTCTGACATTAAAAAGTATTTTTGGCTAATACCATTTAAAGATTATATTAGGAATAAAGACGTATGAAACTCTATATGTTTAGGAAAAGCTGAAATAAAGCATATTAATTTTATTAGTAGACTCCTCTTCAGAATATTATTCAGTCACTAATTCCACCAACATTTTGGCAAGTGGCGTGAAGGGCGGTGAGGAGCACATTGCTCATCTAAGGTGTGTGGAAAAATCAATTTTTTGTCACTCAAATCTACTCTATCATTTCGTAAAAAAGTAAACTCTAGTAGCTCTGGAATATCTATTGAGTTTTTGTTGATGATTGGACGTGAGTTATTTGGGTGGATGTGCACGACTGTAAAATCATTACTGAGCTTATCAAATACTGCTTCAACCATCTTAAATGGATTCTTGTTAAATAGCATATCAAGATAGTGAAATTCAATCACCATAATACGAAATTTTTTGAATATCTCACTAGGCGTGTCAATGACCACCTCATATTCTGCTCCTTCGATGTCCATTTGCAAAAGAAGATCAGAATTATCATTTATACTATTTTGTACCCAATCCTCTAGTCTAATAAACTTTTCATCATTTTTATTACCTAAGAATTTTTTATCAAAGTGAAAGAGTTTATTTTCAATTGGAGGCTTATTTACTGAGTAATCAACCATAAATGATTTTATATCATATTTTTTAGCTAACTCCTCTTCAAACGTTGACGTAATATCAACTCCTGGTGAGAAGCATGCACTAATTCCAGAAAGATCATCAGGCAATAAGTAGGCTCCATCACCCTTACCACCAATACGAATAAGCTTTTTTTCTACTGATTTAGGTCTAAATTTTTCAATGAAACGTTCAAGATCTTTTTTATGTGTAGAGCCTGCTAACGATTTCCCTGAGGTTAAAAATAATTGCCTTGTTAAGTCTCTTAAATTCATTATGCTAAGACTCGTTGAATTAAAAAAAAATATAACCTTTTAAAATGTTTAATATTAACCATATCAAATGAATAAATTAAAGAGAAGCTTTTCACATTTATTGTGCTTTTATGGACTTATCATCTAAAAGCATAAAGATAGCTAAGAAGAATACATAGAATCCGTTCATATATGTGTCGCCTAATAAAATATTAACCATACCAAAAGTGGCATATCCTAAAATTAGTAATGCCCCTGAAATAAATACAGGATTTTTTCGATTCTGAATATTTGCTTTTAAAAATATTCTAAGTGGTATAAATAGTAATAATAAAAGAGCTCCCAACAAGACGATACCACCATTGTAATAGTTAGTTAAGTAAGCATTATGAAGATGATTAAATCCAAATGACACTCTTCCCATATTACTCATATCATTCTGAAATAAAACAATATTTGAGGTGCGGTACCCATGACCAGAAAAAAAAGGAACATCTTTAATATTATTAACTGCCTTCTTGTACATATTCAATCTCAAACCAACTGAAGTAGGCTTTGTGTCTCCTGACATCCAACTGGAAATTTCTGAAAATACAAGATTAGATCTATCAACTATTTTGTGATTAGCGCCTCCAAAAGAAAGCATGCTTACAATAACAATTACTGTAATAATTTTTGATCTTAAACTAAATTTATTTTTTTGTTTATAGAAAAAATATAAATAAAACCCCATTAATATTACAAATGATAGCCAGGCTCCTCTAGTACCTGATGCAACTATTATAAACCCGCCAGATAATAATGATAAAAAAGTAAAAATTTTATATTTGAGTGACTCATATTGAATAAAACAAATTGCAATAAAAAACAACGCAACTGAAAGATTTCCAAACACACCAGCATTCATTACTCCAGATGGCCTATGAGTTCCTGATAACAACTGATAATAGATAATCACTCCCAAAGTTAATAGTCCAACCTTAATGCCTGCTAATAAATAATTAACATTAATTTCTGCCTTATATAATGTAAGGGCAATAAAAGGCGCAAATAAAAAATAAAAATCTCTAGGTATATAGTGCGCCAGTTCTGCAGCGTGACCTGAATAAAGTACTGATAAACAAACAGCAGTAAAGTATCCAAAAGTTAAATAAGAAAAAACTTTAATTTCTTTAATAGAAAATGGTGATATTTTTTTCGAAATAGCTACGAATATACCCATCATTGCTATAATAAATAAAACTATATCGCCCGCAACCTGTAATAAAAGAATAACTATTGGGAAAGCAAATACTAGTATATTTACAACTTTAGAGAACATTTTTCCTATTGGTTCATCAATCATAATTTACATTTTTTTATAAATTTAATTATCTTATTGATTAAAAAAACATTGAAATATTATTTAGCTTTTACTACCCTAAACAGAGAAACCATTTTCTAAAAGCATAGCTGTCTTTTGAGCTAACTCAAGATCTGATAATACCATTTCAGCGCATAACTCCTGAGCTGAAATTTGTGGCTTCCACCCAAGAACTTTTTCTGCCTTAGTTGGATCTCCAAGTAACGTCTCGACTTCGAGTGGTCTAAAGTACCTCTCATCAATTTTTATAATTACATCTCCAACTGATAAAGACGGACATTTATCACCTTGAATTTTTCTCACAACTCCCAACTCATTTAAGCCTTGGCCTTCAAATTCTATTTCCAAACCTAATTCTTTTGCAGACCAAAGTATAAAGTCACGAACACTATATTGAACGCCAGTTGCAATGACAAAATCTTCTGGATGATCTTGCTGCAACATCATCCATTGCATGAGAACATAATCACGAGCGTGCCCCCAGTCACGAAGAGCATCTAAATTACCCATATACATGCACTTTTCTAACCCTACTGCAATATTTGTCAGTCCACGTGTTATCTTCCTTGTAACAAAAGTTTCACCTCGCCTAGGACTTTCATGATTAAAAAGAATCCCATTACAGGCAAAAATTCCATAAGCCTTTCTATAATTTTCAACAATCCAGTAGGCATAGAGCTTAGCGACAGCATATGGACTTTGAGGATTAAAAGGTGTTTTTTCTGTTTGAGGAGTTTCTTGAACCTGGCCATACAACTCAGAAGTTGATGCCTGATAATATCTTGTCTTTTTTTCAAGACCCAAGATCCTAATAGCTTCCAAAATTCTAAGCGGACCCAAAGCATCTACATCGGCCGTATATTCTGGACTATCAAAGCTAACAGCTACATGACTCTGAGCACCTAGATTATATATTTCATCAGGTCTCACCTCTTGAATAATACGAATCAGGTTGCTTGAATCGGTCAAGTCACCATAATGTAATTTTAAATTTAAATTATCATCATGAGGATCTTGGTAAATATGATCAAGACGCTGAGTATTGAACGAACTTGATCGGCGCTTTATCCCATGCACTTCATACCCCTTCTCCAAGAGTAGCTCTGTCAAATAAGACCCATCTTGCCCAGTAATTCCAGTAATCAATGCAATTTTCTTTATATTATTCATAACTTCCAATTTTTATAAACTAATCTGATCTCAATATGTTTTTATTTTTTAAATAATCATTATAAGTAAGTTTAAGTCCATCTTCTAAGCTAACAGTGGCTCTCCAACCAAGAGACTCAATGAGCGAGCTGTCCATTAATTTACGGAACACGCCATCAGGCTTATTCAAATCATATATTATCTTACCTTCATACCCCACTATTTTTACCAGTTGTTTAGAAAGCTCTTTAATAGTCACATCATTCCCAAATCCAATATTAATATGGCTCATCATATCCTCTGTATGTTCAATGTATTGAGCTAAATCTAGATTCATAACATGAATAATGGCTGCTGACATATCATCAATATATACAAACTCTCTTCTAGGCCGCCCCGAACCCCAAACCACAACTTCAGGAAGTTGATTAGCTTTAGCATCATGAATTTTACGAATTAAAGCTGGAATAACATGGCTATTTTCCGAGTGATAATTGTCACCAGGCCCATAAAGACTCGCAGGTATGACAGTACGATAGTCAGTCCCATGACTTTCTCGATATTGGCGATTATAACTTTCACACAATTTAATGCCTGCAATTTTTGCAATCGCATAAGGCTCATTAGTTGCCTCTACCTGACCACTTAACATTGCATTTTCTTTAATAACCTGATTGGGAAGTTTTGGGTAGATACAACTTGAACCCAAGAATATAAGTTTTTTAACTCCAACCTTCCAAGCATTATGGATAACATTGGACTCGATCATTAAATTATCATATATAAATTCAGCAGGAAAAGTATTGTTTGCATGGACGCCACCAACTTTTGCTGCACATAAATAAACCTGATCTGGCTTTTCAATTTCAAAAAATTTTTGTACTTGACTCTGATTTGTTAAATCTAGTTCGTCATGCGAACGTGTCAATATATTATTGTAGCTGAGACTCTTAAGCTTTCGAACAATGGCTGAACCAATCATACCAAGGTGCCCAGCGACATAAATTTTTGGTTTTTTTTCAATCATTTAGCTTCCCATAAGAAATAGTTTTAATTAGTTTACTTTGAAGAGCGTCCATAAAGATCTTCAAAGCGAACAATATCATCCTCACCAAGATAATTGCCAGACTGCACCTCTATTAATTCAAGCTCTACTTTCCCAGGATTTTCAAGTGCATGAACAATCCCAACTGGTATATATGTAGATTCATTTTCAGAAAGTAAAAAGGTTTTATCACCATTAGTCACCCTAGCCTCACCAGACACTACAATCCAGTGCTCAGCTCGATGATTGTGCATTTGAACGCTTAGTTTCGCACCAGGCTTTACTGTAATTCGTTTAGCCTGATAATGATCACCAGTATCAATTAAATCATACTTACCCCATGGGCGATAAACTTCACGATGAAGCTTCCATTCATT
>Ga0209482_1002094_pt1 | contig 12755 bp, 8 predicted proteins | sample CoawatmetaG10DNA_FD_187512 | JGI IMG/M metagenome (GOLD analysis project Ga0209482, IMG submission 187512) | Marine microbial communities from the West Antarctic Peninsula - Coastal water metaG104-DNA (SPAdes) (version 2) | ecosystem: Environmental > Aquatic > Marine > Coastal ...
AGCAGACAGAACTTGCTAACCTAAACACTAAGATGCAAACAAACTTGACGCAAGCTAAGATTGCAGAGCAGATGGGTGTTGCACAGTTAAACGTAGATCAACAAAGAGCAGTTACAAATGCTTCAGTAAATGCAAACATAGACTTAACTAGATTTAGTGCTGATCAACAAGTTGCGTTGACTAACAGTAAGTTCATGCAGTCAATGACTATGGCAGACTTTAACGCTGAGCAACAAGCAGCAATGCAGAACGCTACGTCACTAGCTTCAATGGACATGGCAAATGCAGACCAGCGTACAAAGTTAGCTATTACAAATGCTCAGAATTTCTTGTCAATGGACATGGCTAATTTAAACAACCGCCAGCAAGCCACTGTACTTGACCAACAAATGGCACAGCAGAGGTTGTTATCTGATCAATCAGCAGCAAACGCAGCTAAGCAGTTTAACGCTACTTCAGAGAATCAAACAAACCAATTCAATAACAACTTAGCTGCTACTATGAGCCAGTTTAACGCCTCTCAGTCTAATGCAATGACGCAGTTTAACACTCAGGAAACAAACCGACAGTCGGCAATAGAAGCAGGCAACCAACTACAAGCAGATACAGTTACAGCTCAGATGGAAAACGATATTAATAAGTTTAACGAACAAGCTGACTTGCAACGTGACCAATGGAATGCTGCAAACGCACAAGCCGTAGAGCAGTCAAATGTTCAGTGGCGTAGGCAAGCTAACACAGCAGATACCGCAGCAGCTAACGCAGCTAATCAGCAAAATGTTCAAAATGCTTTTGCTATGACATCAAATGATCAGTCTCAGATGTGGCAGCAAGTTCGTGATGAAGCTACTTATGTTCGTCAAGCCTATGAAGCAAATGCGCAGCGTAAAGCGGCTTTACTTCAAACAGCAATTGGTAACGAAGCTTCAGCAGAAAAGAACAAAACAAAAATTGGTACGTTAACTAGTATCGCAGATAGATACTTTGGAGAAGATGAATAATGGGATTTTTAAGCAAGGCGTGGAAAGGCGTTAAGAAAGGCTTTAAGTCAATTGGTAAAGGAATTAAAAGCGCCTTTAAAAGTTTTGGAAAGTTTATGGGCAAGATAGGCATTGTCGGCCAAATAGCAATGATGTATATCCTGCCGGTGGTCGGGCAATCATTAATGTCAGGCATTGGTAACGCTTTTGGCGCGGCAGTAGGACAAACCGCAGCACAAGCTACAGCAGCCACGGCAGCAGCAACAGCGAGCGCAGCAACAGCAACAGCAGGAGCAGCGGCAACAGCAGCCGTTGGAACAGGCACAGCAACCGCCGCACAAGCAGCAGCTATTGAAGCTGGTAAAGTTGCATCTACTGAATTAGCAAAAGGAGTAGCTACTAAAACACTGACAAAAACTGTTGTTGATGGCGTTACAACTTATGCAGGTAAAGCTGGTGGAATGTTAGGAAGCAGCAATGCTATTATTTCAGGAGCTGGTAAAGTTCTTCAAGCAGCTAGTAACTTTGTTAGAGTTGGAGCAAATGCATTTTCAACTGTAACTGAAGGTATCTCTTCTTTTATAGGCGAGTTTGGAAAAACTGCACTAAATAAAATTCCGGGCGTTAATATTAAAAGCGCAGCAGGAACTTTCGGGGGAGCGTGGGAAAATGTACAAGCCAATGTAATGACTAACGCTACAAAAACTATGGCAAGCTTTAACAAAGCAATAGGCTACACCCCCCCACCTGTGGCTGTCACTACCGTACCAGTTGGAGGCACTACCGCACCAGTTGGAGGCACTACCGCACCAATTGATCCTGCGGGGGAGATAGGAACTAACAGTGTAGCTATAGATAACACTGTAAAGGTTGATTTATCAGAAACTGCCCCCATAGATACTCCAGAGTCGTTAGTGTCTAAATCTACTTCTGGTGGTAGAGTTCCAGTTGGGACAGGGGTTGTTGATCCTGTTGCTCCTACTGTTTCTACTGACCCTCAGTTTGGAGCAGATGTAGGGCCGCAACAAGTAGCAGAAGAAGGATTCTTTTCTGAGTTTACACAAAACCTTTCGGAGATTCCTGATAGAATTAAACAGTCTCTTCTTGACTCGCCTAAAACCTTTGCAGACAAACTTACTGAGCTTCCTGAAAGAACAGGACAAGCTATTGCAAATGCTCCTAATCAATATATTAATCAACAAATTGCAGGGAAACCTGAAGGTACTAAAGTCTACAGCAGTCAGGTTCAAGGAATGGGTGCGGCATTCGACATGCCTCAAGTTGGAACTTCTACAGAAGTACAGCAGAGAGCACAAGAAATGGGCTATAACCCTGACGCTTTTCAAGCTAATAACATGTGGGGCGCAGGCGCTCAGAATGCTAACTACTCGAAGTCAATGGGCTTTGATCGTTTCGCAGTACAAGGGGGCAGTATCTAAATGAACAACGAAGAGTTTTTACAGTTTAGAAGTACAATGGGCCGACCAATTCCCGGTGAGTCACTAACTAACGATCCTGAAAATCCGTTGCCTTTTGAACAAGCCCCACGCTTTACTGATGTTCACGATGCTTCTATGTATTTGTGGTCAGAAATTACAGACCCTGAACTATACGTTCCTGTAATGACAACACTAGCAGACGGGACTGCTATCATGGACGTTGCTCAAACTATTTTAATGGGAGAGTTTCAGCGAGGCGCGTGGAACCCTGATCTAATGATGATGCTTGTGGAGCCGCTTGTATATATGTACATTGCTTTAGCTGAGCGTTTAGATATTGATGTTGTTATCTACAACGAAGAAGATGCAGACGCAGAAGCAGAAGAAAAAGTACTAGGCGCTAAATACGAAGAATCTAAAATCAAAGAAATGAAAGCAGCCGCGCAGGCCGGTAAAGTACCAGAAGGCGTTATAACTTCAGACATGGAAGCTGAGATGGCTACACTGCCTGAACTAACAGCTCCACAACAACCCAGCCTCATGGCAGCTCCAGAGCCTGCTCCCGTTTCTGCAACGCCTAGCCTCATGGCAGCACCACAAGAAGGACTATAAATCATGGCTATTGATATGAGTAAAGTAAAAGGTGAATCCTCTACTGAGTTTGGTAAGAGCCTTTTAGCTGAAACACAAGCAAGCAATGCGCGAATAAATAAAGCTAATAACAAAGCTAATCAAAGATCAGCATTAATTAAAGTTGGTTTAGGTGCTGCTGATATGTTTGTTGCAAAACAAGCTGATGCTCTTTTAATGAACGAACAAAACACAAAGAACACTATTCAAACAAAACTTGCATGGCAGAACAGTCAAGAGATTGCAGCTACAGAAGCAAAAGCTCAAGCCTATACGGGTGGCTATGACGCATATTGGATTAATGAAGCTGCTGGCAGAGCAAGAGCAGATATGCAAAAACAATATGGGGGGTCAGCAACACATGATCCGGTACAGTATGAGCAACTCGTAGCTACAAGAGCCGCTGCTTTTAGTGAGTATACTAAAGTTAATCATCTTGAGCGTTTAAAAGCTAACAAGACTTACCTAGCTTCTGGAGGAGGCGAAGGAGCATATTTAAAAGCTTTGAAGCTAACAACTCCGCGCACTGTAATGGGAAAAATTACTAACTATATTGGCGAAAAAGCAGGGCTAACAGCAGATGCAGAAATAGCTCAGAATGCTAAAAACATTTTAACTTCTGCAACAGAATTAAATACTTTTCAAAGCATTTACAACGACACTAAAAATGCTAGTATATCTTTAATTTTTGCACAGGAGTTAGGAAAAGAAAGCGAAGAATATAAAAATCTTAAACTGCCTGATAAATTAAAGGCTGCCCCTCATAAATTTTCTGCGCTGAAAACAATAGACGCAGTTGACCCCCTTACGGGCGAAAAGGTTCAGCATCTTGTAAGCCTTGCAACAGCACAAGACGGATCGGGAACATCAGTCATAATAAATCATACTCTAGGCAACAAGCAGGTTTCAAGCGGAAACGATTATAAACAAAGTCAGATATTTGCAGCACAGGTATCTGTAGCAATGCAAGATAAAAAAGTTTTGACTTTAGGCGCGAGTGCTCTAGAGTATTTATCAGTTGAAAAAAGAAAAGAAATAAACGACTCAATAAATGAGAGGCTAAGTAGTGGTTTTAGAAACCCTAAATTAAGAGCAGAACAGCTTCAAAACTACACAGACTCCCTAAATGCTAGAGCAGGAATAATGACTCGCATAGCTCAGAATAGCATGGGCTTGAGTATAGACAAGGCGCAACAACTAGCAGCAGAAGTAATTATGCTTGATCCTACCTCTCAAGGGAAAGGCGGGTCTAAACAAGGAATAGGCCCGTCCAACGCATATCACACCTTGCAAGCAATGTCTAACATGGAAGCTGCAAACTCCGGAAACTTTGACTCGAATCAGGTTGCTAGAGTTATAGGCAGTAGGGGTGAAAACTTGATACAGTCATACGTATACGGGACGGAAAAGGATAGAATAGCTTTTACTGCGATGATCCCTACACTAGACTTAAATGAAGGAGCTTTGGAAGCTATTAAAAATATACATCAAACAGCAATAAAAATTAAAGCGTTGGATAAAAACCTGTATAGCTCTATTCAAGAAGCCGTAGAAATAGTTAGGAATACAAATAGTTTAAATTTAAGTACAGCAAACGATGTTGCTGGGAGAACAAGTAGTCAAGCTCCTGAAGAAAAAAAGCCTGATGTATTAACTTTTGATTCTACTAAAACTTATAGTACTGATGAAATAGCGGAGCTAACGGGTGGTCGTTCCAATGCGATAAATTTGAACAACAACTTAAAATACTTGTATGAAATGCAGAAAGCAGACCCCACAAATAAAAGAATAGGCACTGCTATTGGAATTGCTCAGCAAGAATTTGAAAAAGCATACAAAGCTTCTAAAGCACCTCAGGGAAATCCAAAAGTACTTAAAGAACAAGAAGAAAGAAAACGCTTAGGGAAAGAAAAACGAGAGGCTGCAAAAGTCAAACTACAGACAGACTTTAAAAAGCGAAAAGATGAAAACATTTTAAGTTCTTATGAATAAATACAAGGAAATAAATTAATGTCTGCTTTAGATGATTTTAATAAAACAATGGCTCATGTTGCAGATGTAGATGCGTGGGATGATGAAGGAAAAGTAACAGTTAATATAGGTCGTGAAGATGGCTATATAGATTTTCAATCTGAAAACTATTCAGTAACTGATTTTAAAAATGATCCTGCTGTTGTAGGTGCTTTTTCAGAAGTTACTGAATACTTTGCTGCTAACCGTGGCTTAGGCTCAGCACTCCTTGATCAGGCAACTATTGGCGAGCAAACAGACGTTGCAGAAATGATGCGCGATGATGTGGCCCGCTTAGGCGCACCGCTAGTTAAAGCTAACTTGCTTAAAGACGCTCCAGAAAATGTTAAAGCTAGTTACCGCTTGTTGCAAGAACGCTTTGATGCTTCTTCTTTAACAGGCGTAGGTGAGCACCTCAGTGCTATTGTAGACTATGGCACAGACGTTATTTTTAATCCTGAAATGTTTGCGTCTATAGCAGCAGTAGCTGCGGCAGTCCCTACAGGCGGTGCAAGCATTGCTGGACGAGTAGGTGCTGGAGCTGTTGCAAAGAAAGCAGGCAAAGAGCTACTAGCAGAAAGCGTAGCGCCTTCTAAAATGCCTGCGCTTGTAGGCATCGGAGCACCAGCAACTAAAAAAGAAGCTTTAGAACAAACAATGAAGCTATCTAAAATTGCAACTACTGTTGATCCTTTAAAAGCTTCTGCACTTATGGGTGCTTTTTATGGAGGCTCTGGAAGTTATGTAGTTCAAGATTTAGATGTAGCTTTAGATAAGAAAGAATCCATTAGTGGAATAGAAGTAGGCACAGGAATGGTACTAGGCGCTGCATTTGGTGCAGGCTTGTACGGCGGTGGAAGCTACTTAGGCCGTAAATACTTTGCGCGTGGAACTGATGGAGCAGAAGAAATTCAACCTACTGCTGCTTTGTTTGACGAAGCTTTAGAAGGAGAGTTTATTCCTGCAAGTGGCGGTAGAGTAGTAGATGATCTAGAAAGACTTTTATCAGGCGATACTGTAGACGTTAAAAATGTAGACGATTTAAACATTGATGACATCGTAGCTGATCTAGGTGGCGGTGAACAAACAAAACGAGAAATACGAGACATGATTCGCGCAGCATCAGACGCTGAAGAAACTGTAGATGGTGTTAAGAATCGTGTTAAGCAAGGCTTGTATAAAATAACCTCTAACTTATCTGGAAACTTATTCGGCAAAGCTGCGGGTGTGCTAACGCCCATAACAAAACTTTCAGGCACAGCAAAAATACTTCAAGAAAAACTAAGCTATGAATTTGCAATTGGCTGGAAAAAAAGCAATAAGATAATTGAAAAAGATTTAAGCGAAGTACAGCGCGAAGTAACTGGACGCTTTAACGAAAAGTTCCGCGCTATTGTAGAGGACATTTCTTTACACGCAGCTAAAGGCACAATGTCTGAAGATATAAATGAGATGTTAATGTTGTCTCTGCGAAGCAATAAACCTATAGTTAGCCAGAAGCTAGATGACGCTACTGCGCTTGCTGTAAATAAAGCAGCGGGTCAGGTACGCATGTTATATAAAGAAATGGGTGTCGGCCTTAAAGAAATTGGCGTGATTGATGATCTCGTTGACAACTACATTCCTCGTATGTGGGATCGTAAAGCTATTGAAGCCAACCCTGAAAAACTTGCAGAGCTTTTAGAAACTAAAGGCGGCTACGCAAAAGGAACAGGTAAAAAGACTGTTGATGACATGCTAGGCGTTGTAGATCAAATAGATGCTGGTGGAGCAGGTGGACATTTCTTTTCAGCTAAACGAAAACTAAACCAAATTGAAAACGATGCAGACTTTCAAGAGTTTTTAAACAACGATGTTCTAGGATCACTGAATGCCTACACTTTTCAAGCTGGTAAGTCTATTGCAAAGCACCGCGTACTAGGCGTAAACAACTTAGGCGAGTTCCAAAAATTCTGGACACGCCGTATACAAAGAGAAATGGCTGCTAAAGGCGAAAAGATGTCTGCTTCAGAAGTAGCGCAGATTGATACGCTGTACAGAACAGCCACTGGCGAAGGCATGGAACGCTACGGAAAGAAAATGCAGAACGCTGTAGATACTTACGGTTTTGTTAATCGTGTTTCTATGCTGGGCTTAGCCACACTGTCTAGTTTAACTGAAGTGTTTTTAAACATCAGCAAAGCAGGCGTAAGAAACTCTGCTAAAGGTTTTTCTGAAGCAATGGAGATATCGTTTAAAGGCGTTACTAAAGACTTAGAGTCAACGCTTAAAACAAACAACGGCTTAACAGCTAAAGAAGCATTCTCTGAAATGCGTAAGATGAGTGTAGCAATGGATCAAGCAATGGCTCAACAAGGCAACCGTCTTGCTGGTGATGACTTGATGAATGATTGGATGCAGGATAAAAGCAATAAGTTTTTTAGAATTACGTTGCTAGATCAGTGGACAAAGTTTGTTCAAACAACATCTTATGTAAGCGGTAAGAATTTAATCAATGAAAACTTAGAAGCTCTTGCAGCTAACGGCTCACGAAAGTTAGACAGAAAACACGAAAGCATGATAGGTGAGTTGGCTGAGCTAGGTATTGATTATAAGCAAGGCATTGAATGGCTCAAAGCAGGTGCTAAAAAAGACAACGCTTTTTATGACGAACAAGTTTTAAGTGGCGCAGCACGTTACTCTAACTCTGTAGTTCTACAGCCTACAGCGATGTCTGGTTTAAAGCCTTTGCTTTTCTCCAACCCTAAAAGTGCAATACTGTTTCAACTGTTAGGTTATCCAGTAGCGTTTACAAACACTGTAATGAAAGGCGCTGCAAAAGCACTTGTAAAAGACCCTGTACGCAACACACCTAAAATACTTGCAGCAGCTACTCTTATGACAGGTATGGCGCGTTGGACAAACTACGTGCGGAGTGATGGCAAAAGCGAAGAAGGCAAAGACACTGATGAAATTTTATATAACTCTGTAGCTCGTTGGGGCGGTAATGGCATCATGCTTGATAGCTTTAACAGGGCTAAAACATCTTCTATGTACACTCAAAGCTCTTTACCTTACGCAACAATGGCTATGGGGCCAGCAGGCTCAGATGCAATTAGTCTTATGCAACAAGGAATTGTTCCCACTATTGGAAACAAAGTTCCATTTATTAGCGGCTCATACTTTGGTAAAGAAATATTAGGCGAAGAAAATGTTAGCGACTACAAAGAAATTTTACGAGCAATAGAAAAACAATATGTGTCTGGCGCTCTTGTGCAAGACTTTCCTGCCGAAGACTCTAAAGTAGGCTTTAACAAAGGCGGCGAAGTTCTTGTGCCTAATGCACCTTCTGAGCCTGATGAGCGCATAGACAAAATGACAGGTCAGCCATATAACATGCAAGCTGGTTCTGCATTTATGGACACGACTGATCCCTTTAAAGTTATGATGAACAAGGGTGGCGCAGTTAAGCGTAGAAACTATAACGTAGGCGGTTTACTAATTGGTAAGGGCGCTGCGGCAGTTGCAGACTTAGCGGGTGAAACTGCTAATAAAGTCTTCAAAAACTTAGACGGCCTCTTCAACAAAGAAACTGTGCAGAACGCTGCAAACAATATTGATAGACAAATAAATGACCTGAACCTAGACACTGCTAATCCTAAGTTTGCTACATACGTAGACAGCCTTGTAGTTAATAATTTAGAGCCAGACAACTATCGCTCTATTTATGAACTAGAACAAATACCACAGTGGAAAAAAGCTATGGAGAATCAAGATAGTTCTCAGCAAGCAGCTTTGTGGTCAGAGGCGCAGACAGCTTTAGGTATTACAGAGCGCAAACGTGTTGCTTTAGAAAACATTAGGGACTTACAACAAGAGATTGATCCTAATGCAGCTTTAGAGTCTGTTATTCCGAACAGTTTAGGAAACCTTACTACTGCTTACAAGAATGTAAAAGTAGATGTAACTCCTGAAGAGATCGCTAAAGTAAACATAGATGACCTCGACCCTGTTGTGTTGGCTAACACTGAAGATTTTTTGAGACGCACAATACAAGAAAATGATAGCCAAAGTTTATCGGCTAAAGGTCTTGAGGCTGTTGTTGAAAAAACAATCGTTAAGTTAATGGCTTCAGGTGAAGTAGACTTTAGCAAGTTCAACACTCCAAAACTAGATTTTGATATTGGGGTTCCCGGCATAGCCCCTACTAAGCAAAGCATAGAAGCCCGTATTGCAAACTCAGAATACAAAGATTTTGTGTACAGAGGGACAACCAGCTACACAGGCGCAGCACATGATATTGCTTTTGCTTTTGCGCGTGAGACAGGCGTACACACAGGAACTGAAGGACAGGCATCATCAATTCTTATACGTGGTTTACCTCACACTGCTTTAAAAAAGGAGCTAAAAGAACGTATTGATTCTGGAACTTTAACAAGAGAAGAAAAAGCTGCATTCTTTAGCGATCCAGATTTAATTGAAGGTAAGTTTGTACCACAGTTAGATGAAGCTACTGAGATTGTAGACGATGTTCCGCTAGATGTTGGATACTTTGGAAAGTTTGGCGATCCTTTTGAAACAGAAATAAAGCCACTGACTATGAATAGAGGTTACATAAATGTAGAGAAGCCGCTACTTATTGACTCAGATATGGCTGGTTGGGAAGCTGAAAGATTGTTAACTGACGATGGTGGAGGCTTTAGCGAGTTGTTTATGGAACAACTTTTAATAGATGATATAAATCTTACGCCATTTCAAGACAGCATGCTTGATGATTTATATGCAAGAGCAGAATATATTACTGAATCTATGTACACCGAAATATATAATACTGGCGTAGGCACTCAGGCTGCAAGACCTTCTAATGTATATGAAGCTTTAAAAAGCGACTTAATACGCGCAGAGTTTAATATTGATTTTCGTGAGTTTTTACAAGACTTAGGTTACGATTCTATTAAATATAAGAATGTAGTAGAAACAAGCTTAAAGGACGAGAGTGACTATTCATACATTCTCTTTAACCCTGATCAGTTTATACCTGTAATAAGCAAGCTGCTAGATGACGGATCAGACGGAGCCAAAGCTGCTTTTGCTGAAGGCGGTGTAGCTTCTTATGAAATTCAAACAGGAGATACACTAAGCTCAATTGCTCGACAGCGCGGCACAACAGCAGAACAGCTTGCAGCAGATAATGAGATTGCTGATCCTAATATGATTTATGCTGGACGTAGTATTAATGTCCCTGAAGCAGGGAGCTTAGAGCCAGTGCAAGCACCTATAAGCATGCCAGAGCCGCAGCAAGCAGCACCTAGTCCTGCACCTGAGATACAGCCAGCAGCTCCTTCTATACGAGAGCAAGTAGCGTCAGCAACTACAGAAGCGGCAGAGACAGTTACTCAAAGCTTTAAAGATGCTACTACCGCCATTGCAACTAAAACTGCAAGTGTTTCAGGCGCAGCTTCTGAGTTAAGCGATCAGGTCGGGGATGTATTAGCAACTAGAACTAAGAGCGTGGCTGATGCTGCTACTGCTTTAGACTTTGGATCGAGAGGTCGTACCGCAGAGAACACTTCTGGTACTACTAGTGATTCAGGTATTGAAATGTCTGACATTAGAGAAGGGGCTGGAAAGGCTTTAAAAGCTTTGAAGAACTTAGTATCTATAGACGCTGATAAACTTAGAGCTGCTGTTGCTGCTCCTGAGACAGACATATCAGACGTTAAGTTGCCAGACTTTAGTTCAGAAGGACGTACCGCAGAAAACACTACAGGCACTACTGCTGAGCCTGAAGAAATAAAACTTCCGGCAATAAACTTTAAACCTAAAGACGTTGAAATAGAATCTGAAAAACAAATGAAAGATCAAGAAAGTCTGGTCGATACTTTAAAAGGATTTTATAACGCTTCACAAACTCAGGTAGCTAAAAACTTAATTACTTTCTTTAATCCTCTTTCTGGAGATAAGACAGAAGCTGACTATACTGATGAAGCTCTTGAAGCTTTAAAGTTTGCAACTGTTAACGCTTTAAAGAAAGGTAAGAAAACTCTTGACTATGGAGACTACAACTTAAAAGAGTCTAATGTCAGAGCGCAAGTAGGAAGTGCGAAGCAAAGAAAAAGGGACAACTTAGAAGCCCGTATGAGGACTGGAAACATCACACCAACAGAAGAAGCTGCATTTTCTGTAGGTGGAGCCGGAGTTACTGTAGAAGGTGATAAGGTATATGTTACAGATAAATATGATTTTAGTAAGCTTGAAAGACAAATGAAAGCTGCTATTCCTGATGAGTATGCAAAGCTTAGAGATTGGATAAGCAACTACAAAGGAAATGAATTTAAAAGTAAGATATTTGTCGGCACACTAAAGGACTTAGGACTATGACCGAAGAATTTAGATACTTCAAACTCGAAGACTTCAAATGCAAAGAAACAAACGAGAACGAGATTGACCCAGCGTTTGTACACAAGCTAGACCACTTGCGAGAAGCTTGTGGTTTCCCGTTCTACATTACCAGCGGGTATAGAAGTCCGAACCACAGACTAGAAAAGTCTAAACCCAAAGGGCCGGGAACGCATGCACAGGGTATTGCCTGCGATATAGCTGTTAACGGAGGCCGTCAGCGCATGCAGATCGTGCGCCACGCTTGCGCTTTAGGTTTTATCGGCATAGGAGTTGCCAAAGGGTTCGTACATGTGGATATGCGCGATGACCACAAGCCCGTTATGTGGTGTTACTGATGTCTCCTAAAAGACTTGAGCACTCTTCAAAGTACGAAGACTGGGACTTAGACGGTGACGGTATCGTAACAGACGCAGAAATACACCAACATCAAGAGATGTTAGACATAGAGCTGCGCGAAGATAAAGCAGGCACTCAAAAGAAGATGGCATGGGTAGCAATGATTAGTATGTGTATCTACGCTATCCTGCCTCTCTTTCCGTTTATACCGGAAGATCGTTTAGAAACAATAGCTTCACTTTCAGATATGTTATTCCTGTCGCAGGCTTCTGTGGTAGGGCTTTACTTTGGCGCAACAGCTTACATGGCAAGAGGAAAATAATATGTTACAGGCATTGATCGGCCCAGTCACAGGACTGCTCGACAAGTTTATTGAAGACAAAGATGCAAAGAATAAAATTGCATTCGAGCTAACCACCCTTGCAGAGCGACACGCTCAAGAGTTAGCTAAGGGGCAGCTAGAGGTCAACAAGGTAGAAGCGGCACACAAGAATCTATTTGTAGCAGGCTGGAGACCAGCAGTCGGTTGGTCATGCTGTTTTGCTCTAGTCTACTCTACGATTCTATCTCCTATTTTAGGCATCTGGTTCACTGTACCCCCTGTTGACAGCTCGTTGTTGACAACAGTGTTGATGGGTATGTTAGGTCTAGGTGCTATGAGAACTGTGGAGAAAACCAAAGGCGTACAACGGGAGAAATAAGATGGCTAAAGCAGCTAAGAAGAAGTCAACAGTCAACGAAGCAGGGAATTACACTAAGCCTACCCTGCGTAAAAGACTCTTTAAGAAAATTACAGCAGGAACTAAAGGTGGTAAAGCGGGGCAGTGGTCTGCGCGTAAAGCTCAGATGTTAGCCAAAGAATATAAAGCAGCAGGAGGAGGTTACAAATGAAAGGTGTTAAGCATTATAAAAAAGACGGTACTGAGCACAAGGGTTCTAGTCACAAGATGTCTGACGGCACTCTACACACTAATAAATC
>Ga0209482_1002103_pt1 | contig 12727 bp, 12 predicted proteins | sample CoawatmetaG10DNA_FD_187512 | JGI IMG/M metagenome (GOLD analysis project Ga0209482, IMG submission 187512) | Marine microbial communities from the West Antarctic Peninsula - Coastal water metaG104-DNA (SPAdes) (version 2) | ecosystem: Environmental > Aquatic > Marine > Coastal ...
GTGCTAATGTTGCTGGTTTTGCTGCTGTAGGTAGTAGCATTAGCAAGATAGGCCCTAAGTTATTGGGTGTAACTGCTGCTGCGGCCACTGTAGGTATTGCCTTTAAGGCAGTTATTGACTCTACAAGAGAATTTCAAACACTTCAAAACCAATTAAAGCTAGTAACCAATGGCACAGAGGACTTAGCAAGAACAACTGATAAGTTGCGTAACATGGCTGTGGCAAACAGAACAAGTTTTGCGGCTACAGCTGAACTATATACAAAATTAAAAGTATCTACAGAAGAACTGGGCATGAGTACCAGTGATGTAGAAGAGATTACAACCAAACTATCACAAGCATTACAAGTTGCTGGTGCAGATGCTGGCACAAGTGCTGGTGTTATTAAACAGTTTGGACAAGCAATGGCATCTGGTGTTGTAAGAGGCGATGAATTCAACAGTATTGTTGAAGGATTAGGCCCTGCACTAGCAATTATGGCTAGAGAGTCAGGTAATACTGTTGGCGAATTGCGTAAGATGGCAATGAACGGTGAATTAACAGCTGAAGTATTTGCTAACATGTTGTTAAAGTCAGACGCACTAACAGAATCATTTGCTAAGATGGATACTACCATTTCACAGATGGAACAGATGTTTGGTGATGTGTTTAGTGAACTAGCAGTTGAAATAGGTGTTGCAAGTGGAGCTACTGAAGGTTATAACAGCTTCTTAGCAACTACTATTAACCTAATGAAAGCGTTTACAGCCGCTGTTAAAGGTGAAGATAGCTTTGCTAAGTTAGGCGATTCAACAACTGTTGATGGAATGACTAAAGCTATTGAAATACTAAAAGGCACTATTAAAGGTCTGCAAGATGAGCTTGATTCAATGAGTTTCTTTGACAAAATAGGTTCCAATGTAATGGATACAGTTCGAAAACTTGATATCTTCGCAGTTGAGCTTAAAAGAATGGAAAAGCAGTTAATTGTATTCCAAAAGACTGCAGATGCTGAAGCATTAGCAAATTACAAAGATCAGATTATGCTTATAGCAGAAGCAGCTAAAGCACAAGAAGAAGCTCTTAGTAAGTTGATAACAAGTGGCTTAGAGCCATACTTAAAATTAATTACTGCATCAATTGGTACAAATAGTGTATTTGAATTAGCAGGTCCTATAGACCAAGCAAAAATGAAAATTGCTGAATTAAAAGCAGCAATGGTAGCACTTCAAGCAGCCAAAGACAATACTGGTGTTAAAGTAGAAAACTTTGATAAGAAAATGCTAGGGCTAAGTGAATCAATTATTGTTACAGAAGCAAATCTTAAAAAATTAGAAACTACTGCATTGGGAGCTGGAGCTGGATTAAGTGGGCTTGATTTATTCATGCACAACTTAACAGTTAATTCAACTAAAGCAGCAAATGAACTAATGTTCGCACAACAAGCAATTGCAATACTCAATTCTAAAGTAGGTAAGAGTATGAGCATTGATGTATATGCACAAGCTATGTTAACTTTAGTAGGGGCAACTAAAAAGGCCAAAGAAGAAGTAAACAAATTACTAAACCCATTGAGTAGCTTTGCTCAGTTTATGAAAGACTTAGTAGATTCAGCTAGTGCTGCTGCAACTGAACAAACACACTTTATGATGGCATCAGAAGCATTATTAGATATGTTAAATGCTAAGAAGATTAATATTGATGAATATGCATTTGCTATGCAGAGGATCAAAGATGCAACTGAAGGTGCAGCTAAAGCAGTTAAAGAAAATACTGATGCATTTAAAATTGGATTAAGTAGTCAACAAAGTTTAGCAATGGTGCAAAAAGAAATTGCAGCACAAGATGCATTGCTTGAAAGAAAGAAAGCAGTATTAGAACTTGGAGGCGGTGGAGACAAGCTGCGTAAAGAGTTAGGGTTTGATACAAAAGATGCTGAATTAACCTTCGAACAAGAACTAACAAAACAATACACTGAAAAAGCCGACAAACTTAAAGCTGTAACTGTTGCACTACAAAATGTTAGTGTACTAGCTAAACAAGCTGGTGTAAATGAAAAGTTCTTAACTGAATCTTTAAAAGAACAACAAGAAGTATTAGAAACAAGTTTAGGCCTATATCAAGAAAAAGCACTATCAACAGCAGAGATTATTGAACAAGGTTTTGAAGGTATGAGTGCTAGCATTAGTAAAGAACTTGCTACAGCAATCCGTACTGGTGAATCAATGATGGATGCATTAAGCAATGTGTTTAACAGAACACTAGATAACATACTACAACAAATATTAGAATCACAAATCAATAGTGCTTTAGCCAGCTTGTTTAGTGTTAGCGGTGGAGGCAGTGGTGGAGGTGGATTCTTAAGTAGTATCATTGGTGGATTAACAGGTGGATTTGGAACTCCTACAGTAGGTGCTCCAATGGGTGGATTTACATTACCTGGAAGAGCTAATGGTGGACCAGCTAAAGGTGGAAGCCCATACTTAGTTGGCGAAAGAGGACCAGAGCTATTTGTTCCCAACACAACTGGAAAAGTAGTGGCAAACGAAGAGCTAAATACTGGTGGGACAGCGCCTATCATTAATTTCAATCTAAATGCTATCTCAACACAAACAGGCATTGAGTTCTTATTAGAGAACAAGCCAGCAATTATTAACATGGTTACGCAAGGCTTCAATCAAAGAGGCCGAGCAGGTATAACAAGCTAAAGGAGCAACAAATGGCAACATTAAAAGACATATGGTCAGGATCAAACGCCGCACAAGGAAATGTAGCAGACACTGCTAACTGGAGTGGTAACAACAGCTTTGGTGTAGATAAAAGAGTAGAAGACATGTTAACTGGTGCATATCGTTCATGGCCAACAGGTGCATTAAACCCTAGAACAAATTTAAGTATTAGTAGTACTGTAGGTTCACAAGCCATCAGTAACTACATGGGACTACTTACTAGTTACAGCGATGATACACATTTAACATTTAACCAAATACAAAAGCATCCATTAATACAATGGAAAGGTCAACCAGATTCAGATGAAATTCAAACTATACAAGTAAAGCGTATTGGCAGTGACGCAATTATTGAATTAACAACCCTTACAGCACATGGATTAAGCAACGGTGATAATGTAAACTTTGCAGGCTTTGGTGCACCACACTTAACAATGAATGGAAAAAACAACATTGATGCTAAAGTTATTAGTACTACAGTAGTTCAATTAGTAACTACTGCGGACAACGCAGTATTTGCACAAGTTAGTGGTACTAACTTTGAACAAACTGATCACTACATGACAGCACTTAATGATGGAAGTTATAATGGTGTACTGTTACACTTTGATGGAGATGTAGAAACATTTGCTACCGGCGCTACAATAAGCGTATTAATAAACCACGGTAGCCTTACTGGTACAATTGATGGTGCAGTAGATACAGTTTATCACTTAGAAAAAAGAAGTAATAATGTATATAAAGTATTTACAAACGCAGATAGAAGCACACCAGCAACTATAACTAACCAGGTTAACTTTAGTACAGACATTCCCTTTAGTATAGCCAGCAGTGGAACTAATGCTGCAATAGCTGTCAATTTGAGTGCCAGTGGATTTGCAACTCTAAGAGGACAGATCCAAAGTGTACAAACAGACGAAGGAAATGCTGCTTCAAACAAGTTTTTTGGATTTTGCAGAGTTAAAAAGATTAATGGTACAATGGTATCAAGTAAAGCTGTACCTACAGCAATAAACACTGCGGAGTTCTTTGCATATGAATTTAATACAGCTAATAACACTATAAGCATATTTGAAGATCATGGAATAAGTGGAAGCCCAGTTCCTGTTACACTAGTTCACGGTAGTGGACCCATTACAGGTAATATTGAAATTATAAACTTTTGGACACACCGTAACAGTCCAGGTAAGTTTTTTAATCCATATACTAAAACTGGCAGTGCTATTCCTAGACTATCAAGTGATTGGGATCAACAACCTATATTAGGTCCTGCAGGCACAGTGTATGACGGTGCTTATAGTGCAAATACAAATAAATTGTTTTATAAAATGAATACCAATCCCACAATGTTTTGGCCAGGTATACATTCATACAATTATCAAAACTCAAGCAATGTAAAAATATATGGCAATGATAAATTTGATTTTACTAAATTATACAGAACAGGTTACACATACACCAGTAGTAATGTGTTAACACCAACATACCTAACAGCACCAGTAATAGGTGCAGATGTAAACAGCACAGGTTACTTAGATAACACATACACAATTACAAACCCTGGGCGGTTTAAAATAGCATCAAGTGGTGCAGTAGATGGAGTATTTTCTAGTACTACAGACTGTTCACCAATTGTAGGTGCTTTTAAAATAAAGTTTAAAGCAGACGATTATGTAACACCAACTCCTTATGCACCAGATGTATTTGATACAGATGATGAATGGGATTCAGATGGGTTTGCTAGTGGAGCCAAAAACTGGCCTACTATTGTAGCACCAAGCGGTATAAAAGTAACAATGGTACAACCAACCAGTACTACTAGAAGTCAGAACGGAACAAAGTATGTACGAGCTACTGGTATTATCAAACACCAATTAGAAGTAAGTTATCCAGCAATGACATATGATAAGTTTAGAGAATACGAAGCTGTAGCACAAGCGGCTAGAGGTCAAGCAACACCTTTTTACTTTAACATACGATCACAGAATGACCAAGGCAACTTAATATTTGCTAGAACAGATCAATACAAAGATACTTACAACACTAGTACTCTTACAATAAGAAATACAGTAACTACAGGTGATAAACTAATAACAGTTGAAGGCTTTGAAGCTAGTAAACCAGATGTGTTTGTTAGAGGTGAAGCTCTTATTGTGGGTGGTGTAGGAAGTGCAAATGGTAACATTGTACAAGTAATAAATGATAATGTAGATTCAAACATTTTTGGCGAAGCTAAATTTAGAATAGCACATGGTTCCAATGGATCACTGAGTGCATACAATAGAATATACAAGAACCCATTCCACTTAATAGTAACACTGGGAGAAGACAACATTGAGTACACTGTTGGCACTGATGGATTATATAGATTCAGTGTAATATTTGACTTAGATGAGTACAAATAATGGCAGATAGATTAAACACAGCACTAGAAGCAGCAGTAGCAAAGAAAGTAATTCAATGCTACGAAAGTGTATACATGGATATTGATGATGGTGTGTACATTACAAATGCACCAATGAACATTACACATGCTGGTAACACCTATTTAAGTGTAGGCCAGTTTTTAGGCTTTAGTTCAATTGAAGAGAATAGAATATTTACAACTAGTGAAATCACTATTAGTTTAAGTGGACTACCAAGTTATGAACTGGGTACAAACTTTATTAGTGATATACTACAGTACGATTATGTGGACAAGGATGTAAGTATTTTTAGAAGCTTCTTTGATCACTCAACATACATTGATAGTTTTTTAATGTTCAAAGGGCGTGTTGACAGTCCTGTTATACAAGACGATCCTGCAGGCACAACAACACTAGCGGCTACATGTAGTAGTCATTGGGTTGATTATGAGCGTGAGAATGGATTAATAACAAACGATAATAGACAACAAGGATTGTATAGTGGCGATGTTGGTTTTGCATTTGCAAAAGAACAACTCAAAGATATACAATGGAAATAACCATAACAAAAGGAGTAATATTATGAAGTTACAACAAAAGTTTGCATTAGCACAATACATTGCTAATAAAGAAAATGTAGATTATGAATGGGGCATTAACGATTGCAATACATTTGTATTCGAGTTCCATGACAGTGCATACGGAACAAACATGATGAGTTTAATAAAATACAGAGACCCTAGAGCCGCAATGAAGTTTCAAAAAGGTTACATGGGACTACAACAGTGGATGAACATTCATGAATATTCTAACAAACCTAGTAAGGGTAAAAACAAAGGTTGGAGAGAAGGCGATTTAGCTATTCAAACACTAAAGCCTTGGTACAACAGTGCATTTATCTTTCACAATGGTGTGTTTTGGAGTATGGTTGAAGGTCACGGACTAAAAACATACACAACAGGCGCAGTAGAAAAAGCTATGACAAGTGCTTGGCGTAAACTGGGTGGTGAAGATACAGCAGAACTAGTTGAAGAAGAAGATGTAGCTTATGCTACTGTTGAAGAATCAGAAACTGCATTAGCCGAAGAAGAAGCTGATTGGATTGACGATAACACTTGTGAGAACTGTAAAGAGTTTCCATGCGAGTGTGATAGACCGGAAGAATAAAAAATGGGTAAAAGTCTTGGAACTATAATTAGTATTGGTATTGCAATATTTGCTCCATATGCGGCCGCCGCATTGGGATTAAGTGGATTTGCAGCAACTGCATTTGGTATTGGATTACAATTTGCAGCCAGCAGTTTGTTAAGTAGCAAAGCAAAAAGTGGCGGCGGTGGCGGAGTTGCTGACAGTGGATTATTAGTTAATAAAACATCAAACACAGCTTCATTACCAGTAATTTATGGTACAAGGCGTTTGGGTGGTACTAGGATATATCTACAAAGCACAGACGCAGCTGGTGCAGTAAGTGGAACAGAATATTTACATGTAATAATGGCATATGCCAATGGTGGTAACCTAGCTGATGCTTCATTCAACATGGATGGACCAAGTGCTACTAAAATTATATTCAATGACAAACCAGCTTGGACAAGTAGTGGTGGTATTGACAGTGAATTTAGTGGTGTATTAGACATTGCTACATATAGAGGACCAACAGACCAATCACATACTGTAGGACGAGAATACAATACATTTGGTTCGGATTTTGCAAATGAAATAAGTGACGAATGGACTTCCAATCACAGACTAAGAGGCGTGGCATATATTTACGCTCGATTGAAGTTTGACAGAGATGCGTTTCCTGGTGCACCAACAATACTAATAGAAGCAAATGGTATGCGAGTAGCAGATGTAACTAAGATTAAAGCAGGAACTACAAACGCAGATACATTAAGATCACACAGCAGACATTCAAACCCTGCTAATGTGTTATTCGATTATTTAACAAATTCTACTTATGGAAAAGGACTAGCTACAGCGGACATAGACATAGATAGTTTCCATGATGCAAGTGTCTATTTTGATGCAATTAGCATGACATTTGATGGAGTTGTAGAAACATCAGATACACTATTCAATAATGTACAAAACATTTTAGGAAGTAGTAACACAAACATGTACTACAGCAGAGGACAGTACAGTATTAAAGTACACAAGCAAGAAAGTTTTAGTAATGCATTTGAATTCAACACCAGCAACATTATAGGTGAATGGACTATTAGTTTAGGTAGTAAGAAAAATAGATTCAATACAGTTAAAGTTAACTACTTTGATCCTGCATTAGATTGGCAACCAAACAGTTTAAAACTGCAGAAGAGTTCATATCTAAGTGCAGATAACAATATTGTTAATGAAGGAACTATTGATATTACATTTATTGCAAACGAAGCAATGGCTACTAAACTTGGTAACTTTTACTTGGATTCAAGCAGATACATGACAATGGTTACATTTAAAAGTACACATCAAGCACTGAAGTTAGATGTTAATGATACAGTATATGTAGATCATGCAGTACCTGGTTGGACTGGTAATGACAAGAAGAAAATGAGAGTGAGTGCATTAGTACTAAATAGTGATAGTACAGTAGATGTAACACTACAAGAATATGCACCAGATAGTGTGTATATAGAAAATCAATAAGGAGTCAGCAATATGATAATATCAAGTCAACCGTTAATCAATGGAACAGCAGGCCTAAGCGCCAGCAGTGAAGATGAAATTAAATTAATTGACAGTGGTAAGTTAGCCAACATTATAGAAGATACAAGTCCACAATTAGGTGGTAACTTAGATGTTGTAACACACAGTTTAGTAAGCACTAGTAATAGAAGTATTAGTATTAGTCCAAACGGAACTGGTGATGTTAATTTGGGAACATACAAATTTGATGTAGATCAAGCTATGGCTAGCGGACTAGATAATTATGTATTAACATACGACCATTCAACTGGTAAAATAAGTTTAGAAGCAAATGATAGTGCTGGTTACAGTGATGCAGCCGCAATTGCCGCAGTAGAAGGTGAAGCTACACTAAACCTTACTGGCGCAGTACACATAAGCAATGCTAACATTACAACAATAACTAGAACTGGTAACAGCAATGCACCAGGTTTATTACTAAGCCGCAATGTAGGTTCAGGCGGAAGTTTAGCTAGAAGATGCGGAGCAGTATACAATGTACTTGATGGAAGCACTACAACATTTTTAGGCACTCATACTTTTGAAGATCATAGTAGCCAAGGCAAGAAATTCCAAGTGGGTTATACCAGTGATAATGCAAGCAGTACAACATTATTATTTGACGCCAGTGAAAATGATGGTATGAATGTATATGGTAATATAGATTTACAAAACACTAATTCAATTAACAATGTAAGCAGTATATTGTTTGATAACAGTCATAGTGATGATAGAGATATTAAGCTAAGTGTTAACGGTGGCAGTCATCACCAATTTATTCTGACAGGTGCTAACACAAACTATAATGCACAAAGACGAACAGAACTAGGCTTTAAACAAGATGATGGAAGCAATCAAATCTTTCAAGGTATATTTGGCTTTAGACACAGAACTAATGGTGCTGATGAATTTCGTATTTCGCATCTAAGTGATGATGGTAACACAACCAAAGACATTTTAAAACATACTCAAAACTCAAGCACAGATTTATTTAATGGACATGGTGTAGCCGTATTTAATTTATTAGAAACTAAAGCTATATGCACAAAGAGAATGGATATAAACGGACTACAATCAGATACCAGTACTCTTAATGTAATAACAGATATGACTAATCAAAGTGATGATTTACACAACAGCTTAACAGTTAATCTTGATTACAAAGCAGTAGATCTAGCAGGTGGTGATAATAAACAAAATAGTATTACATTTAGTGTTAACCATGATTCAGGTGGTGGCGCACATACAGATACAGTAGGACGCTTTAATGCTGAATACGATCCTGATGCAGTTGATACTAACAAAATGAAACTAATTGCTGTACACAATGGCAGTGGTACTAATGGACAAATTGATGTTAGTCCACAGCGAGGACAAGTTAATGTTCCTTGGAGACTAGCAAGTTACACAACCACAGAAAGAAATGCACTATCTGGTATTACTGATGGTGTAACAATATACAACGAAACAACACACAAATTTCAAGGCCGTGCAAATGGTTCTTGGGTAGATTTACATTAATAAATACATATAACAAAAGGAGTGCAACATGTAGTTAAGTTAGGTGGTTTTAAGCGCCAACAAGGGCTATATATAGCGTCTCTACACTTAGCTGGTACTCAACATAGCAAAAGGTGTATAAAATGAAATTAAACGGTAAATTAAAAACCCTAGGGCCTAATGTGCTAGGTATGTGGCGTAATTATGGAAATCATACTGCCGCACAACATATAAAAACAGTGTATGGCTGTATGGCTATTGACAAGACAGTACCTCCTGGTGAATTTGTTAGTTTGCTTTATACAAACAGATCAATCATTAAGAAAGGGCGTGTTACAGGCAATGTTCCTATTATACTAATAGGTACTAGTGCAACGCATGAAGAATGCTTAGAGTGGTACACTAGACAAACTGTGTTTGAATATAAATCAGGTTTAGATACTCCTGAATGGGCAGGCTTGAGTCTTAGCGAAGCTAGAACAAACAATGCATCAATAGACAATGACGAATTACTCTACGAAGTTGAAACACTTGGTAGAACTTTTAAAGAACTAAGCGAGAAATATTCCACAAGTTATATAAATGTATACACTAGATACGCTAGACACAAAGCTAGACTAGCCAAAGGCTTAGCCAAGCGAACTTGTATTGAAATGGACTATCATACTATAACAGAACAAATAGCTGAAGGAATGACTATTAAACAACTTGCTGAACATTATAATACAAGTTATCAGAATGTGTATGTTAGATACAAGCGTATGAAAGCTAAGTTTGCTCAAGCTAATAATGCTACAATGGAAGATTAGATGTACAGATTTATACTAAAATTTATACCAATGGGTGCAATACTAGTTCACATAGCTAGAACCAATGCACTAAAGATAGCTAAAGAGAATAGGGACAAAGTAATTATAATAACCAGACACAGTAAGAATCCTGGTGTAGATGTAAAATAAAGGTTGACAAACAGCATTTTATAATGTATAAATAGTATTGTAACATAAAAATAGCATGTTACCCATTGAGCTACTAGGACTTTCCTAATAGAGAAATACATTTGATAACGACAATATATGTTGACAGCACTTTAAGTGACTCCTTTCAAAAGACTGATCAGTAAGATCCCAATGCGACATATATACCAAAAAAAGCTCGGCTTTTTTCAGCCTCTCTCCTTATATTTGCTATATCAGCAATGTGCCATGGTAGAGAGGCTTTTTTTATGGCTAAAAACCACTAAAAGGGTTGACAAAACCCTGCTTTTAGTGTTATAATAAATAATATACTAAGGAGTTAACAAATGAATATTAAAATTACTAAAGATACACTAGATGGTAGCAATTGGACAAATGTATTGTTCAGTGCAAACAATTTAGATCATGACAAAATTACTGCTCTTAAAGCAATTAGACACAATCACAATTTAGCTGGTGGTAGTGATAGAATTGATGACTGTAACATTACATTGCACATTGAAAACCCTACAATAGACTTTGAAAAAGACTTAATGTTATGGAGGATGTCATAATGAAACTATCAACAACACTAAAAAAATACAAGTTTGATCCAAGCCCATCAGATATTATGAATATAGTATTTGATTTTGAGAATGGCTTGCGAGTTGCAACACTAGCAAGAAAATACAGCACCATTGATTTAATTATTAAAAAAATGATTGATGAATATGCGTATCACAGCGTGAGCAGTGGGAATAGAATTAGAAGAGCCTATTGGATGGAAAATAAGTTACTGCAATACATTGAATCACTTAGTATAAAACTAGGACAAGATATAACTGTAAATTACAAAGCAGAAAGTTATATTACCAGTGTAGAGGCTCAAGGTTTTAAGAAAAAATACAATCCTGACTGCACCTTTTATAAACACTTTACCGATAGAAATAAACAGAACTATGCTGGACAAAAAAGCATGGCACTAAAGCGAGGTATTGGTTGGGGATTTAGTGGCTTTGAAGAATGGTTAGTTTGGTGGTTATCTACCGGTAAGTTTGATCAACGAGGTGTCCATAATGAAGCTTATCAAATGTGTAGATACAATGATACTGGAAGTTATAGACCAGACAATGTGTATTGTGCTACAGGTAAAGAAAACAAAGACTTGTATCACTCAGTTACTAAACACACTAGAACTATAGATTACAGTGGTAATGGTGGAACAACTAGGCCAGTGCAAACTCCACTAGGATACTTTGCAACTATGACTAGTGCAGCAGAGGCTCACAACATCAGTTACATGGGATTGTATTACAGAGTAAAAAAGCGCCCAACTGAGTATTATCAAGTCAAAAAGACCATTAATTAAAGATAACGGCGGTTTTTTTACCGGTTGTCATAAATAAGTATGTAGGGATATAACAATATACTTACAAATATATAAAGGAGAACTACAAAATGTTAACAGTATACCCAGTCCTAATGCGTGAAGGTACTACTACATCTAAACAACGAGTAGCAAGTGTTAAACTGCAAATGACTCTTACTGAAAAGAAGAGAGTGTTAGCAGTTCTTAAAGATCATCAAAAGTTTTATAATGAATACAAAGATGAGCATTATTATCAACACAATGGCCGTATTGGCAATGACAGAGTTAGTTATACAACTGAAATTATAATAAATGATCTAATTCATAATAAAGTAAACTATTGGGAAGCCAATGCTAGCTCATTTATATATGAGGCTTACATACTTAGATCAAATCACATTGTAAGAGAAACTAGTGCTAGATTTGCTGAAACCAGCACTAGAGTTGCAAATGAATACACTGATAGATTTTATATCAGTTATGATGATACCCCAGCACCTAGATACGGTGAAACAATTAATTTGTTTGACCTTATCACCTAGAACTAATCTAGATAAAATATTAAATTAAAGGAAAACACTATGAACCAGACACAAGCACACGAACTAGAGCAAACAGCAACTTTACTACATGACAGCCTTATGGCAGACATCAAGCATTTAAAAGACCCTATGAAGTTTTATGAATACATGCTTAATGGAATGTATCAACATGATTACAACATGGATGGAACAGAAGATGAGTTTACTATGCTAGAACATGCATGTGATATTCAAAAGTTTATGTTTGAACAAATGACAAACTATAAGATTAGGTATCACAATCTTGCTAAAAAAGATAGAGATCTCAGTGCAAGTAGTTTACTTGAAAAGATTAGAAAAACTCATGCGTCCTCATAAAACAAAGGATCAGCTGGTAGCAGCCATTGCAAACTTACATCAAGTAAGTTTGTTGGTTGCTGAGTGCATATATGACGCATACAAACTAGAACAGTATCAAAGCAAAGACCCAGTAATTAAAACTGGTATGGTTAAAGTTAGAACTATACTTGATGATTGCTACCCACAAGAAGATTGATTTAACTTGACAGTATAGCATACTAAT
>Ga0209482_1002105_pt1 | contig 12717 bp, 11 predicted proteins | sample CoawatmetaG10DNA_FD_187512 | JGI IMG/M metagenome (GOLD analysis project Ga0209482, IMG submission 187512) | Marine microbial communities from the West Antarctic Peninsula - Coastal water metaG104-DNA (SPAdes) (version 2) | ecosystem: Environmental > Aquatic > Marine > Coastal ...
GTTCCAACTAGATACTCTTTTTTTAATAGCCCATAATCGTATATATCAATATATTTTCCTTTTACAAAAAATGCACCTCTTCTGACACCCTCTTTCTTCATTAACATTGATTCAGCTAATTTTTGCATTGCTTTATTACTTTCAATAGTGCCACAATATATTCTTTCTAAATTCATTCGAATAAATCCATGATAAATAAGAAGATTGGCTACTTCCTTGCCATAACCTCCTCTCCAATATTTCTTTTCACCAATAATTATCGCAAATTCTGCATTTCTAGAAACCCAGTCAATCTGTTGAAGACTTACATTTCCTATATGATCATGAGACTTAGCATCAAATATACCAAGAGCTAACTTATCTTGAGCTGCACTATCAAGATATTTCTCAAGATCAACCGTCGTGACAGGGAAAACGCCATGGGTGTTATGAAGACATACCTCCTGATCATTAAACCACTTTCGATAATTCCCCTTTATATCTTCTTTTTCAAGTGGCCTTAGATAAGTTTTTTTACCTTCCAAAAAATTCATAATCAACTCACTTTTTTTAGTATTTTTAAAAGCATTATTATATCTTCCATATCTTGTGGTAGACGAACATGTTCATTAATCAGCATCTGAGAATAATAAAGTTCCTCTGCTATTGGACAAATTCCTCTCTGATAGTTCATATAACATTTTGAATTTAAGGGTGATGTAAATGGATAACCCTCCTTGTAAAATATTCTTTTTTGATAAATTGGTTGAAGATAAAGGGGTCGAGTATATCCTTGATAAAAAAGCGCACCTTCAGCATTAATAGCTTTTACAAACTCATCTCGGTTTATACCTGCAAGATTTTCATTAAATCGAATTGGCAAAACATAGTAAGTTGAAAGGCACTCATCACGAGGTAACAATGGCTTTAGAAAATCAACATCTTTTAAACCGTTAATTAGGTAGTTAATATAATCTAATCGAATAGTATTAAAATTAAGAAGTTTTTTCAATTGCTCTCTTGCAATAGCAGCTTGCAATTCAGTTAATCTATAATTAAAACCAACAATATTTACAATATTTTCATACTCAGCAGCGCCTACTACTGCTTCTCCATGATTCCTAATCAATTGAAGTCGATAAGCTAGTTCATCATTGTCAGTAACGCAAACTCCACCCTCACCAGTCTGAATAGACTTATTGACATTTAGACTAAATACTCCAATATCTCCTATAGTGCCAACATATTGACCTTTATATTTTGCGCCATGGGCCTGGGCACAATCCTCAATTACCTTCAATCCATGTTTTTGGGCAATCTTCATAATAGCATCCATATCTGCAGGAATTCCAAATTGATGGACAACTAATATTGCTTTTGTTCTTGGTGTGATTCTCTCTAAAATACTAATAGGATCCAATGAACCTGACTCTAACTCAACATCAGCAAACACTGGAATTGCACCATAAATCATTGGTGCAACTGCACATGCAGTCATAGTATAAGGTGATACGATTACCTCATCACCATACCCAATTTCTAATGCACCAATTGCAGCATAAAGGCCAGATGTTGCACTATTTACTGAAATCGAGTGTTTTATATCATGATAGATACTCCATTCATTTTCAAGGCTTTGTACTTCAGGGCCGCCCTTAAACGAAAATGGAGCATCAGGAGTATGAGATCCCTCAAATAACGAAAGATAACCACTATCCATTACACGCAGAACAGCAATTTTTTCTTCCTCAGAAGTTGTAAAATTATCAAGCCATGGTTTAAGCCTCATAGGCTGTCCTCCATTTATTGCCAGTTCTGGTTTACTTAAGTCTATGTTTTTCATACTCTTTTTTTGATTTCCAAATTGTATTCATAGTTTCTTCCATATCTTTCAGTAGATACCCATCTAATAAGCCAGAATTATTCTCTTCAATACTGTGAAAAATCAGATTGATTGCTTGCTGCATAGGTGTTTTTGTTCTATCAGTCAAACCATTATCAACAATCTCAATTACATTTTCACCAATTTCGTTCATATACTTAGTTTCGAGTATGATCCTATCACCAAAATTTTCAAGACGCAACCTTGCTTGATTAAAACGAAGATCTATCTCAAACAGTTGATAATCACTTTCATCAAATCTTGACAAATAAATTATTGCATTATGTTTTTTAAAACTTGCTTTAAGCTCCATAGAAGGGTCATTCTCATATTGACTCTCCCATACACTAGTAATTTCATCTACATTAATAGGGTCACCGAATAAGTAATATAAAGTATCAACAATATGAATACCGTTATGAAGCCAGCCACTATAATATGTAGCATATACACTTTTCAATTCGCCAAACTCTTCAGCATTAATTCTTTCTCTCAATTGCTGGTGATGTTGATCGAATCTTCTAGAATGGTTTAAAACAATTTGAACATTTTTTTTGGAACTTAATCTAACTAAATAATCAAATTCTTTTTTAGAATTACAAGCAGGTTTTTCTAAAAATATAACATTAGGTAAATGCTTAGCCTCAAATATCTTTTTAGTAATTGAGAAATGAGTATGATCTGGAGTACATACTGAAATAATATCTGGTTGGTATTTCTCTATTGTTTTAATAAGATCTTGCTCAGCTTTACAATGATAGATTTCAGAAAACCTAATACTTTTCTCTTTACTAGAATCTACACATGCAATAATTGAGACACCTTCTTGTGCCAGGTACGCCCCTCCATGTGAACTCAAAGAATGATTCATAATGCCTGCAATTCGACCACAACCCACTATGATTGCCTTAAGCATCAAAATCCTCCCTTAATGGCTTCCATCGACGATCTTCCATTCTATTTAACTGCTTAATTTCAGGCTTATTTTTTAATAATTCCAATATTTGTGAAAGTGAAAAATGTTCTTTGCCTTGTTCAACGAAATAGCTTATAAGCAACCTCATCATTTCGAGGTCTGGAAGCGTATCTACTTCAAGATAAGCTTCAGGATCATAAAACCATTCAGGTGCCTCCAAAGCGGCTAATTGATAAATATCAGGAAAGCGAGTTATGTTATATCCAGCATGTTCTCGCAAAGGATCTTCAATATCCAGTTTCTGGTCCAACTCAATGAGCAAATCACCTCGATAAACAATAACTTCCTGTCCCGGAGGATAAGAAGTTTTTAAGGCATTAGAGACACAATCATAACTTTTTTTATTTTTAAGATAAAAGCCAATAAATTCATCAACAATTTGAGGGTCTACTAGGGGGGAATCCCCACAAAACTCAACATGAATATCAATCTTATGAAAGTCAATAAGAGATGAAATTCGATTAAGTACATTACTCTCAGAGCCTCTATAACATAAGATGTTATTTTGCTTACAGAACACTTCTATTTCATCATCCTTTTGATTCATAGTTGTAGCAACAATAACATCATCAAGTAAACGGCTTCTTTTTAATCTTTCAACATGCCACAATAACATTGGTTTACCTACAATATCCATCAATACTTTACCTGGAAGCCGACTTGATCCCATTCTTGCTTGAATACTAGCAATAATTTTCATTCAAATATTCCCTTTATCAATGATGAAATTTTTTCTGCAGAACCATTAAACTGCCCCCTAAAATCTCCACTAATTAATTTAGGAAAATTCATCAAACTTTGAAGTCTTTCTTTAGAAGTTACATCATTAGTTGCAGACAAGCGATGACCGATAAACTTTTTTGTTGCATTAGGTCGGAAACTAATAATATCATTTCGAAGCATTGCTAACTCAAGCAATAACATAGATGCCATTCCAATTACAATATCAGCCAAAGTATTTAGAGAGTAAATATCAATATTTTTGATAATACTTAATTGCTCATTTTTCAAGTGATGATATTTTTCATTTGCCTCTTCTGGATGAAGCTTTATTACCAAGTGATCACTGGGTTTAAGTAACGTGATTATTTGATTAATTGCTATAAACTCATCATATCCAAGTTCATCATCTGTTCCATTAAATTCTGAAGCAAGTTCTTCAGATATAAAAAAGATAATTCTTTTTTTTGGTAAATTATAATGATTTTGCAGTTTCTCCCTATCTATTGGTTTATGCTTACTATTTTTAAAAATTGATTCAAGAACAGGATTTCCTGCAATAATAATTTTATTTGAGGGTAAGCCATCATCCACTGCATCAGTGTATGCAATTTCATCATTTACAAAAATAAAATCTGGCAAGATTAGTTCTCCATTTAACTCAAATCGCTTTCTATACCAGCTCCAATGCTCGATAACACTAATACTTGGTTTATTTATACTTTTTGAATAGCTAATTAAATCTTTATCAATAGAATGCCCTAATGATCCACCAGTAATAATCCCATTAAAATTTATATCTTTAACTTTTGAAATATCATTAACTATAAGAAGATCAAGTGTGCTTTTTATTGCATTAAAATATTGGATAGCACCATTGTCATCAGACCCACATAAAACTGGAAGATTTTTCATTAAACACCTTTTTGCTGAATCAATTTTGGTAAATTATCTATAAAAGCTTCACTAAGATAATGGTCAACCATATCGTTATCAAAAAGATCATATATGACTCTTAAATGATGTGGTTTAAAATCCTTAGTTAAAAATAGGCGGCCACTTGAGTTCTGACTACTCATTACCCAGCGATTCTCTCTCATATAAATATCCAATAATTTTGAAAGATCTTCTCTTGCTTGAACTACTGCTCTTGCACTAACATCATGAATACCATCTCCTCTAAATAATTTAGGAACAGATTGATGAACAATATCTCCAGCATCGGCCTCTGGGACAATCTGATGAAAAGTAACTCCAGCATACTGAGGCTGCATAAAATAAAAAGGCCAAAATAATGTTGCAGAACCTCTAAACCATGGAGATAAGCCTAAATGCAAATTCATCTTGTCCCTTGGTAAAAAATTTAATAATGGTTCTTTAATTATATCAACACCAAAAATAATGACTAAATGTGGATCAAACTTCTTAACAAAATTAATTGTTTCTTTTGAATTAAGCATTTCAGGATTGCAATAAAAAGTTGGTACATTAATAAAAACCTCTTGAGGAATTTTATTACCAAATATACTTCTCTCAACTATATCTCGCTCCTTAAAATGTCTAATAAAATTTTGAACATCAAGACTATTAATATTTTCTGGTGGTTGAGGAATGAGAGACTCTCTTTCCATTACTACTGCAGCACATTCAGCCCCCGAATTTAAAACTTCTTGATGAACAAAAGTATGACGAGGATGACTCCCAGAAAAAATTAGAACTCTCATCTCAAAAAACTCCTTAAATTAAACGATTTACACATATTCTAATATTTCTTTTTCTACCAAGATTTCAGCAACTCTTTCTAACAATGTATAGTCAATATTAAGATGATGAGCTAAACTTCGTAATGAATTATTTTCATTCACCCAAAATAGAATCCATAAGATCAAATCTAAGTCTGTATACTCAACCTCTTTATCTAAATAGGCTCCACCAATCTCTGGATATAAATTATGTTTAGATAGCATTACTTCACAGGAATTATATCTACTTCGGTAAATGCGTTCATGATCAATTTTATATAGCACTTTAAGATGAAGATTAAGACTTTCTAGGATAGACTCTGCACTAATATAGTCAAGATTATCTAATGAAGTATGATAATATAAATATTCGTAATATTTATCCTTACAAATTGATACTATATTAATACGAAAACTTTGAGATGAATATTGTCGCTCATCACTGCCATGAATATCAAATGGATATTTAATATATTCTAACTCTTCTTCCTTGAAAACTGCCTCAACAACAGAGTTAAGAAAATGATTGGTATCAAAACTTTGTTTATACCCAAAACTTCCTGGCCCACCAACAGTTGTCACTACAAATCCTGACTTAATTTTCTTCATCTGTAACTCATTATTTGCACAGTATGCAATAGCGCCAATTGTTTCTGGAACCCAAATTATTCTATAGCTATATTTAAGATTGTCTTGCTTAAGCAATTCTCTTGCCAAAAATGAGGTCATAACCATGCCACTAAGGTTATCATTAGCCAATGATGGGTGGCAAATGTATGTAGAAATTAGAAACTCTTCCTCTAGTTTTCCAGGAATTAACAACTCACCAATACTTAGGCTGCCTTTTGAGTCAAATTCACTATCAATATAGATTTCAAATAAGCCTTTAGTTTTTTCTATTAAGTCATACTGAGCTTTGGTAACGCAAAAACCCCAATCACGTTTATAATAGCTTGTTCGATATGGGATCGCTTCTGGCAATTCATCAATATAGTAAAGATGCGACTTAAGCTCTTCAAATTCCATCTTTGTATTAACATGCTCACTATAACCCACCAAATGGATATTATTTAAATTAAAGTCCACCAATTTCTGCCCTTCACCATCTTTTATCCAAGCATTTCTTACATGCCACTCATTAGGAATTACCCAGTCATACACAGCTTGGCCAGATGGATACTCCTTAATTTCAAGAGGTACTATTTCTTGTAAGATATTTAAAGTCTCTCTATTTCCTGAACCAGTAATAGAACGATTAATTGAAAAAAGTTGTTTTAAATAATAGTTAATTTCATCCACCATCATTTTATTTTCTTTAATTTTATTCTTCATTATTTTATGACTAAGAGTAGAAATAAATTCTAAAAAACTATTCTATTAAATTTTGCCACTGAAGTACTTCATCTTCTGCTAAAAACTTCTTCGTTTTTTTGCCCAATACTTCGTCAATATTTCTGGGACTTATACCGTGTGCAGGTCGTTTCCAAGTAAGGTGCTTATGATTGATAATTGTTCCTTCAGAAATATCCATTGTAGTTACCAAGCTTCTTCTTGCATGCTTTCGAGCTATGTTTTCACTTTTTAAAGGGTACTTTTCTTGACCACCCAAAATAGTAACCATTTGATTAAGTTTTTTATTAAAAACTTTTAAATCTTCCTTATCCATAGCATGATAATGATCATTACCAGGCAAGGATTTATCATGCGTAAAATGTTTTTCAATAATTGCAGCACCTAATAATGTCGCCAACTCCAAAACTTTCATATTATTTGGGAGAGTATGGTCTGAGTATCCAATAGTCTTATCAGGAAATTTTTTCTGTAAATCCTTAATCATTCCTAAATTCGCATTCCCATCTTCTGTTGGATAGTTAAGAATACAGTGTAAGAGTGCTACTGGTACCTCTTTGATATCGATCCACCCAACGGCCTCCTGAATCTCATGCAAATATGATGCACCGGTAGACAAAATAATTGGCTTACCAAAATCACAGATAAATTCGATGAAAGGCTTATTGTTAATATCAGATGAGGATATCTTGAAGACATCCATCATCTCATTGAGGAATTTTGCGGACTCAACATCAAATGGAGTACTCATAAACTCAATTCCTACCTTATCACAGCAAATCTTGAGTTGTTCATACTCATCCTTCCAAAATTTATCGTATTTTTGAAAAAGCTTGTATTGGCTTTCTGTTGACTCCTTATTGGTATCCCAATAAGCTGGTGAATGTTTTGAGGCGATAGTATTAGCCTTATAGGTCTGAAATTTAATCGCATGAGCACCTCCTTCTGCAGCCTCATCAATGAGACGGCGAGCAGTATCCATATCACCTTCATGATTTACACCTGCCTCAGCAATGATATAAGGTATGCAGATCTGGTCATTAGGAAGGTTTGGAGCTTTAAGTAGATCAAGTAGTTTCATATTTGAGTTTATAGTTAGAGATATACTAGTGAAGTGCAGTTTGCACGATTTCGTTTGCACTCATTTCTATTCGATATGTTCTTTTCAATAATCGCTTGTAGTCTTCAGGGGTATCTATATCAAGCTTAAGTTCTGGATAAGCGAGCTCTTTTGGTGGATTAAAAGTCTCAATTGAGTAATGATTAGAGTTCTCCCATACATAATTAAAGAGGTGTTCACGGTGATTAGGTTCAGAAGCTTTTGTGTAAATCTCCTCTAACAGATCTATATTACAAATCTCTGCACCTAATCCATCTGGATAAGTATTGTTTCTAGGAATATGATTGTATACATAATCACAATTATTTTGATTATAGTAAATTATTAGACGATCAATTTCACTTGCACAGATAAGAGGATTATCAGCACATATACGTACTATATCTTTTACAAAAAAAGATTTTGCAACTTTGTAATACCGATCAACTAAATCAACCTCACTTCCACGAAAAACTGTTGCACCAATTGATTCAAGGAACCAATGTAATAGGTCATCTTCATCTGTGTCAGGAATTGCAAATATAATTGCATCTACCCTCTTAGATTGTAAAACCCTCCGATAGACCCATTCTATAATCGGATAACCATGAAAATTAAGAAGCATTTTATTAGGGAAACGCTTGGCCCCCATTCTTGCCTGGATAATAGCTGTTGGCATTAACTAAAGTTATACAGACTAGGTTTTTGTCTTATTAGGGTGCTTAGTAACGAGCTTTTGATTGTGATACTCCATTTTTTCAAGATTATTGGTTAAGTTATTGTTATGCCTTCGATAGCGGTAAAGTGGAAGCTTTAAATAATGAATATTGTACTTCTTCTCAAAACGTATTCGCATCTCTCTTTCTTCATGGCATTGAAAAGATTCATCATAAAGTCCAATATCAAATAAGTGCTCTTTATAAAACATAATCCCGCATGCAATAGGGTCATTAGAACTACTTTCTCTTCCAAGGACTCTCTCTTCATCATCTAAAAGATAGTAATCACAAGCAATAGCGTCAGCAAATTCATTTACTTCAAGATAGAAGTGGAGAAAATTTAGAAAATTGACATTCACAAAGTCATCCGAATCCACTCTTACCACATAAGGAGCTCTAGAAGCTTTTATACCCTGATTTATAGCAGCTGGTAATCCTCGATTTTTTTTATTAGTAATAACCTTAACCCTTGAGTCAGAGGGGTCACAAAAGAGTTCTAATGCATATTGGGTGCGGTCATCACTGCCATCATTAATAACAATAATCTCATAATCCTTATGAGGCATCGTTTGATCCAATAATGAACGCAAGCAACGACCAATGAAACGCTCTTGGTTATAAACTGCAACTATAACTGAGACGCTTGGTTCTTGTATGTTAAGTTTAGAAATATTATTGGGCGCTAAAGACATTTAGACTAAACACCTCTTAGTAGAATCAATCATCATATCAAAGTCTTTATCGCTCATCATATGATTAAAAGGGAAAGATACCATATTGTCATAAAAAAGGTCTGTGTTGGGACAATTTGCTTCTCCCTGGTTCACCTTCCGGTAAAGGTCATAACGGTAAAGAGGATAATATTGAACAACACACTGAATTCTCTCCTCTTGTGACATTTTTTTTATAAAACGATCTCTTTCACCAGAAGTCATGCGAGCAGCTAGCAAATGATAATTATGCCTTTCTGAATCCTCTTTATGAAATTCTAGTTCAGGATTTTTGGCTATAGCATCAATAAAAATAATTGCTCGCTGTCTTTTTTCTGCATTCATCTGATCAATGCGATCAAGAAGCTTTATACCTATGGCACACTCAATCTCACCTAAGCAGTAATTATTAGGCCATAATGGCCTTCCATTAAGTTCCGGAAGATCGACATTACCCATAGCGGGAATCCAATAATATTCATGCTTATAATCAAAACTACAATGGCCATTATGGCGCAACATTGGAATAACACTAGCAATCTTCTCATCCTTAACTGTAAGCATTCCCCCTTCTCCAAGTGTCGTCATATTCTTATGAGAATGAAACGAGTAAATACCAAAATCACCAAAAGTTCCTACCATCTGGTCATTGACTCTGACACCAAGCGCCTGTGCCGCATCTTCTGCAACTAGTAAATTGTATTTTTGTGCTAACTTCATGATGGCTGGCATATCTGCCCCATATCCATAAAGATGAACAACAACTATCATTTTAGTTCTTGGTGTAATACATCGTTCTATAGTCTCAGGAGTTATGACGCGAGTTTTTAGATCAATATCTGCCCAGACAATTTTGGCACCATTCTTCAAAAAAGGATAGGCAGACGAGGTATATGTATGTCCAGGAATAATAACCTCATCGCCATGATTAAATTGAGCTAGTTGAGCAACAAGTTCAAGCGCTGCAGTTGCATTATTTAGCGCAAAAGCATAATTTGCATTAGTATATTCACAAAACCGCTGCTGGAATTTTAGTAAATAACTACCTTGAGTAAGAGGAACAGCAGTTTTCATCGCACCAATAGCAACTTCAATCTCTTCATCGGTATAAGAGTGAGCACGACCAGTAAAGGGTATTTGATAATTATTCATCATTACATTTTTTTAAAAATTTCAATAACTTTTTCCTTTGTCAGAATCTTCTTAAAATCTTCACCAAGTGCATTGGTTAAAGGCTTTTCATGAACAATAGTTGAAGCATAGAGCTGTTCGTACTGTTCGTCAGTTAAGTCACTACAAATACCTTCTGGAACTTTAACACCCTGTTTTTCAACCATCTGCCAGAATTGATCAAATTTCTCTGGATAAAACTCTTCCATGGCTCGCATTGTGATACAGTTTGCAATACAGTGGTGCGTTCCAAGAACTACACTCAGCCCTGCTGAAAAAGGATGTACCACACCAACATAGCTTGTAGCAATTGCACATCCTCCAAGATATGAGGCTACCATCATATTAGCACGATTTTTGTGATCCATCATGTCATCACTTGTAAAAATGTCTTGACATAAATTAAGAGTTTGTTCTGAAAAAGCGTCTCCAATAGGATTACGATAAGCCCCTCCAAGTGCTTCAAAACAATGAATAAAAGCATCCATTCCAGTATAAAAATATTGGTTGTAGGGGACTGTTATAGTTAAATCTGGATCCATTATTATCTGATCATAAACAGTATAGTCACTATTCATTCCTAGCTTCAATTTAGTCTTTTTATTTGTCATAACACAAGTCCGAGTTGCCTCAGATCCAGTTCCAGAAATTGTTGGTACAGCTATTTTATAGATACCAGGCTTTTTGACCAAATCCCAGCCTTGATAATCCTTTGCTTTCCCACCATTCGTTAACAAATTAGAGATAGCCTTGGCAACATCCATGGTAATGCCTCCACCAATACCAATAATAGCTGATGGTATGCTGACTCTATTATTATGCAAATTATCAACTTGAGCATCTATAAAATCAGTGGTTGGTTCATCTTGAGTTGGAACAAAGATTAATAAATCATCAGGCTTCGTATTTAATCTTGAAAGAAAATGGCTATCATCTGAAAAAAATTGGTCAATAAAATAGACAACTGGCCTACCAATAACTCTTTTTTGTTCTAATATCTTTGAAAGTTGAGTAATCGCACCTGTTCCAATAGTATAGTGGATAACGTTATGTGCGTTTCTTACTCCTGTGTTTAGAATGTTAGTCATATTAACTCTTATTTATAATTTTATTAAAATTAAACATAGGGGAAGAAGGATTGAGAGGTTTTTCAAATGCATATATATTTAATTCAAGTTGAATGGTATTTCATAGAATAGATAAAACCCAAACAATCAAGTTTTTAATAGTGGTAGTAAATCAATAATTCCAGAAATAATAGAGTCTACAACTTCTTTAGAATGCTCTGTAGAAAGAAAAATGATACCATTACTATTAACAAATATATTTTTTTTAATAAGTAAGTCTTTATAAAATGCTCTTTGAATTGAAATATCACATTCCTCTTGATCTCTTTCTCTTCTTGACATAACTGAATAATCAGAGAACACCAATCTCACCATAGATCCAATACCAATCATTCGTAATGCAATGTTATTTTTTATACAGTAATTATTTATTGAGTTTTTTAAATAATTACCTTTATCATTTAAATCAGTATAAATCTTATCTTTATTTTTAATAAGATATAATAATAATGTCTTTGTAGTACTCATTGCAAGTGGATTGGCAGAAAAAGTACCTCCCATAAAAACCGGAAGTGTATTTTTGTTTGTTTTAAGAACATTCATTACTTTTGAGCTTCCAGCAACTAAACCTATTGGAAGACCGCCACCTATGGTTTTCCCATAAGTTACAATATCAGGCACTACTCCATAATATTCAATACATCCCCCAATAGCCAATCTAAAACCAGTGATCATCTCATCAAAACATAAGACAATTTTATTTTTTTGGGTTACCTTCCTAAGTTTTATTAAAAATTTCAACATGTCATCCCTTGGATTAGATCCTTGAGACGGCTCTATAATAACCATTGCTATATCATTGCTATGCTTTTCAATAAGGTCAAAAGCCTCCTCATTGTTATAAGGCAAAACAATCACATTCTTTTTGAAATCATCTGGAATACCTAATGATTTATGCTCAGTAGCATAATTAGTGGAATGGTAATCATGGTCAAAGTTAAATATTTCATTACCGCCATGCCAAGATCCGCTAAAGATTGCAATTTTATTTTTATTGTTATATGCTCTAGCTATTCTAGCAGCTCTCATTGTGGCTTCAGAACCAGTATTACAAAAAACAACTGAATCTATAGTGGAAGGAATACATTGTTGTATAAGTTCTGCAACTTCATAAGTGTGATTATTTGGTGCGCAATATAAAACACCTTTTTTTAATTGATTACTAATTGATTCCGAAATGAATCGTGGGGAATGACCAAGTATATGTGTTCCATTACCTAAAGAAGTATCAATATATTTATTA
>Ga0209482_1002107_pt1 | contig 12708 bp, 11 predicted proteins | sample CoawatmetaG10DNA_FD_187512 | JGI IMG/M metagenome (GOLD analysis project Ga0209482, IMG submission 187512) | Marine microbial communities from the West Antarctic Peninsula - Coastal water metaG104-DNA (SPAdes) (version 2) | ecosystem: Environmental > Aquatic > Marine > Coastal ...
TTTTTGGTGGGCCTTACGGATATCGAATTCAGATTTAATATTTTAAAAAATAAGTGATTACTCAGATAATTAAATAAATTTCTTAAGTTTGGTTTAGTAGATTGGTTAGCGCTTCTGATTTGCAACAGGCTAATCCAGAGATTTTCCAATTGGAAACTTCTGTTCTTATAGGTTTAAATTTATATGATAATAATCTTATTAAGTTGATTGCAGGCCCACTCATTTGAGTGGGTTTTTTTGATTTACCTTACAATCCTCAGCTCGTATTTTTTTAGAAAAATATTAAGAAGCACTAAACTTTTAAACATCCTGTTTTCTTAGGCTTCATTTTTAGTAGTTTTATCACTTCAAAAAAACATTTACTAATGAAGCTGAAACACCTTAAACATACTGATGTATTAGACATCTTTTCCATAGAAAAAAACGTTTTTACTGATATTCCTATGTTTACTGATAGTGTGCAGGCTGGTTTCCCTTCTCCAGCTGAGGATTATATGGATTTGGATTTAAACTTACAAGACCATTTGATTCAAAACCCTTCTGTTACTTTTTGTGTTCGTGCAGTTGGCGAAAGTATGAAGGATGCAGGAATTCAAAGTGGAGATATTATGTTAGTGGACAGATCCCTTACTCCAAAAAACAGAAGTATAGTGCTGGCTGTTATTGATGGTGAGTTTACAATAAAGCGAGTAAATTTAAGTGAGAAGGAACTTTACTTAATGCCAGAGAATGAGAATTTCCCTCCAATAAAGATAACGCAGGAAATGGATTTCCAAGTTTGGGGAGTTGTAACCTATATCATCCATAAAGCCCTTTAGTATGTTTGCCTTAGTAGATTGCAATAATTTTTATGCCTCTTGTGAGAGAGTGTTCAATCCTAAGATAGCGAATAAACCTGTTATCGTGTTGTCTAATAATGATGGCTGTGTAATTGCAAGGAGTAATGAATCAAAAGCATTGGGGATAAAGATGGGTGAACCTGCTTTTAAAATCAAAAACATAATTGAGAAATATAATATCAATGTCTTTTCTACCAACTTTGCTCTCTATGGCGATTTTTCCAAAAGAGTAATGAATGTATTAAGGAGTGAAGTCAATCAGATGGAAGTGTATTCTGTTGATGAAGCATTTTTGGATTTTACTGATTATGCTACTAAGGAAAGAGGTGTTGCATTGCGAGAGAAAGTAAAGCAATGGACAGGTATCCCTGTATCAGTAGGAATTGCATCAACAAAGGTACTGTCGAAAGTAGCGAACCATATTGCCAAGAAACACACTAAGTCAGGTGTTTTTATGTTTGATGATGAAGATTTGATTAGAAGAGCTTTGAATGTGTTTCCTGTAGAGGATTTGTGGGGTGTTGGTAGGAAAAATGCCAAACGATTAAAAGAAGCAGGTATTCATACTGCTTTACAGTTTAGGGAATGTGATAGTGGTTGGATAAGAAGGAATATGTCAGTGAATGGAGTAAGATTACAGAAAGAACTTTTTGGTGAAGTGTGTTATCCTTTGGAATTAAAAAGAAATAGGAAAAAGAATATCTGTACGTCTCGTTCCTTTGGTAAGGAAGTGAAAGAGCTATCAAAACTTAAAGAGGCGATAAGTTCATATGCCAATACGTGTGCCAAAAAATTAAGAGAAGAAAAAAGTTGTTGCACTTCCATTTCGGTATTTATAAATACTAATCCTTTTAAACCACAAGCTAAACAGTATAATCCTTATAAAGTAATTCAGTTGGATGTTCCCACAAACGATAGTATGGAAATAGTTAAGGCTGCTATTGAAGGTTTAGAAAGTATTTTTAGGAATGATTGTATTTACAAGAAAGCTGGTGTTATAGTTGGTAAAATTATACCTGAAGAACAGGTTCAACTAAGCCTATTTGATAAGTTAGATAGGGAAAAACGCAAATCAATTAATAAAGCAGTTGATAAACTTAATGCTACAATGGGAAGAGAGAAAGTGAAACTTGCTGTACAAGGTAAGGGTAGAGATTGGAAGCTGAAGCAAGAAAAACTATCTCCTTGCTATACAACTCGTTTTGCTGAGATACTTGAAGTAAGGATTTAGCCATTAAATAAGAGTTGCTGTGGGTTTATTATTGGTGGGCAAAGCTTCATATAGATAGGTGTTATAGATATGATAATAGTAAAAGTATTGCTATAGCTGGCTCTAAAGGACAAGGTAATGTTACAATGACTACAAATAAAGGTGGGAGAAAAACAGTAAAGGTTTTTCCTGCTAGTAAGAGATATAGTATTGCGTATTTAGCTAATCCTAGCTATAGTATATCTACTTTGAAAAGTAAGTAATCTTTCTATATTTACTTTGTAGTTCTGATGTATAAAATAGCGAGGGACCTATTCGGTCACCTTTCGAGTTTTCATATCTAGTAGAATGTAGTACTGCTACATATTGTATTAGATTTTTTTTAAGTTTTAAAAAGATAGTTTATTTAACTCATTTTTGAAGTCTGTTAATTTACTTCAGTTTAGAACTTTTTTTTCGATATTTTTACAAAAAATTATTTATGCAATCAATACAAAATAAAATCAATCTTTTCATTCTGTTCTTATTTCTAACACCCTACATATGTGCACAGGATAATTTAAATAACAGCAAATTTAAACAACTGTATGAGGAGCTTCCAACTCCGAATGTTTATAGAACTGCAAGTGGTGCACCTGGACATGAATATTATCAACAAAAAGCAGATTATGAAATTAATGTTGAATTAGATGAAGAAAAAAATATATTAAAAGGAAATGAAACAATCACCTATTTTAATAATTCACCTGATATTTTAAACTATTTGTGGGTTCAATTGGATCAAAATGTACGTGCCAAAAATTCTCATGGACAGCTTACAACTACAAATAGTATGAATAATAAAATGAGTTTCAGAGGCATAAAGAGAATGCATGATAGAATGAATTTTGATGGAGGTTTTAAACTAGAAGAAGTTAGCGATCCGTATAATAATCAATTAGCTTACATCATTAATGAAACAATGATGAGAATAGATCTTCCTAAACCATTAAGACAAGGTCAGTCTTTTTCATTTAAAATAAAATACTCATATAATATAAATGACAGAATGAAAATTGGTGGTAGAAGTGGTTATGAATACTTTGAAGATGAAGGAAATTCAATTTATACCATTGCACAATTTTTCCCTAGAATGGCAGTATACAATGAGGTGGAAGGCTGGCAAAATAAACAATTTCTTGGAAGAGGAGAGTTTACTCTACCTTTTGGAGATTATAAAGTAAGTATAACTGTACCTTCTGATCATATAGTTGCTGCAACAGGAGAGTTAATAAATGCTACATCTGTATTAAGTAAAAACCAAATTAAACGTTGGGAAAAAGCTAAAAAGAACTTTATTGATCCAGTAATTATTGTTACTGAAGAAGAAGCAAAGGTGAATGAAAAACAAAAAAGTAAATCAAAAAAAACATGGACTTTTGAAGCTAAAAATGTTAGAGATTTTGGATGGGCAAGCTCCAGAAAATTTATTTGGGATGCTATGGCTGTAGATATTTCTGGTAAAACGGTTATGGCGTATAGTTACTATCCAAAAGAAGGAAATCCTCTTTGGGAGCAATATTCTACAAGAGTAGTTGCGCATTCACTTAAAGTTTATTCTAAATACACTATAGATTATACTTATCCACAAGCTACTTCTGTTCATGCTAAAAGTATTGGAATGGAATATCCAATGATTTGCTTTAATTTTGGAAGGCCAGAATCAGATGGGACTTACTCAAAAAGAACAAAATATGGAATGATTGGTGTCATAATTCATGAAGTTGGTCATAATTTTTTCCCAATGATAATAAACTCTGATGAACGACAATGGACTTGGATGGATGAAGGGTTAAATACTTTCTTACAATACATTACTGAACAAGAGTTTGAAAGAAACTATCCTTCCAGAAGAGGTCCTCCTAATAATATTGTTGAATATATGAAAGGTGATAAAAGTGGTATATCTCCTATTATGACAAATTCAGAGTCAATATTACAATTTGGAAATAACGCTTATGGTAAGCCAGCAACAGCATTAAATATTTTACGTGAAACTATTATGGGTCGAGAGTTGTTTGATTATTCTTTTAAAACATATAGCGAAAGATGGGCGTTTAAACATCCTACTCCTGCAGATTTTTTTAGAACAATGGAAGATGCTAGTGCAGTTGATCTTGATTGGTTTTGGCGTGGATGGTTCTACACTAATGATCATGTCGATATTTCTCTTGATAAAGTAAATTGGTTTAAAATAAATACTGGAAACCCTGAAATTGAAAATACTATTTCTAAAAATCAAGAAGAAAATAAAAATACATATATTGGAATAAGTAGAAATAAATCTTCAATTCAAAAAACTGTTTCTGAATATGATGATCAGTCTGTAGATTTTTACACAGCATATGATCCTTTTAAAACAAATATCTTAGATACTCAAGATTTCAGTAAGTACATGAAAAACCTTGACGCTGAAGAAAAAGAAATATTAAAATCTGATAAAAATTATTATGAACTTCATTTTTCAAATATAGGGGGACTAGTAATGCCAATTATTTTAGAGTTTACATTTGTAGATAGAACAACAGAAGTTATTAGAATTCCAGCAGAAATTTGGAAGAGAAACTCTAAAGAAGTTAAGAAGGTATTTATTCTTGATAAAGAAGTTTCTAATGTTAGATTAGATCCTTTTTTAGAAACAGCTGATGTTGATTTGAATAATAATTCTTGGCCAGCTAGAAATGAGCCAACAAGATTTCAGATTTTCAAAGAGAATGAAGAAAAGAATGAGAATCCTATGCAAAGAGTTATTAGAGCAGAAGAAATGAGTAATGAATAAATAAAATCATGTTTAAGTCTTTAATTTATGTAATATTACCACTAATACTATCGTATCATGATTTTCATGTTACTCATACAACTTTACATTATAATAGTGATTTAGATAATATGGAAATTACTATTAAATTTGCAATTCAAGACCTAGAAATATCTTTGGATAATACTGAATTAAGAATTGGAACTTTAAATGAGAAAAAATCTTCTGAAGAAATAATTAAAAATTATTTTAAAAATCATTTAAACATTTATGGGGATAATAAAATTATTAACTATGAATGGGTTGGAAAAGAAATATCAGATAATCTCCATGACATATATATTTACTTTGAAATATCAAATTTCAATCAAAACGACAAACTAAAATCTTTAATATTAGAAAACACAATTTTTATTGAAACAACCCATAATCAATCAAATATAGTCTTGATTGAATTTGAAGATAATGATTATAACTTAACTTTTACTAAAGATCTTATCAGGCAAAAAATCCAGCTTATTAGATAGTTAGGCTATGCTTACTGGAGACTGTGCATTAGAAGTGGCGGATTACATATCACCACTAATGAATATTATCTTATCATCCTGTCCAAAACCAATCGTAGGCAAGCAAAGTAATATAAGTAGTAGTTTTTTCATTTAATAAAACAGATGCATTTTTTCTTTCTTTTTCCATTTAGCTTGGCTAGCATATTCCGTAAAATAAATCAGGACATCAGCTTGGCTAGCATATTCTGTAAAAAATATTTTCTTATCAGCCTGAGAGGCGTATTCTACAAAAAACCACTTTCCATCATTCTTGCCTGCTTGTGAGGAATAATCCATCTTAAATACGCTTAAATCTGTCTGGCTTTCATATTCTACAACAAATACTTTGACATCTGCTTGGCTAGCATATTCTACTGAATATATATTTTGTGCCAAAACATGAGTTGTAATAAAAATAGTTGCTATGCTTAATATTAATCTCATTTTGTAAAAATAGAAAAAATTAGCAATTTAGATAAACATTTATTTCAATTCCAGTACTACTATATTTTCAACATGATGAGTTTGGGGAAACATATCAACGGGTTGAATATGGATTACTTTATATTTTTCATCCATTAATGCTAAGTCACGCGCTTGTGTAGCTGAGTTACAACTTACATAGACAATTCTTTTGGCACCAATCTTTAGGATTTGTTCCACTACCTTTTTGTGCATCCCGTCTCTTGGAGGGTCAGTAATTATCACATCAGGAGTTCCATTCTTTGAAATAAACTCATCTGTGAAAATTTCTTTCATATCCCCAGTGTAGAAGGTGCAGTTTTTAATGTTATTGCGTTCCGCATTTTCGTAAGCTGCTTTTATTCCTTCTTCAACAGAGTCAATTCCTACCACTTTTTTGGCTGAAGTAGCCACATATTGAGCAATGGTTCCTGTGCCGGTATACAGGTCGTACACCAAATCATTTTCAGTTATTTGGGCAAATTCTTTTGTTTTTCGGTACAATATTTTCGCTTGTTCGCTATTGGTTTGGAAAAAGGATTTTGCTCCAATCTTAAAATGTAATCCATCCATTTCCTCCATGATATAATCTTCTCCATTATAGCAAACAACATCTTGATCGTACATGGTGTTATTTGCTTTTTGGTTTACAATATAAAGCAATGAAGTAATTTCAGTAAAAGCGATTTTGATGTGTTCCATTAACAGTTTGATATTCTTTTTATCATTTTCATAAAACTGAACTAATACCATCAAATCATTAGTGGAGGAAGTCCTAACCATTAAATTTCTTAATAATCCTTCTTGATTTCTAATATCAAAATAGGTTAGGTTGTTTTCATCAGCAAATTGCTTTACTGATAAACGAATAGCGTTAGAAGGTTCTTTTTGTAAGTGGCAATTATTTAGGTTAATTACTTTATCAAACATGCCGGGAACATGAAATCCAAGAGCGTCTTTATCTTCAATTTCTGTTTCCGATTGTACTTCTTCTGTAGTTAACCATCTTTTGTTGGAAAAAGTAAACTCCATTTTATTTCTGTAAAAATATTCCTCATCACTTCCTAATATTTCTGAATGGGGTGGTAGTTCTATTCCTCCAATTCTTTTTAGGTTGTTGAGCACCTCATTTTGTTTAAAGTCAAGCTGAGATTCGTATTTCATATTTTGCCATTTGCAACCACCGCAGGTACCAAAATGTTCGCATTTAGGTTCTGTTCTTCTGTCAGAATAGGTATGTATTTTCTCAATTCGGGCTTCCCAAAATTTCTTTCTTCTTTTAAAAACCGTAATATCACAAATATCGCCTGGCACACCTCCTTGTACAAAAATGGCTCTCCCTTCATGTTTCGCAACCGATTTCCCTTTATTTGCAGTATCAATTATTTCAATATTTTCTATTAAAATAGGCTCTCTTCTATTTTGTCTTCCCATTCGGCAAAAGTAGAGATTTACTAATTAATTCTACTATATTTGCACTTCCTAAAATTTAAGATATGAAATCACCAGAAGAATATATAGCATTAGAAGATAAGTATGGAGCGCACAACTACCACCCACTACCAGTTGTCTTAGCAAAAGGAGAGGGTGTTTTTGTATGGGATGTAGAGGGTAAAAAATATTATGATTTTTTGTCTTCTTACTCTGCAGTAAATCAGGGGCATTGTCATCCTAAAATTGTAGATGCACTCAAACTTCAAGCTGATACTTTAACCCTTACTTCTCGTGCATTCCACAATGATGTATTAGGTCAATATGAAGAATTTGTAACTAAACTTTTTGGTTATGATAAGGTTTTACCAATGAATACTGGAGTTGAAGGTGGGGAGACTGCTAATAAATTAGCCCGAAAGTGGGGGTATACGAAAAAAGGTATTGAGAAAAATAAAGCTAGAATTATTTTTGCCAAGGGAAATTTTTGGGGAAGAACACTTGCTGCAATCTCTAGTTCTGACGATCCTTCTTCTTATGAAGGTTTTGGTCCTTTTATGCCTGGATATGATTTGATTCCATATAATGATCTTGAAGCACTAGAAGCTGAGCTTAAAGACTTTAATGTTTGTGCTTTTATGGTTGAACCAATTCAAGGAGAAGCTGGAGTGGTTGTTCCTAATGAAGGTTATTTGGCAGGTGTAAGAAAATTGTGTGATAAATATAATGTTTTATTTATTGCTGATGAAGTTCAAACTGGTATTGCCCGTACTGGAAAGATGCTTGCCTGTGATTATGAAGATGCTCGACCAGATTTATTAATTCTTGGTAAAGCTATTTCTGGAGGAGTTTTCCCCGTTTCAGCTGTATTAGCTGATGATGAAATTATGCTTTGTATTCAGCCTGGAGAGCATGGCTCTACTTTTGGTGGTAATCCTCTGGCTTGTAAAGTAGCACAAGCTGCACTTGAAGTAGTCATAGATGAAAATCTTGCTGAAAATGCATATAGATTAGGAAAAATATTTAGAAGAGAACTACGAGCTTTCGATAACGATATGATTACTCTTGTTAGGGGGAGAGGATTGCTAAATGCCATTGTGATAAAACCTAAAGACGGGAATGAAGCATGGGATGTCTGTTTAAAATTAAGAGATAATGGTTTGTTAGCAAAACCAACGCATGGAGATATCATTCGTTTTGCCCCTCCTTTGGTAATAACGGAAGAGCAATTAATGGACTGTATCGCCATAATTAAAAAGACTATTCTTTCTTTTTAAATTTGAGGCAAAACTTCAGCTTTCCTACAGATTTCAAACTTATTTTCGCGTAAATTTTTGAAGTGAAAAACTTTATAATTATATTTTGTATGCTTTTGACTTATTTTTCTTTTTCTCAGAATCAAAAGGAAACTATTGTGTTTGATAGAAAGTTAGAAGAAGTAACTATCTCTGCTACCAAAACTGCTAAGTCAATTGATAAATTACCTATTCCTGTTATGATAATTTCCAAAAAGGAAATTGAAGAGTTTGGTTCAAGTAAATTATATGATGTAATCAAAAGGCAAACAGGCATTGTAAGTGTTACTACAAAAACAGGAACTGAAGGACTGCAAATGCAAGGTTTAGAAGCCTCATACACCACTATACTTCTTGACGGATTCCCAATTATCGGAAGATCATTTGGTGCTTTAGATTTAAATAGGATTGCATTAGTTGATGTTGAAAAAATTGAAGTTATAAAGGGAGCTTCATCAAGTTTGTACGGATCCAATGCCTTGGGTGGAGTGATAAACCTAGTAAGTAAAAAGAAACTTATTGATGGGGTAAGCACTATATTTTCATTAAAACATGCTACTCATAATACAACTAACGCTAGTTTAATTTATCATTATAAAAAAGAACATCTTCAGCTTTCTAATTCTTTCGATTATTATACTTCAGATGGTTATGATTTGATAGATACTGATAAGCTTAGTACTGTTAATCCTTATTCCAATTATACAATTAGCTCTAATTTAAAATATGGAATTTCTGATAAAATTTTATTAAATACAAATGCTCGCTATTATAAACAAGAGCAAGTGCATACTGCTGAGTATTTAAACTCCTTACTAATAGGAAAAAGCAATATTGAGGAGTGGAGTTTGGGTAGTTCTCTTAAATATTTGATGAGTTCTAATTTTAATCAGCAGGTTGAGGTTTATAAAACGAACTATAGGGCTGATGAGTTTTTAAATACAGAAGAAGGCGTGTTGCATGATAATAATTATTTTGATCATACATTACTGCAATCTGAATTGAAATCATACTTCACCTACAAAGGATTAAATACTGTTATCGGTTTTGGTATGACCAAAGAAGAATTATCCAGAAGAGATTTTTCAAATAATCCAAAGCAAGATTTAAAATTTATGTACGGGCAATTGGATGCAACTGCTTTTGATAAATTAAACATTATATTGGGAAGTAGATATGATTGTTACACAGATTATACGCCAGTAATTTCTAATAAATTAGCTTTAGGAATTGCTCTTACTAAAAAACTGAATATAAACAGTTCAATAGGTACGGGCTTTAAAACTCCTGATTTCAGACAAAAATATTTTGATTTCACAAACTCAACCATTGGCTATACTGTACTTGGTAGAGATGTTGCTTTTGATAGACTAACCACTATGCAGGCTCAAGGGATGATACAAGAAATAGTTTCATTTTCTGAATTAATATCTCCTTTAAAATCAGAAACTTCAGTAAACCTTAATCTGGGAATAAAATATTATCCTATTGATAACTTAACTTTTGATGTAAACTTATTTAATAATAAGGTGAATGATTTGATTGAATGGCAGTTAGTAGCCAAAGGTGTGAATAATACAAATATCTATAGTTATTTTAATATTAATCAGGTTGAAACGAAAGGAGTAGAATTTAATTCAGCTTACAAAAAAGTTGATAATTGGGAAATTAAATTTGGATACCAATTGCTGTATGCCTACGACACTCAAGTATTAAAGGAGATTGGGCAAGATACTGTATATTATGCTCGAGATCCTGAAACGCAAGTTAGTATTAAGCTTAATAAAGAGGATTACTTTGGACTCTTTAATAGATCCAGACATACAGCAAATATTAAATTAGACTATAATCTAAACAATAAAACAGAATTAAATACCATACTTACCTATAAAAGTAAATATGCTCTTTCTGATTCTAATGGAAATGATATTTTGGATACTTATGATAGGTTTGTAGCTGGTTACAGTTTATGTGAAGTAGGTTTTAGCCATCAGATAAGTGCACTAAAATCATTACAAATTGGAGTGAAGAATATTTTCGGATTTACAAACCCAGAATATATTAGTAATATATCGGGAAGATCATATTATATAAATATTAAAATAAATATCAAAAAATAACCTAAATAATAATAACAAAAACAAAAAAATGAAAACAAAAATAAAATTCTTAGTATCAATTTTTGCATTAACATTGATATTCACTTCATGTAAGAAAGATGCTGTAACTCCTGAACTAGTTTTAGATTGTTTGGAAGTTGTAAACGGTGTAGCACTGATTGATTCTTGTGGAGACTGTCAAGGAGCTTATGTGTATAACATGATTACTCACGATCCTTCTGAGATTGTTATGCTTGGAGGAGATACAAATGGTGCTAGTGCAACCTTAACTGCAGGACAAGTAATTATTTTACCTCAAGATGCAGGAAATCCTTATTGGAATTCAGGCTGTATCCCAGCTGTTGTTTATGACTGTATGGGAGTTGAAAATGGAGTAGCAGTGGTTGATTCTTGTGGTGACTGTCAAGGATCTTATGTATATAACATGATTACTCACGATCCTACTGAGATTGTTATGCTTGGAGGAGATACAAATGGTATTAGTGTAACTTTATTACCAGGACAAGTAATTATTCTACCTGAAGATGCAGGAAACCCATATTGGAATTCTGGTTGTAAATAGGAATATGAGATATACCTGTTTATTATTTCTATTTAGCCTTATGCTTTTTACTTCATGTGAAAAGACGCTTAATGAGGGGGTTATGGCTGATGATGTAATTACCTTTGTTGAGTTAGATGCTAGTCAATATACTGTTAATCAGTTGGATTCATCATTGACTGGTAAATATGAAAAATTTAGTTTTTCAGAAGGAGATACAGTAAGTCATAATAATTGGGATGTTGCATTTAAAGGATCTACAATTATCATTAATGGTGGAGAGTCTTATGAACAAGATCAACCTAATAGAGTAGGAGATGCAGCAGTTTATATTGTAGAAGGAGTTATGTCAGATGTTAGAACTGTTGATGTAAGTAAATTCTCCCAAGATAATGTAACAGGCCCTGCTATAATTGATGATCTTGGTATTTCAGGTCAAGGCTGGGCTTCATATGATATGGGTACGCATATATTGTCCCCTATAGCGGGTAGAATATTAGTTTTCAGAACACATGATAGCAGATATGCTAAAATAGAGATATTATACTATTATGATTCTGAAAATCCACAGCCATTAGATGGAGATTTTGGAGGATTTTACACTTTTAATTATGTGTATCAATCATCAGGAGAAATTAATTTCTAAAAAAGGAAAAAACAATTAAGGACTTGCTTATTTTTGCAAGTCCTTAACTGTTTTAATAAAATATCCTAATGGCAATCAAAAATTTATTTAAATCAAAGTTTTTGAGTAAATATACTCAAATTTATAAGCAAGGTGGTTTCAAGGGGGTTGTTAAAGAAGGGGGTTGGAAAATAGTAATTTATTTCTTTTTATTTTACTTAGTTAGAGATTCATTTCTGTACATAATTCTACCCTATTTTTTTATGAAAGGGGTTTTCTCTTAACAGCTTAAAAACACATAAATTATATGAAAGCTAAATTAGTATGGAGTTTTAGTGGAGAAGGAGCATTAAAAACTGCCGAACATCATCTTATACATTTAAAGGAGTATTCTAAGAGTGAGAATGTTGAGGTTATAGAATTTGGAACGGAACAACAAACCCAGTTTATTGCAATCGCTTTTATAATTGTAGCAAAAGACTTGGTAAACGACTTACGACAAAGTTTAAAGCCTCATCAAGGCTTTTTGGTAGAATAATATACACATCATTTTCTTTCGTATTTTTACAGCATGTATTCAGTTATCCTTGTTTCACATATTGTTATTAGTATTTTACTAATTGTATTGTCTATTTATATAGTAATACGTTCTCTTTTTGGTGTGTTTGGGAAAGTTAATTTTTCTACTTTTCATGATATAAAGTTACCAATTATTGCAGTTATATCTTTATATTTGGAGCTTATTCTTGGCGTTCTTCTCTATGCTATTTATATTAATAAATTGGAGGTTTTAATCACTCAGGCAAATGCTAATGCTTATTTCTCAGCTCGTTTTTGGGC
>Ga0209482_1002109_pt1 | contig 12702 bp, 9 predicted proteins | sample CoawatmetaG10DNA_FD_187512 | JGI IMG/M metagenome (GOLD analysis project Ga0209482, IMG submission 187512) | Marine microbial communities from the West Antarctic Peninsula - Coastal water metaG104-DNA (SPAdes) (version 2) | ecosystem: Environmental > Aquatic > Marine > Coastal ...
ATATAATCCCAGTAATAAGATACAAAGGCGAAAATTTAAATACTTTGGCACTTAACAGTCCTACTCGAACTGAGTTAGCACATAGTGACTATTGGGGTGGATGGGGTGAGAATACCTTGTTAATTAATATACCAATTTCTGGAGATACTAAAAATAATAAAGTTGTCTATTACGACTTACCAAATGATGCTGGAGTTGATTTTATGGAAAGAAGGAGTAGTCATGAAGGAGAAAAATATGTGAATAGATGTAAAAAATTACAACTCCATTATGAGGTTGGTAATATGTATATTTGTGATATTTCAGTTATTCATGGAACTTCTAGAGCAGTAAACTCAAAAGGGAGGTTAAGTTTAGATATTCCTGTGGCATTCAAATACCATAAAACTTTACAAAATAATTTTTTAACTTCTGGCGCTATCTCAGCTCAAGAAATACAATCTTTGGGTAAGGATTTTAAATTATCATGGCCATCAAAAATGGGACAAATTAATGGTTATGAATTTCACAAAATAACCAAATAATATTGATAGTAAATTTATATACATCTTAGATTTTTAATTCAAATAGAGTATTATTTATAATTAATAAATTTCTGATTTACTCTAACTAACATTTTAATGATTGATATACTTTTTGTTCACTCTAACGCCTCTATTAAAATTTATCAAGGTCTTGCAGAAAGTCACGCTGCTATTGAGCCTCCTATTTGGGCAGCAATGCTTGCAAATTCATCTAGAAGTCAAGGATATGATGCGCAAATACTTGATGCTGAAGCTGAGCGTATTGACTATATTGAGACTGCCAAACGAATTGGTGATTTCAAGGCAAGAATTGTTTGTTTTGTTGTATATGGACAGCAACCAAGCGCTTCTTCACAAAACATGGAGGGCGCCTGCCTAACTGCATCTGAATTTAAAAATGCAAATCCTGAGTCTTTTGTAGTTTTTGTAGGGGCACATGTCGCTGCACTTCCATCTGAAACAATGAATTTACATAGTTTTATTGATGCTGTTTGTCAAAATGAGGGTGTTTACACTTTAAGAGACCTATTAGCAGTAACTAATCTAAAAGATGAATTTATTCTTGCAAGAGTCAAAGGTCTGGTTTTTCGTAACTTTCAAAAACAAGTTATTATTAATGATCCTTCACCTATTGTTCCATCTAGTAAATTAGAGCATGACTTGCCTGGAATGGCGTGGGACTTACTTCCTCCTCTTAGTAAATATAGAACTGCTGGTTGGCATTCTTGGAGTAATAATAGTGAGAAAGAGCCTTTTGCTGCTCTTTATACTAGTCTTGGCTGTCCATACCGCTGTTCGTTTTGCATGATAAACATTATTAATCGTACAGATCAAGGTTCGAATATTTCAGCAGCAGATAGTAATAAGTTTAGGCATTGGAGCCCAGAGTTTATTATTAATCAGTTTGATTATTTTGCAGCCCAAGGTGTTAAGAATATTAAAATTGCCGATGAGCTTTTTGTTTTAAAGCCTCGTCATTTTATGAAAATATGTGAAATGATAAAAGAACGTGGCTATGATTTTAATATTTGGGCATACTCTCGTGTTGATACATGTAAACCTGAATATTTAGATGCTTTATATTCTGCAGGTGTTCGTTGGCTGGGTTTAGGTATCGAAAATCCAGATGAAGTATTAAGAAAAGAGGCACATAAGGACGGTTTTGTAGACGTAAAGATAAAAGATGTTATTTCAAGGATTGAAAGTACGGGAATTGGTGTTGGCGCTAATTATATATTTGGTTTGCCAAATGATACTTTGCAAACTATGCAAAATACCTTAGATTTTGCAATGGAAAATTCAACTGATATGGCAAACTTTTATTCTGCAATGGCTTATCCTGGAAGCCCTCTTTATCTGGAGGCAAAAAGAGGCGGAATTGAGCTCCCTAGTAATTACACTGGATATAGTCAACACTCCTATGACTCTCTGAATATGAGTAATGATAACTTATCTGCTTCGCAGATTCTGGAGTTTAGAGATATGGCCTGGAGCAAATACCATACAAATCCTAAGTATGTTAATCAATTAGAAAAAAAGTTTGGTATAGCAGCTAAAAAAGAATTGGAAAAAACAACCACAGTAACTTTAAAAAGAAAATTATTGGGCGATTAAAACTTTCTGTAAATAGTTAGTAGAAATAGTATTTTTTCAATGTTAAATTAATAAATGGACTATATATGAGAGTTGCAGACTACATTACTGAGTTTTTATTTAAAAATGGTATTAAAACTTCTTTTATGCTATCTGGAACTGGATCTGTTTTTCTTGACGATGCCTTTGCTAATTATGATGGAATGAGTTATGTAAGTGCTCGCCACGAGTCTGCAGCTGTAATGATGGCAGTGGGCTATTATAAGTCTAGTCAGAAGCCTGGAGTAGCTCTTGTTACTACTGGGCCAGGAGGGGCAAATGCTGTAGGCGGGGTTGTCGAGGCGTGGGTAGACTCTGTTCCTGTGATTATAATATCTGGACAAGTTGAGTCAAAATTTTTAAATAAAAAATTACGCTATTTTGGGGCCCAAGGATTAAATATTTTACCAATTATTGAACCAATTACTAAATATTCAAAAACGATAATTGATCCCTATTCAATTCAGTATTATTTAGAAAAGGCTTTATATTTTTCTCTTGAAGGAAGGCCCGGACCTGTTTGGCTCGATATACCTTTTGATGTTCAGTCAGCAATAATTTCTGACCCTAGTAAAATGAGAATGTTTGAACCACCCAAGATAATAGAGCCTTCGATTGATGAAACTAATTCTCAAGTAGATTTAATAATTGAGAAAATTATTAATGCTAAAAAACCTCTTTTGATTCTTGGTCAGGGTATAAGACAAGGAGATGCAATTGAAGAATTTAAGAAAATTATTGAAATTTTTGATGCGCCTTTCTTAATTTCAAGATTGGCAATTGATATTTTTAAAGCCTCATATAGAAATAATTTAGGTTTAGCTGGTATGAAGGGCTCTCGTTATAATCAAAAAATAATGGATGAATCTGATTTAGTATTAAGTTTAGGTTGCAGTATGAATGTTGCTTTTACTAATGAATCTGAAGTACTTTTTCCTAATGCTGAGGTGATTATGATTAATAATGATCATAATGAATTTGAGAAGCCTGGTTTAAATCTTGATATGAGAGTTTTATCAGATGTCAAAGAAATACTAGATAAAATGCTATTGAAGACCCATGGTAAAAATTTTAAAAAGTTTACATCTTGGACAGAGTATTGTTTGACATTAAAGAAAGACTATCCTATATTAAGTGCTAATGTAGCAAAAAATCCAATTAACTCTTACTTTCTCGTAAGTAGGTTGTCAGCTCTTTCTAATAACAAACAACATTTTGTAAGTGATGCGGGCTCTTCTTATTATGTTACTGGACAGGCTCTTAATTATGATTTTGGCCAAAAAGATATTACATCAGGTGCTTTTGCAACAATGGGAGTAGCGATCCCTATGGCTATTGGAGCTAGTTGTTATGATAAGGATGCACAAGTAATTGTTGTTACAGGCGATGGGTCTTTGGAGCTCAATATTCAAGAGTTAAAAACAGTCTCTCAGAATAACTTAAATATCAAAATTTTTGTTATTAATAATGGTGGTTATGCTTCAATAAGAGAGTCTCAAGATGAGCATAGTGATGGAAGATACACAGAAGGCGAAGATATTTTAGATTTTTCTAAAGTAGCTCAAGCTTTTGAAATGAATTATGAAATTATTGATGATCATATGTCTATTGACGATCAAATAATTAATATTACAAGTAACTCTAATCCAACCCTAATAGAGGTAGTTTGCGAAAGAGAGCAGAAAATTTTTGGTCCTGAGGCCATATAGATTGTATTTATTTAATTTTAAGGAAAATAAGTACTTATGAGATCACCAACACTTGGAAAAATTGATAATTTACCTGAAATATTTGGTCAAAAATTTGCTTTAGATCTCTTTACCCGAGGAAATTTTTCCAGACAATTTGAGCTACAAGTTAAAGAAAAAGCCAATCAAGGTCTGATACATGGTCCCATATATCTCTCTATAGGAACTGAATTTAACTCTGCTGCGCTTTCTCTATCATTAGAAAACCCCCTTATTTTTGGGCAACATAGAGGCCATTCTTTGTATTTAAGCTTTGGAGGCAGCCCTGATCCATTAAGGGATGAATTATTGGGTCTGAGTACTGGGTGCTCTTATGGTGTTGGGGGGTCTTGTTGCATACAATGCAAGGAAATCAATATGTTTGGCCATAGTGGGTTACTTGGTGAACAAGTTCCTCTAGCTGTTGGAGCTTGTTTTGCAAAAAAACAATTAACACTAACTATTTTTGGAGATGCGGCAATTGAAGAAGATTATGTTGCTCCAGCCTTAGGATGGGCAGTAACACAAGACCTACCAATTATTTTTATTTGTGAAGATAATGATCTATCAGTACTTACAAAAACAGAGGACAGGAGAAGCTGGAAGGCGGTAGATTTAGCAAATTCACTTAATATGTATGCAGTTGATATAGCTGATGATCCTTGGCTTATTGCTCACCATGTTAAGAAAATTTGTGAAAGTGGAAAGCCTGGATTTATTAATATTCGAACAGTAAGAGGTATATGGCATGCAGGTACTGGAGTTGATAACGACTTAGAATGGAATAGGTATGAATTGGTTGAAAAAGAAATTGAAGCAATGGATTTATCCCAAGAAATGATAGAAATTAATCTTAAAAATAAAGAAAGAGTTGACCTTATATGGCAAAAACTACAGCAGAAGTAATTAGAGAAATTACTAGCAACCATCTTCTTAATAATAATGGCCTTATGTTTGGCCAGTCATTGAAAGGCGCTGGTTGGTTAGGTGGAACTATTCCTGATTGTAAAGGTTTGGTCGACTTGCCAATTACTGATATTGCTGGTCCAGGTTTTGCAGTTGGCGCAGCTTTAATGAATATTCGCCCAATTTTTTTAGTACGTTACCAGGGTTTTTTATGGCTAAATGCAAGTCCTTTAATCAATTATGCTGCTAAATCAATTAGTATTTGGAATCGACCATGTCCTTTGTTCATTAGAGCAGTTGGAATGGAGGGTGATGGAATCGGGCCAGTAGCTTCAGGCTGTCTTCATAGTATATTTATGCACCCCCCAGGAATGAAAGTTGTAGCACCTATGACGCCAGGTGAATATCAGGATGTTTGGGATGATTTTTATTCAAATGAAGACCCAGTATTTGTCAGTGAGCATAGAAGTAGCTACCCTATTTCAAAGGAAATGCCAGATATTATTAATCAAAAATCAAAAATTACAATTATGGCAATTTCTGCAGCGCGTATAAATGCATTAGAGGCTATTGATGAGCTGGTTAAAGATGGTGTAGATTGTGATATATTTCACATAGTAAATTTAAAGCCATTTAAAACCTCTGACCAATTATTGCTCTCTTTGAATTCAACAAAATTAGGCATAGTTATAGATACTGATTTTGAAACATGTGGAGCTTCACAATCTATAGCGTATGATTTGATGTTGAAAACTGGTGCCAAAATTTATGGCTATGGTTTGGCGGATAAGGTTAGTGGAGTTTCTATAGAGACACAGAATCTGACACCATCTAAATTAGAAATAAAAGATAAAATAAAGTTAATTTTAGACCAGAATGATTATTAATTATTAAAGGCATGTATTTAATTCAATGAATAATTTAGATTTTTCAACTAGAGGTCAATCTTTAATAGGGCAAAAAATGTTTTCTATTTTGGATCAAGCAAATGAATATGAGAAAAAAGGCAGATTAATTAAACATCTTGAGCTTGGTGAGCCAGATCAGTATGCTCCAGGTAGAATTATAAATAAAACTATTGTCTCTCTTTTAGAACATAAAGTTGGTTATGCGCCTTCCGGTGGACTAAATTCATTAAGAGAGGGGGTTGCTAAGTATTATTCAAAAAAAATGAACAAAAGCTTTTTTGAGAATAATGTGGCAATCAGTCCAGCAAATATGCTTATATACCAGTTGCTTGAAATATGTAGCAATAGTGGAGATGGAGTGTGTATTTTTACTCCAGGATTCCCAACATATTTTGCAGCCTCAAAGTATATTAATTTAAAAATTAATGAGGTTGAGCTTGACTCTTCTGATGGCTTCCAACTTAAACATAGCCATATAGACTTAGCAATATCAAAAAATCCAAAAGTCATAATGGTTAATTCTGGAAATAATCCAACTGGAGCGGTTTATGACAAAAATGTGCTTGAGTATTTGGTAAAAAAATCATCTCAAAATAATATATGGTTGATCAGTGATGAGACTTATGGCATGCTTAGTTTTAATAAAAATTACTTTAGTTTGTTAGAGTTAAATTATGAAAAAATTATTGTTCTTTCATCTTTTTCAAAAGTTTTTTCAGTTCCTGGCTTCCGAGTGGGATATGTAATTGCAGATTCTAGAGTTATTGATAAGGTTGTTTTATCTTCATCTACCTTGTATTCCTGCCTTCCTATTTTTGTGCAAGAGGGTATCAAAGAAGGGCTCAACATCTTAGATGAATTTACAAAAAAAAGACGTTCAGATTATAAACAACTAAGTTCTGATTGTATTGATATCCTCTCTAAAGATAATAGAATTACTTGTACAGTACCTGATTCAGGCTTTTATTTGTTTATAGATATTAGAAAGCTTGGCCTTGATGACTTTACATTTTGTTCAAAACTCCTTGAGGATTATGGAACCGCTTTAACTCCAGGTAGTAGTTTTGGTAAGCCGGGTTTTGTTAGAGCTTGCTTCTGTAAAGATCTTGGTATTGTTAAAGATGGTCTAGAGGATTTGGTAGCATTTTCAAAAACTTTAAATTAACTTAGTAGTTTATTTTCATTTTTAGTAATATTTTCTATATGATTAAACTAATTAATTTTTTAAGTTCTAATAAAATATAAGCTTTAATCTTATTTCCCTAAGGTAAACATGAAATATCCATTGATGCGTAATAATATATTACGCGAAGATTTAGATGCTGTAATTCAACACTTGCAGCAAGATGATCCAATTCTTACAAATGGGCCATATGTTAGAGCTTTTGAGGAAGAGTGGTCTAAATGGTTGGGTGTAAAGTATAGTGTTTTTGTTAATTCTGGTTCTTCAGCTAATTTATTAACCATGGCAATTCTAAAGATTCGACACCCTAATGGTGGAGAGGTTATTGTCCCTTCTCTTACTTGGATTTCTGATATTTCATCTGTTCTGCAAAATGGCTTTACACCAATTTTTGTTGATACTGATCCACATTCATTAGCAATGGACTCTAAAGAGGTAATAGCTAAAATAACCGATATTACTCGTGCTGTTTTTTTAACTCATGCCCAAGGGTTTGATGGCTTAACTGATGATCTAATTGATCATCTGAAGTTAAAAAATATTCCTCTTATAGAGGATGTTTGTGAATCTCACGGAGCAACTCATAATAATAAAAAGGCAGGAAGTATTGGTTGGATTTCTAATTTTTCATTTTTTTACGCACATCATATGAGTACTATAGAGGGTGGTATGGTATCTACTAATGATGCCGATGTCTATCAGCAACTAAGAATGCTTCGATCTCATGGTATGGTTCGAGAGGCAACTGATTCACTGCTTCAAAAAGCCTACAGAGAAGATAATCCAGATCTGAATCCTGAATTTATATTTGCCCTTCCTGCATACAATGTAAGAAACAATGAAATTGGTGGCATCATGGGCCTTAGTCAACTTAAGAGGCTAGATGAAATTGTTAAACGTCGAACTAAAAACTTAAATACATTTATTAATCAACTAGATTCAAATAAATATCGTACGGATTTTAAATTGGTAGGGTCAAGTAACTATGCTTTTAACTTAATTCTTAAAAAGCCTGATGATATTTTTGTTAAAAAACTTATGGAAAAAATGTCTAGTTCTGGTATCGAATATCGAAGAGGAAGTGCTGGAGGTGGAAACCAAACTCGCCAGCCTTATATAAAAAAAATGTTTCCAAGTAATTTTTACTTAAACTTTCCTGAAACTGAACATATTCACTTCTATGGTTTCTACATTGGAAATTTTCCTGATCTAAAAGACAGTGAAATTGATGATATTTGCAACATTCTTAATTCAGTGAACTAGTGGTTAAAACAGCAATTATCCTTGCTGGTGGACTTGGTACTAGGTTGAGAGAAGTAGTACCTAATCTTCCAAAGCCAATGGCACTAATTAGAAATCGACCTTTTCTTGAGCACCAAATGGATTATTGGATTGACCAAGGTATTGATAATTTTATTTTATCTGTAGGTTACTTAAATGATTTAATTATCAATCATTTTGGTAATTGCTATAAAAATGCCTCAATTGAATATGCAATTGAGTCTGAACCACTTGGAACGGGAGGAGGTCTTATACTTGCTGCGAAAAACTTAAAAGAAACATTCCTTGTGCTAAATGGTGATACATTTATAGAGTTAGATTTAAATCTTTTTTTTCAACATCATATTAATAACAGCTCTGAATTAACGATTGCACTTTTTAATACTACTAATTTTGAGCGTTATATGAAAGTTGACATGAGTCCAAATGGTGAAGTTCTATCTTTAAAATCAAATGAAATTCAATCAAACGGTTTTGCCAATGGAGGCGCTTATTTGTTTGATCCCATAGTTTTAAATTTATTAAAATATAAAAATGGAGCCAAATTATCTTTAGAAGATGATTTATTACCAAATTTTATCTCTAATGGGGGGGTGATATATGGGCAAGAGTGTAAAGGAAATTTTATTGATATTGGCTTACCAAGAGATTATTATGAGGCAAAATACATCTTGCCTAATAAAAAATAATTCTTTGTTCCTTTCGGAAAAAGTAGAATAGATTTTCTAATATAATTTTAATTTATATTAGGTTGTTAACTTTAGTAATAATTATAGGAAAAAAATGTCATATAATATTTTAGTAACAGGTGGCGCTGGTTATTTGGGTTCAACAATGGTCCCAGATTTACTAGCAGAAGGTCATAAAGTAACTGTCTTAGATAATTTTATGTTTAACCAGACCAGTCTTAATCATTGTTGTTATCATCCAAATTTTAATATAGTTAAAGGCGATATTCGTCAAAAAAATACTATGTCACCTCTATTAAAAAATGCCGATGTTATTATTCCATTGGCAGCACTAGTTGGAGCTCCATTATGCAATTTAGACCCCATTGGTGCTACTACAATTAATCATGATGCAATTGAGTTACTGCTTCAACTTACTTCTAATAATCAAATCATCTTAATGCCTACTACTAATAGCGCTTATGGAACAGGTGATCAAGACAACTATTGCAATGAAAAATCTGCTTTACGACCTATTTCTCAATATGCAATAGAGAAGGTTGAGATAGAAAAAAAATTAATGCAGCACCCAAATGCTATTAGCTTTCGATTGGCTACTGTATTTGGAATGTCGCCAAGAATGCGTATTGACTTGCTAGTGAACGATTTTACTTATAGAGCAGTTAATGACGGCTTTGTAGTATTGTTTGAAAGTCACTTTAAAAGAAATTATATTCATGTTCGTGATGTTTCACGTGTATTTCAACATGCACTAAAAAATCATGATTCAATGAAAGGTGAAATTTTTAATGTTGGTTTGTCAGATGCCAATGTTTCTAAGAAAGAACTTTGTGAGCACATTAAAAAACAATTACCTAAATTTATATTTATAGACGAACAAATTGGTAAAGATCCAGATCAAAGAAATTACATTGTTTCTAATGAGAAAATTGAGTCAACTGGATTTAGAACTGAATTCTCTTTAGAGAGAGGTATTAGTGAGCTATTAAAAGGCTATACAATGATAAAAAACACTCGGTATGGCAATGTTTAAAAAAAACTTTTAGGTTAAAGTTTAATTAATGTAGATTTTTATTTTGAAATTTTTTTAGGATTTGTAGATTTAATGAAAAACTTATGGTCTGATGGTGATTCTGCTCTGTTTAAAGACGAGCTAGCTTTAAGAGTTTATTCATCAAGATTACTTGGACAAGACACGGCGTTAGTTCTCCATGGGGGTGGCAACACTTCAGTCAAAATTACTGAAAGTAATATTGTGGGAAACCTAGAAGAAATTCTGTATGTAAAAGGAAGTGGGTGGGATTTAGAATTTATTGAGAAAGCTGGTTTTTCACCAGTCCGAATGAATCATATGTTAAGCCTAGCTAAATTAGATTCTCTCTCAGATCCACAAATGGTCAATGAACTAAAAACTCAGTTAACTAATGCGGCATCTCCTGCACCTTCTGTTGAGACAATTCTACATGCAATATTACCCTTTAAATATGTTGATCATACGCACTCTGATGCAGTTGTGACAGTGACAAATACCCTTGAAGGAGAAGATCGAATAAGAGAGATCTATGGTGAGCGTGTTGTGATTATTCCTTATGTGATGCCAGGTTTTGATTTGGCTAAAGATGTTGCGCGAATTTTTTCAGAACAATCTACAAATAAAACTGAAGGAATGATATTGATGAGTCATGGCATATTTTCCTTTGGGGATAGTGCAAAAGAGTCTTATGATCGTATGATTAGTCTTGTTAATGAGGCAGAAAATTATCTAATCAGTAAAAATGCTTGGGATATTGAAAAATCAGAAGCTAACTTTGAGCAAAAAAATATCAGAAATCAAGTCGCTGAGTTAAGACAGAAAATTTCATTAGCTGCTGGAAAGCCAGTATTAATGCATCTAACTAATAGTTTATTAGGGCTTAGTTTTTGCAATAAAGAAGATGTGAAAAAGATAGCAACCAAAGGTCCATTGACTCCTGACCATGTTATTCGAACCAAACGAATTCCCATGATTGGGCGAGATGTTAAGAAATATAATGAAGAGTATGCTTCTTATTTTAGTAAGAATGCAGTTAACGCAAAAGCTAGAAAAACGATGCTTGATCCTGCTCCAAGAGTTATTTTGGATAAGGATTTTGGACTCTGTGCTGTTGGTAAAAATATGTCGGAGGTTGGTATTATTTCGGATATTTATGAGCATACAATGGAAAGTATTCTAAGAGCAGAAAAATTGGGTGGCTTTGAGGCTCTTCCTGCTAAAGATATATTTGATTTAGAATATTGGGATTTAGAGCAAGCAAAATTACTTAAAAATCAAAATTCTTTAGCTTTTGAAGGGGAGGTGGTATTAATCACTGGAGCAGCTTCTGGTATTGGAAAGGCGTGTGTAGAATCTTTTCTTCGAAGGGGCTCTGCAGTTATTGCTTTAGACTTAGACCCTTTAATCAAAACTATTAATAACCATAAAAACTATTTAGGCTTGATTTGTGATGTAACTAATGAAGATGCTTTAGAAGAATTGATAGAAAAAAGTATCCAGTATTTTGGTGGACTTGATATGGTTGTTTTAAATGCTGGTATTTTTCCAAAGGGAAAAAAAGTTTCTGAATTACCATTAGAGGAATGGAGAAATGTTTTTTCTGTCAATCTGGATGCAAACTTAAATATACTTCGAACAGTATTCCCCCTGCTAAAAGCTGCCCCAAATAATGGTCGAGTGGTCATTATTGGCTCAAAAAATGTTTCTGCTCCTGGTCCTGGAGCTGCTGCATACTCAGCTTCAAAGGCAGCATTAAATCAACTTATGCGGGTTTTATCCTTGGAGTGGGCAGAGTATGGTGTTCGCCTAAATACGATTCATCCTAATGCAGTATTTGATACTGGAATATGGACAGATGAAGTCCTTAAGTCAAGGGCCAAGCAATACAATCTTTCGGTTGAAGAATATAAAACAAATAATCTACTCGGCGTTGAGGTTTATAGTAAAGACGTATCTGAACTAGCAGCAGAAATGTGTGGGGTGCTATTTTCTAAAACTACTGCTTCTCAAATCCCTGTTGATGGTGGAAATGAAAGAGTGATTTAATTTTTTTAGTAAGGATAATGTATGAGTGATTCAAAACCTGTTCTTGGAGTGATAGGCGGAAGTGGAGTTTATGAAATTGATGGACTAGAAAATAAGCGCTGGAAAAAAATATCGTCATCTTTTGGAGACCCGTCTGACGAGCTACTCTTTGGCGACTTAAATGGCCAAGAAATGGTTTTTTTACCAAGGCATGGAAGGGGGCATCGAATTCCTCCATCTGAAATTAATTATCGTGCTAATATTGACTCATTGAAAAGAGCTGGGGTTTCTGAGATTATATCTGTAAGTGCTGTAGGATCTTTAAAGGAAGAGCTAAAGCCAGGTATGTTTGTTATTGTAGATCAATTTATCGACAGAACATTTGCAAGAGAAAAAAGTTTTTTTACATCAGGCCTTGTTGCACATGTTTCTATGGCTAGCCCTGTTTGTAATAGATTGGGAAGCCATATTCAAAGTGCAGCAAAAAGTATTGGTATTGAAATAGTTAGAGGTGGAGTTTATATAGCGATGGAAGGACCACAATTTTCATCTATAGCAGAGTCAGAGCTATATCGTAGCTGGGGTTGTGATGTTGTTGGAATGACCAATATGCCTGAGGCAAAGCTAGCTAGAGAAGCTGAAATGTGCTATGTTTCAGTAGCAATGGTAACTGATTATGATTGCTGGCACACTGAGCATGATAATGTTAGTGTAGATGCTATGATTAAAGTATTAAGTGCTAATGCTGATAATGCAAGATTTCTTATTAAGGCCTCTTCTGGTGCTATATCTTC
>Ga0209482_1002111_pt1 | contig 12701 bp, 9 predicted proteins | sample CoawatmetaG10DNA_FD_187512 | JGI IMG/M metagenome (GOLD analysis project Ga0209482, IMG submission 187512) | Marine microbial communities from the West Antarctic Peninsula - Coastal water metaG104-DNA (SPAdes) (version 2) | ecosystem: Environmental > Aquatic > Marine > Coastal ...
GTCTTGTTCCACCTAGATTAAAACACATGTTTACTAACACATGTTGTATATCTTCAGGTAAGTTATAGAAACCTTCCTCGCTTCCAAAGATATGTATAGCCTCTGCTAAATGAGTAACAAAATCATTCTTATAATATAGGTCTACAACTTCTTGAGATACAGATATACCTACTGCCCAATCGTATTCAGGGTCTTCGGGTTTGCACAAGTGCCCTACTCCTAAAGTTTTATAGCCTAAACTATCTTCGTAAATGTTTAATACTTCGCCTTCATGTCTTTTTATTTGTTCTTTACATAATTCTATATTCATTATAATTTTCCTAAGTTTAATCTAACATAACTACCTTCACCTTCATTACTTCCAAACAGACTTCCTGCTTCTCTAAACGTACCATAAAGAGGGTCACTTGCTACCCTAGCTATTTTTTGTGCATAATCTCTAATTGAAGAAGCTTCTGGTTCATTAAAATTATATCTATCTACAATGACAGTTTCACCAGCATTGTTTATTTCAAGAGTGCCTCTGCCTACTAAAGTTTTTAAAGAGTACATAGGGTCTTTAAATTTAAGATATGCTTTTTTCAAAGTCATTCTTCCTCCACCACCCACGTCATCTCCAGTAGCAAAATCATCATACGTTATATTATTCCTGCCTTCTTCTAATGCTCTTTTAGCTAATAATTTTGCAGCTTTATATTCAGCCTTTGTTAAATCTCCTTCCGTAAAATCCCCTTGTCCCATATTTAATTTTCTTTTTAATCTAGTAATGGGATTAATATCATAAACAAGTTGTCTAAGATTAGAGGGTATAAAACTTTCTTGAGCTTCTTCTATTGGTAAATCTCTTCTTGCTTCAGCTTCGGCTTTATAAGTGTTTCCAAATTGAGGAACAGTTATTTCTTTTCCTACATTAATTTGATTAGTATTTTTAATTAAAGGATTAGCATCTAGCAATTGTTGTAAATTAAGATTATTATTTTTAGCAATATCAAATAAGTTATCACCTTTTTTAATTACATAATTATTATTTTTTTCTCTTGATGCCCTTTGTTTTTTTATATTAACAGGCATTTTTAATTTAGTACCAATATTTAGAATATCAGGATTTTCTAAATTATTAATTTCTAATAATTTAAGTAAGCTTGTATTATTATTTCTAGCAATAGAAGATAAAGTATCTCCTTGTTTTACATTGTAATCATTACTATTAGCTTTAACACTAGATGGCATTTTAATTTCTTTTTTAGGTATTATTATTTTTTGTTTAGGTTGAATTAAATTAGCATCTTTAATTTTATTTGCTTTCATTAAACTACTTACATCAGTATTATTTTTTTTAGCAATAGAAGATAAAGTATCTCCTTTAGATACTGAGTATTCTTCAGGCTCATCATCCCTAGATAAAAGACTTTTTAATGTTTTAAATATACTCATAAGTTTAATCCTTCCATCTGCCCTCTAAGCTCTCTATCTGTAACATCTTGTGCAGCTTCTGATGTAGAATTAAAAGGTTGTCCTGTTACTCTACTCTGCATTTCATCAGGCTCGTCTGTTACATTAGGTACATTTTTAACTATGCCACCCTTTGCAAAAGTAACTTTACTTGGGTCTTTCTTTCTTTTTTTACCCGAAGACACACCACCAAAACTAACAGTAGGGGCTACTTCTTCTTTATATGTTCCTCTAAATCTAGCTCTTAGATTTTTCTTAGTTCCTTCACCAAAAATAACATCATAAGTTCCATAGTAAGGTAGACTTGTAGCAAACATTTCACCAAAGCCTTTTCTGTAAGCTACAGCATCTAATAATTGTTGAGGTGCTGGACCTCCTAAAGATTTTGCTAAGGCAGCCGGTGCTCCAGAACCTCTTTCTTGCTCGTTATTAAATTTTGAAATATAATCATATGGTCCAAAACCACCCCATCTTCTAATGGCTGATTGTAAAATTTCACCTTCTGGTTTTCTTTTACCTGTTTCTCTATCAATACTATTAGTACCGTTACTTCTTATTTCATTACCAAAATGTGCTACGGTAGTCATTAATGCCATAGTTCCTAAAGTTTTTGCAGAATTGTGGTGGAAATTAGAATTGTATTCTATGCCTCCCTTTTGTTTTCTGTTTATAGGAGACAAATCATTTACCATTCTTTTTAAAATAGTGTTGTTAAATACTGTAGGGTAACCAGCAAACTGAATTAAAAATTGAGATGCCGGCATTCCAAACCAATCAGGTCTGTTAGCTTCTGCTGCTCTAGGGTTTAAAATAATTTCTTTAGTAAATCTATTAGCTCCACCAAGTACATTTCTTTGATAAAATAAATCGTTACCAAAAGCTTTAGAAGATTTATCTCTTATAATACCACCTCTTCCATTTATACCACGAGATAAATTAGTATCAAACTCACCTTCTTTATTTAAAGATTTTTTGTACCACGCAACTGCTTCTTTTTCATCTATACCTAATTGATTTAATTCCCTTACAAGTTTTTTTCTACCACTCTCTCCTATTTTACCCGTAAAACCTTTGCCAGTAGCTAATTTTTTAGCATGTTGAGTTATTATTCTTTTGCCTGTAGTAAAAGAAGCAAGCTGTACAGCCTTTGTCCAAGGAGTTAAGAAATTAGTTTTAAAAAATATTTGTTGTAATTTTTTAGCCGTTCCACCTTCAACACCTGCCCCGGCTAAACCTTCTATTCTTTCAAGAACTGCTTGGTCTAAAGCTAATCCTGTTTGATATAACTCAGTCCATACCTCATCATCATAATCAGCAATATTGCCAACACCACCTGTCTCATCTACTTGACCTTTAACTTTATCTTCAGCCTGACCAACGGTTCTTTTTATTCCTTGCTTCATTCTTCTAAAACTAGATTGTGTTTGTTTACCCAAAGCAAATCCAATATTAGCAAGTGTCTCAGGTGTGTCAGCTAAACTAACTCTTGATAATAATATTAAAGGTTCAGTAATACTAGATAACGTAGCAAACGGTAGTAATGCTGCTTGTTGAGAAAGTAATAAAATATCCTTTCCTGTGCTTAAAGTAGCGTTTGTTCTTAAAGAAGAGGAACTAAAAGTTTCTAATCCTGTAGCTCTTTTAAACATTCTTGTTAGTCTTTTTTGTACGTCTTCAACTTCTTGATATGTATGTTTTTTTGAACCATTTTTATTTGTAAGAGCTCTCATATTGTCTAGTATAGGAGTTAAAGTACCTTGTTCCCATTCACTTAAAGTAGCTCCAAACATTTTTTTACGAGCCATAGATTGCGATAGGTTAGTAAAATAACCACCTAAGATTGCTTCTACATCTGATTCTAAAAACTTAGCAATATCATTATCTTTTATATTTTGAAATCTTCTAGCTTGCATAAACCCAGCAGCATTTGACCTTCCTTTATTTCTTAATTCAAACGGAGTAAACCTTTGGTCTAGCATATCTTGAACAATAGCCCGAGCTTTAGTTTTTCTAGCTTTAACCATATCACCACCAGCATCGTCTAAAAAATCTTTTCCAAAAACATTTTCGTCTAATCCAACTTCTTTATGTATGCTTCCTTCTTCTAGCCTTACTTTTTTAACTCCGTTTTCTAAATATTCAACCTCAAATTTATAATTATTTTTTGTATTAACAGGGTCTGCGTGTCCGGAAGCAATTAATTTTTCTTCAAACTCATCACGGTTTTTATCTAGTACATCATACTTATATAGTCTTGGTAAAAATCCTCTTTTATTAATAGTGTCTTTTTGGAATAAACCAAGAGCACTTGCTTCGTCAAATCCTTCGTCAAGTAAAGCTCTTATTTCTTTAAAACTTTCTATAGCTTCTGAGTTTAATTTTATCTGAGTATCAATACCATTAACTTTAGTAGTATATGTTCCGTCTTTATTTAAAAAACTTTCGATGTTTGATTTGTAAGTTATTTTTCCAGTAAGCTCATTTGTTTCTTTTTTAGAATATAATCTTTTATCTCTAAATAAAGTAGTAAGTGACTCACTTCTTTCTTGACTTAGCCTTCCAAAATACCCAAATCTTCTTAATGGGTTTAAAGCTTTCATCATGCCAAATTGATACTTACCAAAAGTTTGACCCAGTACTTCTCCAAAACTAAATTCAGTTTCTGCTTCAGGACCATTGACTGTTTTGTTTTTAATAACCCCTTCTTTACCTGCTTTCATAAAGCCTACATCATAGTCTGTTCTTAATTTTCTTAAAAAGTCTCCTATTAAAGGATTATCATCTACTAACTCTACAAATTCTGAAGTTGATTTACCTAATAAAAAATAAGAAGCTCTTGAAAGTTTACTTTGTATTTTATTTTTACCCTTGTTTGCTTTGTCTATAAACTCTTCGCTAAAGAAAGTACCCCCTTCTTCAGCACCTAAAGGCTGTAAAGGACCTGTAAACTGGTCATCTAAAGCTTCATCAATTTCGTGTAACTCTTTAGCTTGTTTTCTTAATTGAGGTCCTACAAAAATTTCTTTATCATCCTCAAACAATTTTCCTTGAGTAGGGTTTAATAAATCTACAGTTGATTCATTTGCATGTTTAAATTCTTTTGCAGCAAAATTTAAATAAAATCTTCCTTTAGCTGCATTTGCTACAGTACCTATACCACTACCAAGAGCACCACCAAGACCGGCTCCCAATGCCGTACTTAAGCCTACTTCTCCAAAATCAATTTGACTTTGAGTTCCTATGTCAACATTTATATCTTGACTAAAATAATTATGTAGTCCACCCCAAGTTGCACCTTCAGTTGCAGTAACAGCTGCTAATTTACCTGTTTGTTTAAATGATTCTTTTGCTAGAGCCGATACGCCTACTTTAGCAGCAGTAGCCAAAGCAGCATTAGCTGTTAATGATTGACCCCCACTAGGAATAGCAAACAAAAGACTAAGGATATTTAAAGGGTCTAGTAAAATATCTCCTCCCATATCTTTAACCATTCCAAAATTCTCTCTAAAACCTTTTACATCAGCATTCATAAACTCACTTTGTAAATAAGTATAATCTTTTTTTTGTTCTTCTGTCCATTTACCTGCTTGAAAAGAACGAACCATAGCCGAGCTTAAACTATATTCAGAGTCTCTTAAGTATTCAAAAATATTTTCATTCTTTGCTACGCCTTCTAAAAATCTTTCGCTACGCATAGAAAATTCTTCGTCAGCTGCTAGTTGAGTAAGACTTTTTTTCTTACTAGCAGCATCTTTAACTTCAAACGACCTGTTAATTCTATCGTCAACATCTCCTACTAAAGAATTATATCCTTCATTAGTTTCTTCAGAAGAACTATCTATATGAGTAGACTTATAAAACTGTCCTTGTTTTTCTAATTTTAATTTTTCTAATTCTTCTTTACTTAATTTAGAATAATCATTTTCTATTTTGTCGTATATGCTGCTATAATTTTTCATTTAACTTCTTGGTCCAAAAGAACCTTTTCTATATCTTGAATCAAATCTTTGTAAAGAAGAATTTCCGTAAATATTATCGTCTAATTTTGCAGGATAAGCATTCATATAATCTTGAAAATTTAAACCCATTGGATTATCTAACGTATCAAAAAGAACATTTACCTGAGACATTTTTTCTTTGTCACTAATATTGTTAGAATTAAAAATTTTATTAATTTCATTAGAGTACATTCTTCGTTGTGCTTCATTTGATTGTTTATTATAATAAGCTGTAGCCGTATAACTATTTGTGTCTTTACTAAAACCTATACCTTTACCAAATAACTCTGGTAAAATACCTGTATCACTATCATAACCATATCTTTCTTCTAAGTCTTCTACAACATTACCGGCATCATAATTTTTCTTAGTTCCAAAACCTTCTTTTTCTACAAAACCTTCTCTAGCTGTAACGGCTATAGCAATGTTATGTCTAAATTTATTATCATTAATTAATCTGTCAAAGTCAGAAACTTCTTCTTTAGTAAATGAAATACCGTTTGCAGTTAAACTTCCAAAGTAAGCACTTTTTGCAAAGTCAGGGTCATCAGAAAATAACTTAACTAAAGTACCTATATCTTTTTTCCAAGCTGACTCAACAGAACCACTTATGTCTCCTCTATATTTTTTCCAAAGACCTTCTCTATCTACAGCAAGCATAAATTTATTTTCTTTATTATATTTTCTATTATTAAATACTCCTTCTGTTATGTCTTTGTCAAACTCGTCTAAATATATATCTACATTAGCCATTGCATCAGCGTCACTTAAAAATTCATTTTCAGCCCTTACGGTATGCATTCTAGAATCTGCTAAACTCATATCAATAGAACCTATTAGAGCACCTTTAATACTTAAATCATTTAACACATCTTCTAAGCCACCACCTTGTAGAGTAATAGTATTTATATTTTCAAACAAATTAGTATTTCCTTTCTCTTTCATCTTCAGTCCCATTTTAGATAAACCATCTTTAAAAGTTCCCATTACACCTTTATTAGAATATATATCTTTTTGTTCTTGAATAAACCTTCTTTCGTTTCTAGATAATTCATCAATACTTAAATTAAGACTTTTCTTAAATAATGATATTTTATCCATGCCCTCAGGAGTGCCTAATAATTTTCTCATTTCTGTTTCAAATCCAAAATATCTAGCCTTACCATTTTCGTCTTCTTTAAAATAATCACCTAGTAAATTATGCATAGCGTTGTCACGCACATTATTATATTCATTTCTTTGTCGTGATTTAAATATTTGGAAATCTTCATCAGTATAGTTATTACCTTGCTTTATTGCTGAATCAATTACAGGTTCAAATTTTTTATTTAAACCTTTACCTCTTCCTTCTTCTAAATATATTTTAACTTTTTCATCTATTGATTTACCCTTATGTGAATCCTGCCATGCTTGGTCCGGCATGTTTTGAACTATACGAGTTACCATTTGAATGTCTTTAAGCTGAGAAGCTTGGTTAGATAATAAAAAAGTTTCTTGTTTATCTAATTCTCCCATTCTTTTCTTATAAGCATTTTTAAATATTGATTGACCTACTGCCATAACAGATAAAGCTTGTCCTACTCTTTTAGACTTTCTATCTTTTTTTTGTGATGCAGCTCTGTCTGAAGCTTGTTTTTGTAATAAAGAACTTCCTAGTTGTTCCATAGTCTGACCGTCACCCAGTATACTATTCATATCATCTGCCATTTTGTTCTCCTAATAAACTTTCTGTTGTAGGTAATTGGGGACTAGGTTTTTGTAAAATACTTTGTTTCATTTTTTCACTATCTAAAGTTTCTAATCTTTGTTTAATATCTCCACCTACAGAAGCTGGATTTATATTACGAACTACTGCGTCTTGAAATCTACCACCTTGTTTTATAAAATTATTTCTTTCTGCTACTCCCATGGCAGTTTCGTCTTCGTCATCCTCATCACCTTCACTTTCTATGACTGGCTCAATCCCTGACTTTTCTGCAATAGCCATTAACATATACATTGTAGGCTCTAATAAATTTAACATAAGGTCAGGATTAAATTTACCTGATTTAAATCCGTCAGTTAAAACCATTTGAGCTATTGCATTTACAGATACTTCATTCATCATTAACTGTTGTACGCCTTCAAGTTTTTTAGGGTCTAGTAATTGTAAAAATATTTCTTCTCTAGCATCTTTAACCGATGTATATTTAGGTTCTCCTTCCCAAGGATATGCTTGGTCAGGTGAATTAGTTAATGACTGTCCCGGAACAGGTCCTTCCATCATGACATCTTCCATTTGTTTTGGTACTATATTATTTTCCATGAGTTACCCTAGTATTCCACTGTAAGAATTTTGTAAATTATATAACTGTGTTTCTGTGGGGTTAGGGTTATTAAAATCAAAATAATCCACACCAGTATTATTAGGTTTTGAGGCTAACATATTCTTTGCTTCATTTGCAAAATAAGCAGATGTTTCAGCTGCTAGTCGTAATCTTTCTGATTCTGCTGCATCTTCTGCAGCGTTCATATCAGTACCTACTGATACAATAGGTTGAAGTTTTTTATAAGTACCAAAAGCTTCACTATTTTTAATTTGTTCTTTAAAACTTCCTTTAACAGGTTTAGGCACATCTAAGCCTCCCGAAGTTTTAATAGAGGCTTGTCCGGCAGTTAAAGGACCAGTAGTTACTGCTTCGCTTACTGCACCTGTTCCAATATCTACAGTTGAATCAACACCTTTATTATATATATCTATATCAGCTGATTCATAAAATCCTTTTTTTAGATTGCCATCTACTCCATCCATATAAACAGGGTCTGTCATTCCTTTAGGGCTTTGTGGTATTTTAACTGCTTTAACATTGCCTACTTGCATATCAGGAGTTACAACGCTTCCTTCTGTAGTAACAGTCCTAGTTGTGCCGTCTTTAAATGTAAATGTTTTTGATGATTCTGGAATTATTTTATCCTCTAAACCAACTGTAGATTTATCAACAAACCCATTAGTTGTTTCGCTTACAAAATCTCTAAAAGCACTACCTGCTCCTCTAGCTCCTTCTTTCATAAAAGGTTTACTAACAGCATTCATGCCTCCTTCAATAGCATCTGTAACTCTACTAAAAACTTTACCTATTCCATTTTTAACTGCTCCTGCTGCGTTACTTATTTTTACAGCCATGTTACCTATAAAACCAGTAACCCCTCCTGTACCAGCCATGCCGGTAAGAAAGTTACCAATTCCCGGAAGCATAAAAGATAAAGCTATGCTGCCTAAAGGACCTAACTTTCCAAAAGCACCGGCTATTTTACCAAAGCCTTTCTTAAGTTTTTTCCCTACGGATTTTATTCCCTTACCTATTTTCTTACCTAATTGTCTTAATTTTCCCATAATATATCCTTAATTAATCTTCTAACCATCCCTCTAATAAATTTGCAATGCCTGTCATGTTTGTATCCCAAGAGTCTTTTTTATTTACGCCTTCTGCGTTTCCTAAAGCAGCCACAAGCAAGGCAGCTTTTCTTTCTTGGTCATTGTCCCACCTTTTAAAATCTTGGTCAGCTTCGTCTCTTAGCTCTTGCCATAAAAAATTATTAGCAGCAGAACTTAATCCAAAAGCATTCTGTGCATTTTGTTGATTCACTGCATTTCTAGCAGCAGTATTAGCAGTATTTGATTTTCTTCTCCACTCTACATTAGACTGGTCTATAATTGTAGTTTGTTGAGTATTAAATTGTTCTCTAGCAGCATCTTGTTGACTATTAAATTTAGATACATCTGATTGTAATTGAGCATCTAATGAAGACGCTTGTAACTCATTGCCTACTCTTCTTGCTTCAGCTGAATTTATATTTGAAACATTAAATTGTTCCATCCCATTAAGCTGTGTAGTATTAAATTGTTCCATTTGCATAGCCATGCTTGACATAAACTGAGCAGTTTGATTCTCATTTTGTGCATTAAATTGTGCAGAAGCATTTAAAGCAGCTTGGTCTGATAATAGTAATTGTTGTCTTTGTTGAGACTGCATCATACTAGCTTGTTGTTGATTATTAAGATTAGCCATATCATAAGATAAAAAATTCTTAGCACTTTCAACAGATAATCTTTCTCTAGAATTTAAATTAGCCATGTCCATTGATGCTAATGCTGTTGCATCCTGCATAATGCCTTGTTGTTTTGCATTCATATCAGTTAAAGATACTGTCTGCATAAATTTACTATTAGCTAATTCAACTTGTTGGTCAGCACTAAACTTAGTCATGTCCATATTTGCTTGAGTAGTAGCATTTTGTATAGCTGTTTGTTGTTTAACATTTAACTGAGCAAGTCCCATATCTTTAGCTATACTTGCAGTAAGCTGATTAACCTGCATAGTCTTATTAAGATTTGCAAGTTCTGTCTGTTGTGCAGCATTAAGATTTTCTGACCCTGCTTGATTCAATGAAGATAGATTTGCTAATCTCATTTGTTGGTCGTTAGATAAATTAGCTATATCCATTTGTTGTTTAAACCCAGCATTTTTAGATAAGAAATCTGCAGCACTTTGCATCTCTATCATTAACTGTTGGTTCTCAGCAGATACATTAGCACCTTCAACACCTGCTTCAATCTGAAGCTCTGCCATATTTATTTGTTGTTCATTACCTAAATTTTGAACATTTGTTTGTTGTAGGTTTTGAACATTAGTAATAGCAGCTTGCTGTTTGTTTTGCAAGTTCTGCATTGTTACTTGTTGTTCTTGTTGTTCTGATGTCATCACAGCATCTTGATTAAACTGACTTTGCATTGTCTTCATTTGCTGAGACATTTGTGCAGTTTGACTTGCAGATTCTTGTCGATTAGATAAATTCTGTAATCTTAATTGCTGTTCTTGATTAGCTTGTTGTAAGTTTGCTTGTTGTTGATTTGTTAAATTCTGAGCTGCTCTAGTTTGTAACGCTTGTGCATTACCTTGAGCCATTGGCATAGCTGTTTGTATAATAGCATTGAATAAAGAATCTCTACCTACAGTAGAAACACTTATCCCCCTTGCAGCCATTCCTTGATTTACAGCTTCTACAGCAGGTCTAGCCCACATAGGAATTGTACCGTCTTCCATACCACCTAGTAAACTTTCCATTTGTGAAGACACTAAAGCTTCTGTAGGTAACGCAGCAATAGCAGCATTAACTTCTACAGGGTTTGAATCTACTTGAGCTTCTACTCTTGCAGGGTCTTCTACAATAGCAGCAGCAATCTTTTCTGGTATATTACCAACTTCTGCAATCATTTGTGCAGCAGCACCTTTAGCTTCTATTCCTTTTACAGCTCTTTGTTGAGCAGCTTCATATCCAACTGCCCCTATAATTTGTGTAGCTATTGGAGTGTTAGCTGCTTGTCCTGTAATAGCTTGTCTAGATTGTATTTCAGCGTCAGCAGTAGGGGAAAGGTTTATTTTATCTGCAGTTATTTCTGGAGCAAAAGCACCCTTAGATAAGAAAGCATCTACTTTATCAGTCATTGCAGCTGCGTCAAATTTAACTTGTGCTGCTGAAGTTCTTTCTCCTAGAGTTACAGGAGCTACTGAGTCAATACCTCTAGCACCTGTAGTTTTAGCATCTACATCAGTTCCTCTTCCTACAACTGTAGTAGTAGGTGCATCTTTAGATACTATTGTTTGTTGACCTGTGCCTATTTTGGCAGTTCCTGTATCTACACTTTCTCTGCTTGTATCAACAGTTCCTGCAGTAGCACCACCGGTGTCTTGCATTTGTTTGTCACTACCCATCCCAACTGTAGTACCTTCTTGACTAATATCTTCAGGAGTTTTTATTGTAGGACTTTCTAAAATATCAGTTTCAGCAGCTTTAAGTTCTGCAGCTTTTCCTGTTCTTATAGTTCTTGGACCTCTATTAGGGTCTTCTACTCCTTCTGTTGAAGGAGTTGTAGTAACAGGAATCTCAGCACCGGGACGAGTATACCGGGGACCTGTTCCCGTTGCTGGTGTTGGTGCAGGAGTCGGAGCCGGTGTTGGTGATGGTGTTGGAGTTGGGTCCTGCTCTGGTTTTTCACCCGGTCTTGGCTTTCTTCCTATAGAAAACCTAGGGTTTCTTCTATCTTCTACATTTTGTACCATATTACCTTTAGCATAACCAACCCTACCACCTTTACTCATATCAAGTCTATTAGCCGTAATAGTTTTACCTTTATATTTTTTTAATCTTTTTTGTTGTTGTTTTTTTCTTGCCATTTTTTATGCCTTTATGTATATTCTACTTGACTTCAAAGAGTTTGTCAAGCTTTTCGCCAATTTTATCTATTCTATCCATGAGGATTCCCATGTCATCTTTTAATTCTGTTTTAGTAACATACTCTTTTGCAAGTTCCTCACGGGTTTTGTTTAAGAGTATGTCAATTCGTTTAGCTTCTTGTGTGTTTTGTTTAATACTAAACAAGACTGGTGCTAACACCAAAGTTATGAATATGTTCCAAAACAGATATGGTGTTAGTTCCATATTAAGTTACCAAGGCACTCCCCACGCTGTTGGTGGAGTTTTACTTTTAGTAATTTGTGCAGCTACTTTAGTTTCTACACGAGTAACTTCTGCATCTGTAAGCGTTGCTTTTACCCAAGCTATCACATTAGCTTCTGTAACACTAGCATAAGCTGTGTATCCAGCAGCACTAGAGTCTGGAGTATAAGACTCCATTCCTGATACTGTACCTGTATGAGTTACACCACTTACTACTTCAGAGTTTGTACATTGCCATGAAGCGTGTACTATCCCTTTGTCTGAGTCAGTATTATATTCTGTTTTTGTTATTTTCCATGCTATTGCCATTCTATACTCCTGTTAGTTCCATTATATGTTTTAAATACTAAAGTGCTTCTGCTACATTTATAGCTGCAGTTATTGTAGACATATCTTCACTGCCCCAATCACCTAATGCTATTCCTGTTGAACAATATCCTGCACTACGCAGTACACGTTCTTTCTTTTCTGCGTCTGTTAGGTCGTTGCAAAAATCGTTGCTATTGTCTAAGCAATTAGTAATAACACTAACACTACCTAGCATTGCGTTATACATTTTTAATTTTTCTTCTGCTGTTCTTGCCATTCTATTCTCCTGTTACCCTTCTAAGGTTGTTATACGAGCCGTTAATGACTCAATTAAAGCGTTCTGTTCTTGTATAGCTTTTACAAGCATTGGAACTAATGCTCCTTGTGAAACTTGTTGTGTTCCGTCTGGGTCAGTATGCCAAAGATTATGTCCATCTACTACAT
>Ga0209482_1002117_pt1 | contig 12683 bp, 11 predicted proteins | sample CoawatmetaG10DNA_FD_187512 | JGI IMG/M metagenome (GOLD analysis project Ga0209482, IMG submission 187512) | Marine microbial communities from the West Antarctic Peninsula - Coastal water metaG104-DNA (SPAdes) (version 2) | ecosystem: Environmental > Aquatic > Marine > Coastal ...
AAGCGTCGATATCTATTGTTACATATACTCGCTTTTTTTCAGGAATGCGTTCTATTGTTTTTATTGCGCCTAGTTTTCTTTGCTGTCTAACTGATATTATATCAGACCCCATTGCTCGTGCGTCGATGTAACCCTCTCTTGCTGTAGATGAAACATTTCTTATACCAATTTGCGTTAATCCAGTAACATAGGGTTTTTCTATTGCCCGTCTCATAGGATTGCCATGTCCATATTTAACGCCGTGTCTAATATCTACAAAATCTAAATGTGCATCTATCTGAACAATATGAAAAGGAGCCTCATCACAAAATGCATTAATAATGGGAATGTTAATCGAGTGATCGCCGCCAATAATAACTGGAAGTGCTTTTGCTGCGAGTATTTTTTTTACACCATATTGAATGTTTTTATGTGATTGTTCTGTATCTGTATGGACAATATCAGCGTCGCCAATGTCTACTATCCTAACGTCGTCGCCTAAGTAGGTTGCATCATCTTCGTGATCATAAGCGCCTCCATGTCCAAATGAAAACAATGTAGAGGCTTCTCTTACTCCACGGGGTCCGAATCTTGCACCAGCTCTATATTGGGTGCCAAAATCGTAAGGTGCTCCTAAAATAGCTACATCTGCTTTAATCTTATCCCAATCATTTTGATAAGCTTTTTTTGCAAATGTTGAGATGCCAACGAATGGTAGGTTAAGACGACCAGATTCGTAGTTGTTATTAGTCATTGTTGTGCTCACTTTAAAAAGTTATTTTTTGAAATTTGATAATAATCAATACATTTACATTATTATCCTTTAAGATAACTTTTTAAAACATTTTTATAAATATTTTTTTTGTGCTCTTTCTTTTTTATTAAAATAGTGAAAAAGGGGTTTCAAGGTTATGAGGGGTTTTTATGGAAATTCGAGAAGCATTAACTTTTGATGACGTACTTTTAGTACCAGAGAAATCTAACGTGGTGCCTTCAGATGTTGACACAACAACCAATCTTACCAGTTCTATAAAATTAAATATCCCTTTATTATCTTCAGCAATGGATACAGTGACAGAATCCAGGATGGCGATTGCAATGGCCCAATTAGGTGGAATAGGGGTCGTTCATCGAAACCTTTCTGTTTTGGAGCAGTGCGAACAAGTAAAAAAAGTTAAACGTTTTGTTTCTGGAGTTGTTCATAACCCGGTCACATTGCTGGCTACTCAAACTTTGAAAGATGCAAAAAAGCTACAAGAGAACTTTCATATTTCTGGATTTCCGGTAATTGATAAAAACCGACGGGTAATCGGAATTATAACAAATAGAGATATGCGATTTGAAAGTAACGAAAACGCCTTAATTAAAGATATGATGACCACTGATAATTTAGCCATTATTACAGATCCTTCAGATTTAATTAAAGCAAAAATGATGATGCATGAACGCAGAATTGAAAAGTTATTAATCGTTAATGGAAAAAATATTTTAACAGGTTTATTAACTATTAAAGATTTGGAGCAAGCTGTATTAAACCCCTCTGCTTGCAAAGATGATCTTGGTAGATTGAGGGTTGGTGCTGCTTCAACTGTTGGAGAAATAGGTTTCAAGAGATCTTCAGATTTAATATCTGCTGGCGTTGATGTTTTGGTTATAGACACCGCACATGGCCACTCAGTTAAGGTTTTTAACGCCGTCGAAAGAATTAAGGATAAATGGCCTGATGTGCAGGTAATTGCTGGCAATGTTGCGACAGCTGAGGCAACAAAGTCATTAATTGATGCTGGTGCAAATGCGGTAAAGGTTGGTATTGGGCCGGGTTCTATATGTACAACACGCATTGTTGCTGGTGTTGGCGTACCACAACTAACCGCTATAAATGACTGTGCAGAAATTGCAAAAAATAAAAATATCCCTATTATTGCTGATGGTGGAATTAAGTCATCTGGGGATTTATCAAAGGCTATTGCTGGGGGAGCATCGTTGGCTATGGTAGGATCAATGATAGCTGGTACTGATGAGAGCCCTGGAGAAGTTATTCTGTACCAAGGGCAGTCTTTTAAAAGTTATCGGGGAATGGGATCAATAGGAGCGATGGCTAGGGGCTCTGCGGATAGATATTTTCAGGAAGAGGTAAGTGTTGATAAATTTGTCCCAGAAGGTGTGGAGGGTAGGGTTCCTTATACCGGACCAGTTTCAACAATAGTTCATCAATTAGTTGGTGGATTATGTGCATCGATGGGATACACTGGGTGTTCTTCCATTTCTGAAATGAACAATAACTGTAAGTTTGTTAGAATATCTAATGCAGGCCTGTCTGAAAGTCATGTTCATGATGTGCAGATAACGCAGAACGCTCCTAATTATAAGAAAAATTAATATTGAATTATTCATGCAAATAAACTCCATATATCAATCAGTTATTGAAATATTAGATACGTATTTAAATGAAGCTAAAATAGACTTTGTTTTAAGAAAATGGGCAATCAAACATCGTTTTGCCGGTTCGTCTGATAGGAGAAAAATAAAAGATATAATTTTTGATATAATACGTCAAAAAAAATCATGCGAGCATGTAGGTGGTGGTTTCAGTGGTAGAAATCTTTTAATTGGTTATTTAAAACTTAAGGGTACTGAATTAAGCAGTGTATTTGATAACTCTAAATTTGGACCAGAAGAGTTAACAATAAATGAACAGAATATTAATGTTGATTTTTCTAATTTATCCAATATTTACGAATTAGATTTTCCAAGTTGGCTTATTCCTATTCTGCGAAGATCGTTATTAAATGAATTTAGTAATGTTGTTAAAGCTCTACGAAACAGATCTCATATACAACTTCGAGTTAATTTAAAAAAAATATCTCGACTAAATGCGATGAAAAAATTGCAAAAAAATAATATTGAATGCGAAATCAATGAATTATGCTCTACTGCATTAAATGTTTTGAATGGTGCACAACATATTTTAACATCACCGTGTTTTGAAAACGGATTTGTTGAACTTCAAGATGCTGGCAGCCAATTAGTTTCCGAGTTAATTGAAATTAACTATGATGATAAAGTTCTAGATATGTGCGCTGGTGCAGGTGGAAAAAGTCTTGCTATCTCCTGTGGCGCAGAGCTGGATGCAACTTATTTCGCTTGGGATATAAATTTTGATCGAATGAAAGATATCGACGCTAGATCAAAAAGGGCAGGTGTGAAAATAGAAAAAGTCATCAAACTTAGTTCTAAATCGTTTTATAATAAAATTATAATTGATGCGCCTTGTTCAGGTTCAGGTTCTTGGAGAAGAGATCCTGAAGGAAAGTGGCGCTTAGATGAAGATATATTAGATAATTATGTCAAAACTCAAAAAGAGTTAATTTTGAAAGGTCTCAAACTTTTAGCACCAAGGGGACAAATTTTATATATCACCTGTTCAATATTAGATATTGAAAACGGTAAATTGATCGATGATCTAATTTCTTCGGTACTTTCCTTAAAACTAGTAAGAAGTATATCTTTGGTACCTTCAAGTAAAAGTGATGGGTTTTATGGTGCTGTTTTGGAAAAAGTATAACTTCTGATCTAAGTTATTATTTTATAATTTGAGAAAAGACTTGATTTGTTCTTTGTTTGTACCCATACATAGAGAGAACATTACATGAACAAACCTTTGATTGAAGCTAATTAAGTGATATGAAATAAGGAGATGAATTATGAGTGACATTTTAGATCTATCGGAAAGACGGAATATGGATAAACAAAAAGCATTAGATGCAGCACTTGCTCAAATAGAAAGATCTTTTGGCAAAGGATCGATAATGAAATTAGGTCAAAACAATGCTGTTATGGAGATTGAAGCGACTTCGACTGGATCTATAGGACTTGATATTGCCTTAGGTATAGGTGGGCTTCCTAAAGGTCGGATTATTGAGATTTATGGCCCTGAATCATCTGGAAAAACTACATTGGCACTCCACGCAGCGGCTGAAGAGCAGAAAACAGGAGGTGTTTGTGCTTTTGTTGATGCGGAGCATGCGTTAGATCCAAGTTATGCTAAAAAACTAGGTGTAGATTTAGACGAGTTGCTGATTTCTCAGCCTGATACAGGAGAGCAGGCACTTGAGATTACCGATACACTTGTCAGGTCAGGTGCAGTTTCTATGGTTATTATTGATTCAGTTGCGGCTTTGACACCAAAATCTGAATTAGAAGGTGATATGGGCGATCACCAGATGGGTGGTCAAGCAAGATTAATGAGCCAGGCAATGAGAAAATTGACTGGGTCTATTAGTAAATCAAAATGTATGGTCATTTTTATAAACCAAATTCGCATGAAAATTGGAGTGATGTTTGGTTCTCCTGAAACCACAACTGGTGGTAATGCATTAAAATTTTATTCTTCAGTTCGTTTAGATATTAGACGTATTGGTGCATTAAAAGATCGTGACGAAATAGTGGGCAATGCTACAAGAGTTAAGGTGGTTAAGAACAAAGTCGCTCCACCATTTAAGCAAGTGGAATTTGATATAATGTATGGTGAAGGAATTTCAAAAGCAGGTGAGCTAATTGATTTAGGAGTAAAGGCAGGAATTGTTGAAAAATCTGGATCATGGTTTTCATATGGGGACGAACGTATTGGTCAGGGTCGCGAAAATGTGAAAAATTACTTAAAGGAATTTCCAAAAACTGCAATGGAGATTGAGGATAAGATCAGAGCAGCTAATGGCCTTGATTTTGAAACAAGAAAAAATCCAAAGGCTTCTGATGAAGTGCTTGAAGGATAATAAATTAAACTAGCTTGTTAAATGACTTGAAGGTCATTTAACAAGTATTTGGTTTTAAAATTATGATAATGTTGCTGTTGTTGAAAAAAGATGGATTATTATTATTCCCAAGATTATTAATACTAATCCAAAAATTGCCCACAAATCGATAGGTTGTTTATAATAGAATACACTTATAGCAGTTATAAAAACGATTCCTAATCCAGACCAAAAAGCATAAACGATTCCTAATGGCATGTATTTCAAAGTTAGTGTCATCATATAAATGGCTCCACCTAATCCAATCGCTGTAAACACAGATGGCCAAAGTTTGGTAAATTGTTGAGAAGACTGCATTGCTGTTGTTCCAAAACACTCTAATACTACTGCAATTATTAGGTATAAATGATATTTCTGCATTATTTCTTTCCTGTATTTGTTGGTCCTTAACCTACCTAATAGTAAGAATTTATTTTATATTAATACAAAGATTATAATTTAATATGATAAAAAGACGAATTGAAAATATTTTTATTTTAACGTATGAGGATTTATTAATTAGTGTTTCATTAATTTATCTTTGTTGGATCTTTTTTTGAAATTTGTTATTACCAAATATTAGTCTTTTTACAGGTTTGATCATTATGACTTCAGAAACATTACCAGATATTATATACACAATCGTGGATGAGGCTCCAGAACTGGCCAGTGCCTCTCTATTGCCGATTATAAGGGGTTTCAGTAGAGTGGCTGGCTTAACTGTAGGCACTAAGGATATTTCCTTGGCTGGAAGATTATTGGCTGCATTTCCTGAATATCTTAAAGAAGATCAAAGAAAAACAGATGATTTGGCTGTCCTGAGCAAAGTTGTGCTTAATTCAAATGCTAATATTATTAAATTACCCAATGTTTCAGCTTCAGTACCCCAGTTAACTGCAGCTATTATAGAATTACAACACCAAGGTTATAACCTACCACATTATCCAGAGAATCCATTAAATAAAAAAGATACTGACATTCGTAATCGATACGACGCGTTAAAGGGCTCCGCTGTTAACCCAGTGTTAAGAGAAGGAAATTCTGATCGGAGAGCAGCTAAGGCTGTTAAACGGTATGCAATGAGTAATCCGCATTCAATGGGTAAGTGGGAGCCTTCTTCAAAGACACGTGTATCTTTCATGAAAGGCAGTGATTTTTATTTTAATGAAAAATCATCTACAATATTACAACAACATAGTGGAAAAGCTCAAATTATTTTTGAAGATTTAAATGGTCTTAAAGTAGTATTGAAGGATAGTTTTGCAGTACATGAAGGATCTGTCGTTGATGCTACATTTATGGATGTCATTGAATTGCGTCAATTTTTTAAAGATCAAATTGAGTTAACAAAAGATCTTAATATATTGTTTTCGCTTCATTTAAAAGCAACAATGATGAAGGTTTCTGATCCAATTATTTTTGGACATGCCTTATCAGTTTTTTTTGAAGAAGTTTTTCAAAAACACGCTGAAAATCTGAAGTTGGCCGGGGTTAATCCAAACTCAGGGCTTGGTGAGGTTTTAAAGTGTGTTGAAGGAAAAACTGAAATAACTGACCATTTTAAGCGTGTTATTTCTTCCCAACCTGAACTTTATATGGTGGACAGTGACCGTGGTATTACAAATCTTCATGTTCCGTCTGATGTGATTATAGATGCATCTATGCCTGCAATAATTCGGGCTGGTGGCAAAGGGTGGGGAGCAGATGGTCAATCTAAAGATACAAATTGTGTAATACCCGATAGTAGTTATGCAACTATTTATGATGAGACAATCAAATATTTTATAGAAACTGGTGAACTCGATCCTACCACTGCTGGTTCGGTTGATAATGTTGGCTTGATGGCTCAAAAGGCTGAAGAATATGGATCACATCCAACTACATTTGAAATGCGAATGCCTGGAACTGTTAAGATTATTTTAGAGTCTGGAGCCGTGTTACATGAACATAATGTAAGAAAAGGTGATGTATGGCGATCATCATCATCGAGAAAAGCACCGATAGAGGATTGGGTAAATTTAGGTATTGAACGTCAACGCATTACTGGTTCAGCTGCAATTTTTTGGTTAGATAAAAATCGCGCCCATGACGCACAATTGATAAATTATGTTTCTTCGATATTGGATGCCAAGGGTTTGTCAGATAAATTTCAAATTTTATCTCCACGCAAAGCCACCAGGGTATCTTTAGAGACTATTCGTAAAGGTGAAAATATCATTGCTATAACAGGTAATGTACTAAGAGATTATTTAACTGATTTATTTCCAATTTTAGAATTAGGCACTTCTGCCAAAATGCTATCTATCGTGAAACTGATGAATGGTGGAGGTATGTTCGAAACTGGTGCGGGTGGTTCGGCGCCCAAGCATGTCCAGCAACTAGTTGAAGAAAATCATCTTCGTTGGGACTCTTTGGGAGAGTTTTGTGCATTAGGTGAGTCTTTAAAGTTCTTTTCTGATAAAAACCATAATACTCGCGCGGCAGTGTTAGGGGAAGCAGTGGAATCAGCCACACAGGCAGTTTTAGATTTTAATAAATCTCCGATGCGTAAAGTTGGACAGTTAGATAACAGAAGTAGTCATTTTTATTTTGCTTTATATTGGTCAGATGCACTTGCGAAACAAAACTCAGACCCTGATTTATCGTCATATTTTTCACCTGTAGCAAAAGAATTAAAAGAAAAAGAGAGTATCATTTTAAATGAATTAAACTCTTCTCAAGGTGCTAAAGTTGATTTATCTGGATACTATCATCCCGATCCAATTAAGGTATCAAATATAATGCGTCCCAGCAAAACTTTTAATAATATTATTGATACTTTATAAGGTTCTTGTTCCTATCTATTAACGTTTAAGTAATACTTGCTGTAAAAGTATATAGGTCTTATATTTAATTATGGAAAAAATACTGAGAGAAAATGTTCGTCACCCTGAGAAGGTAAATAAACCGGACACTCCAATATTGCGTAAACCTAATTGGATAAGGGTTAAGGCACCCAACTCAGAGGGTTATAAAGCTACTAAGAAAATTTTAAAAAATAATAACTTGGTCACTGTATGTGAAGAAGCCAATTGTCCTAATGTTGGTGAGTGCTGGTCGCAGGGACATGCAACTATGATGATTATGGGTGATATTTGCACTCGTGGGTGCTCTTTTTGTAATATTGCCACTGGTAAACCAAATGATTTAGATACTTTCGAGCCTGGGCGCGTAGCTTTTGCTGTCTCAAAATTAAGATTGAATCATGTTGTGATAACTTCAGTTGATAGAGATGATTTGACTGATGGCGGTTCAGAACATTTTGTTAAAACGATCCGTGCTATTAGAAAAAGATCGCCAAACACAACTATAGAAATATTAACTCCAGATTTTTTAAGATGTGAGGATGATGCTTTAGAAGCAATTGTTCAAGCTAAGCCAGATGTTTTTAATCATAATGTAGAGACTGTTCCTGGATTGTATCCGACTGTAAGGCCTGGCGCGCGGTATTTCCACTCATTAAGGCTCTTACAACGAGTGAAAGATATTGATCCGACCATGTTTACTAAATCTGGTATTATGGTTGGACTTGGCGAAACTCGGCAAGAAGTTAATCAAGTTATGGATGATATGCGCTCGGCAAACATTGATTTTTTAACTATTGGACAATATCTCCAACCCACACCAAAACACCATGCTGTAAAAGACTTCATTAAGCCTGAAGAGTTTGAAAGTTATCGTAAAGCGGCTGTTGGAAAAGGTTTTTTAATGATTTCATCAAGTCCATTAACTAGATCAAGTTACCATGCTGGTGATGATTTTAAACTACTGAGAGCTGCGCGATTGGCAAAACTAAAAGCCTAATCTATTCAGTAAATTTTACTTTGCCTATATGCGGTAAGTTCCTGTTTCGTTGTGCATAATCAATTCCATATCCAACAATAAATTCATCTGGAATTTCAAACCCAATCCATGTTGCCTTTATATCGACCTCTCGGCGGGATGGTTTGTCCAACAATGCACAAACCTCTATTCTCTTTGGGCTTCTAGTTCGCAAAAGTTTTAAAACATGGTTAATAGTGTGCCCAGTATCTACAATGTCTTCCACAACAAGCACATCTCGACCTTTAATTTCTCCACGTAAGTCCTTCAATATTCTTACTTCTTTTGAACTTTCTGTGGAGTTTCCATAACTGGATGCTTCAAGAAAATCGACTTCTACTGGTAAATCTAATTCGCGAACTAAATCAGCTATAAAGACGAATGAGCCTCTAAGGAGCCCTACGACAATTAATTTGTCTGTCCCAGAGAATGCTAATGAAATTTCAGAAGCTAATCCTTCAACTCGCGCTGCGATCGACTTCGCCGATATCATTTGCTCTATGGTATAGTTTGAATGATTCATATTGCCCCCTTGCAATCCTGTGTTACTTTAGAAAAAAGCAAAGCAAATGTCACAATAAAAATTAACTTATAGAAATATTGCAACCACTTATGCCAAATCATTTCGAAAATAAAGTTATGCCATATACTGCAAACCAGATGTTTGACTTAGTATCTGACATTGAAAACTATGCAAGTTTTCTCCCCTGGTGTGCGGGTGCACGAATTAAAACTGAGAATGAAGTTGAAAATAAAATAGTTATAACTGCAGATTTAATTATTTCTTTTAAAGCATTTAGAGAAAAATTTACTTCAGAGGTCACATTGGTTTCTGAAAATCATGAGGTTTTAGTTAGGTATTTAGATGGCCCTTTTAAATATTTGGTTAATAATTGGAAATTCACTGATTTGGAGCCTGGGCGCTGTAATGCTGAGTTTATGGTGGACTTTGAATTTAAGTCGAAAATCCTTCAAGGTTTGATAGGTGTCGTGTTTAATCAAGCAATGCTAAAAATTGTTAGAGCGTTTGAAATCCAAGCAGCTACTTTGTACGACAAATAGCTATGCAATAAAATTAAAAGTCTGTGGCTACACCACCTTCTTTTTTTCTTTTTATTACGAATTCTTTTAGTTTTTCTTTTACCTCTGTTTTAATGGGAGGTGGAGTAAACTCTGCTAGAATATTTTTATATATTTTGTGTGCTCGTTCGGCTGTCCAAGTTGCTCCATTTAGCTCCCATGCTTCATAATTACTCCAATCACTTGCTATTGGGCTGTAAAAGGCGGTCTCATAACGTTCTTGAGTATGTTCTACACCAAAGTAGTGCCCATTTGGTCCAACCGCTTTTATTGCATCAATTGCAATATCCTCAGGTCTTGTTTTAATCAAATCATCATCACAATAACGTTGAATCATCTGTATAATTTCACAATCCATCACTAGTTTTTCTGGAGATGCTATGAGTCCACCTTCTAACCAACCTGCGGCGTGATAAACTAAATTTGTTCCTGAATGCACAGCAGACCATAAAGAATTTGATGTTTCCCACATTGCCTGACCATCAGGTACATTTGCAGTGCAAACTCCTGAGGATCTCATGGGTATTTTATAAAACCTGGCCATTTGACCTGTGATTTGCGTGGCTCTCATATACTCAGGCGTACCAAATGCAGGTGCTCCTGTTTTCATATCAACGTTGGAAGTGAATGTTCCAATCATTACGGGGCAACCGGGATTCACAACCTGTAATAAAACTAGTGCTGCCAAACCTTCTGCAATAGATAAAGTTACTGCGCCTGTCATCGTGACAGGAGCCATTGCTCCCGCTAATGTAAATGGTGTAACTACGACTACTTGATTTCTGCGAGCGTGTATCATAGCTCCCTCAAGCATAGGAAAGTCATGTTTTAGTGGAGATACAGAATTTATATTAGTATACATACGAGGTTTAGCATTAAATTCCTCATTTGTAAGATCACCAGCGATGCGAACCATTTCCATAACGTCTTCTACACGATCTTTTCCTAAGGAATATGCATGAACAACTTTATCCGTTAAGGTTAATTTTTCATAAAGACAATCTAAGTGCCGTACAGACGGGTGAATATCTATAGGTTCTACTGGGTACCCAGCGCAACCATGTAGACAATTGAAATATTGTGTTAGTTTAACTAAGTCTTTAAAGCTTTCAAAATCTCCAGGCCGCTTTCCTTTTTCTAAATCCCAAACATTTGGTGGGGAACTAACATTTAAAAACGCCATATTTCTCCCCCCTAGTGGAACCTTACGATCAACGTTTCTTGGTGTTATCTCAAATGTTTCAGGGGCATATTTCATCATTTCCATAACAAAATCTCGACCCATCTTTACGTTTTGGTCAACCACGGTACATCCAGCATCTTTCATAATCTTTAATGCCTCAGGATTTAAAAATTCAATTCCAATTTCTTCTAAAATTTGCATTGCGCCATTATGAATACTCATAACACCTTCATGGTCTAATGGTTCTATTGGTGGATCAATTAATTTGGGAATCTTCCAGGGCATTTGATTGATTGCTTTAGCGCTAGAACGACGGGTGTTGCCACTCCTACCACCAGATCTTTGTCGTTTTTCCATCTTATTAATCCCGTCTACACCGCTAAATTTATTTTAGTCAGCTTAAGCATCCGTTGTCCATATTGATAATAAATACCGACCCATAATGTCGTTTATGTAAGAATTAAAAAAATTAAATGTAAATTTATATGCAAAATATCCTTCTGACCATAAATTACACTGAATTAACAATCATTTTCTATTAAAAATTTTGGGATTTCACCTATGTCATTAAGTACTACATCAGCATAGCTGTTTAATTCACTTTTTTGCGCTACTCCTGTTAAAACTCCCACACAAATCATATTTGCGGATCGACCAGCGATTAGGTCATGTGTGCTGTCTCCAACCATTAGCACTGTTTCTGCTTTTAGTTTAAAGCGTCTGCAAAACTCTTTTTGCATTCCAGAATTTGGCTTGAAACCATACCCACTATCTGAGCCAACGACAAAATCAAAAAAATCAAAAATTTCGGCTGATTTTAAGTGTGCAATAGCTGGTAAACTTCCATCATTTGTTGCTACACCAAGTTTCAAGCCTTTAGCTCTTAATTCTATTAAAAGTGGTTTTAAAGGAACAGCTGCCATTATTTCTGCTGATTTTGCTACCTCATTTATATAATTTATTAATTCAATAATATTCCACTTTGGTAAAAACGATATTATTTTGTTTGCAATTTCTTTTGGCGTCCCAGCAATAACAACACTATCACTTAAAAATTCTTCAGTACGGTAATTATAACCAATATGATTCCCTAGTTTTATTGCTTCTTCGATATTATTATTACTGATCTCTGAAAGAAATACTTTTGCCCATTTACCCCATGTTTTCTGAAAATCAAAAAGTGTTCCATCTTTATCAAATAAGATACCTGCAATCTTCATTTTGGATCCTCATAATCGAAGCTAAATTATTATTCAGTTAGAGTATTAATTAATAGTTTTAGTGCATACTTAACAGACTTAACTCTTACATTTTCTCTACCAATTGCTCCAAATTCAATAGTTTTTGATATTATTTTTTTATTAAACGTCACTCCAAAACACACACGACCCTCTGGTTTGTTTTCAGAACCACCTGGTCCAGCAATTCCGGTAATACTGACCGAGACTGTTGAATTTGTTATATTTCGACAATTCACTGCCATTTCAATTGCAACTTCCTCAGAAACAGCACCATAATTTTGTAAAGTTTTTGGTGAAACTGATAAATTTTTGATTTTTGCATTATTTGAATAAACTATAAATCCTTCATTAAAAATTTTAGAGGCACCTGGTTCAGATGTAATTGCTTGGGCTAATGCTCCACCGGTACAACTCTCAGCGGTACTTATAAGTATTTTTTTATTTATGCATATTGTTTGTAATATTTTTATGGATTGCATATTAACTCTTTAAAATAAAAATAAATAAATGGTCATGATTAATCCTGCGAATATCCCTGCTAAAACG
>Ga0209482_1002120_pt1 | contig 12651 bp, 20 predicted proteins | sample CoawatmetaG10DNA_FD_187512 | JGI IMG/M metagenome (GOLD analysis project Ga0209482, IMG submission 187512) | Marine microbial communities from the West Antarctic Peninsula - Coastal water metaG104-DNA (SPAdes) (version 2) | ecosystem: Environmental > Aquatic > Marine > Coastal ...
TTGTAAAATTTATTCGGTATTAAAGTGTTGGTAAATTTAAAGAATGAATCACATAGGTATATATCTTTGAGTGATTCTTTTGGTAGCTTTCTCTTCTCAATAATCTTTCTGGCAGGATGCTCTGATCCAAGTTTCGAGATAGATATAAGGTCTTTGAATATATCTTTTTTACGAAACACTGGTGCATTAAATTTAAACTCTGGTTTTGGTGTGAGAGTATCACAACCTGTTTTATATCGTTCCATTATATAGTCTTTGTGAGTTTTTGAGTCTATATACTCTATCAACTTACCAACTGTGGTTCCGACATCACAATTATGACACTTGAAGAATAGATCATTCTTCTTTTGATATACAAATCCTCTAGCTTTTGTTTTATTCTTTTGAGAATCTCCACAATAAGGACACCTAAAATTCCAAAGGTTATTACTCTTCTTTTTAAATTTTTGGAGTTGTGGGGAAATAATGTTAAGATATTTTATGTCAATGTATGAACTCATTAACACATACTACTTCATTCAAGAGGTTTTGTCAACCCCCTATTACCATATATTTTTGAATTACAAATCCTGCAATAATTGAACCACCTATGATGATCCATCTCCAGCGTTCTAGAACACCTACTCTGTTACTTAGCTCATCTCGTATTTTTTGTATTTCTTTATTTTGTTCATTATGTTGGGAAACTGCTGCAGCCATTATTTCTTTAGTATTTGTAGTAATACGAGAGTGTAAATCATCTATCTTTTTCTCTAGATCATCCCTACGTTTTTCTATATGGTCTTCTGTTGCAATTATTGCTTCTTCTTGTCTAGAAATCTTTTCTTCGTGAACGGCAAGCATACGATGAATTGAGTTGGAGACATCAGTTAACTTCTCTATTGCAACATCCAAACGGACGTAAATTTTTGTTTGTTCATGCAATTCTTTTTTGATAAGAATAACTTCTGTCTCCAACTTATCCATTATTTATTCTCCACTTCTCGTAACAGACCAGATACCCCAAGCAAGAGCACCCCAAAGAATAACTTTGGTTAAAGGTATTGCAAAGAATAATACTGCTACAGCAGCTGCTGCAACAATAACTCCTTGGTGTGTAGACGCTTCAGATATCCTTTCTGAAATCCATTTACTAATCATACTAATCTCCTTTTTCTAACTTGTTAACTTTGGCTTCAAGTTCGTTAATCTTACGATTAACATGGGGATATTTTTTCTTCCAATTCTCTTCATCTGCAAGAACCTTCAATCCCAACTTTTTAGAAGCCCATGTCGAAACATCATCAACTTTCGTATAGAACCACATTCCAGCTTTAGTTTGTGCAAACCAACTACCAGCTGCACTACCAAGTATACTCCCTGTGATATTAGATATGATAAAAATCCACATATCAAACTCCCTTATAAAATTTTTGGAGTTCACCGTAGTTAATAATCTTTAACATATAAAGCATATCATTCATCTTTAATTTTTTTCCCCATAATTTATGACACCTTTCAACAGACTCTTTCATTGCTTTAAATTTATAATAAGTGAGTCCTCTTGCATATATAACTATAGAATCCGATCCCCAACTATTTTTATTGGATAAAGGATTTCTCACGATTAACCCCAATCACTCATTCTGCATTTTTTGCAATTGCAAGAGTTGCAAACTTCTGTTTGCCACCTAAAAGATGATTTTTTATTAGCATCATTTTTGTCTACATATTCTTTCAAAGGTTTACCACAATGAGAATCATTACCACAATTTTTACATTTAAACATCTAAATCACTATCTCTAGGAACTATAGACCATCTACCAAATGATACAACTGCACTATGTGCAAGAAAAATTTTCCAAGATGGTATACTAGGATTAGAATCTTTCATGGCCATCAAGAATACGTCATCTGCTGCTTTCTTTGCCTTACTAACTGTTTCTGGATTTTCACCACCAAGACTTTTACTTGATTTCCTACGGTATTGACGAATTCTTAAATATAGAAGATCATGAATAATTGCAGCTCGTGCAATGTCCCAAGGTGCAATCATAGTCCAAAGAAATTTAGGTGTAGATGCAAGATCAGTTTTAAATCCAGCATAACAAGTAATTTTGTTGTCAGGTGCCTTAACCCCAACATCCATAAGAGCACTAATATTAATTTTATCATTTTGATATGATAATGCTCTAGATAAAATCCATTGTTTAGGTGGATTATATTCTGCTTGTATTTTGTTATTAAAAGTTCCCAATTTAAATTTCCTTACAATTTTTATTTCGTTTAAACTTACTTAGCTTCAAGTTCAAGTTTAAGTTCTTCAATCATACGAGATTTAGTTTTTCTACGATCAAGTTCTATACCACGCTCAAGGGCCCAATCATCAAGTTTTTTCTTAGACATTTTTTTAAAGTTTGGAAGTTCTTCTTCTTCTTTATCCTCATCGTGAGAATGTTTACCTTCGTGTGGGTGAGAATGTACTGTGCCATCTTCGTGCTCATGTTCGTCTTTATTATCCTCAACTTGTAAAGTTGGAGCAGAAAAATCTAAGTCTCCCATATACCTTTTAAATTTAATATCACTATCAGTGTCTTCACCCATATCACTTACTTTATATTCTCCACTTTCTACACCAGATGTAATAACTCCATCTACAACTTTTGCAATAATAGACTTTCTATCAGCACGTATGTTTTTAATTTCAACATTAATTTCTTTAGCTTTCTCAATTAAAAATTGAGTTGTAAATTTTGCGTCACTATTCCACTCTTGGATAATTGACCACCTTAAATCTGCATAATTCATTTCTTTACTCCTTCTTTCACTTTTGGTTTTATGGCATCTTCATAATATACAATAATTGATTTTTGCTGTTCGATATATCTTTTAATCTCTGCCATATTCAAAGCAAGAGTTTCATAATCTCTTACACTTATAACATATGCAACTAGAGGATCACCATTTTCTTTTTGGAAAGCTGCTTTAAACTCTTTAAAGTTTTCTTCCGTAACAACCCACCACCTCATATTAGTGTTCATTCTAATTTTAGGAGGCCTGTTCTGTGGTGGTATTTGTCTTTCTACCTCTACAGTTTTAACTTCAATTTGTTTTAGTGGATTCCAAGTCGAACAACTACTTAATATCAGGGATACTAGTAGTAGACTCGAAACTTTCCAATAATCTTTTACTTGCATTGTTTATCTTCTTTTCCCAGACGGCAGGTTCTTCTGCACTTAATTTTTTCAAATTAATTTTACGTAGTTTAGTTAACAGATTATTCTTATATTTAGTTGCCTGTACCAACTTAACATTCAGTTCACTATTTAGTTGTTGAAACTTCTTTGCATCTGCAATAAGAGTGTCAATAGTATTACTTTGTGTTTTTGTAGCCAATTCTAGTTTTGCACTATTCTCTGTGAGAGTGGCAATACGTGCTTGTGTGTCTTTGTAGTAATAGAAACCACCATAGACAACACCACCTACAAGACCAAGAACTGCTATTAGTATATAAACTTTTATCATTTTAAATAATTAAATCCTTATGCTAAAACTAAGAAATCTGAGCTTGGTTGGAAAAATACAACATCAGCAGTAGCGGCGTAACCAACTGCTCTAACAATATCTCCAGAACCCGTAGGCTTTGTATGTGTCATGGCCCCAAGAGTGCCACTAACATAAAGTGCTGCTCCTGGCGTAAAGTTAAATGTATCATCTCGTACAAACGATCCCGGCAATGCTACATTTACTGATGATCCACTGTCTGCTGCTGCTAAAGCAATACCCAACATATTTATGCTTGTTCCAGTTGCATCTGCATCAGCTTCTAACCATGTAGAAGAACTACCCAAAAACACTAAATCAAAAGCAGCGACTGCATATCCAGCATTAAACGTACTAGTCTGCGGCCCTGTTGCTGTGTGATCTGATGGTGGTGTACCATCTAATTGGTGTGGTGCTTGAAGACCAGCTAAACTAAAGTGTTCTGCGTCAATAGAACCGTCTATATATTCATCACTATCGATAGAGTTTGCAGGCATAACTGGAATTTGTGAAAAGGTAACTACACCATTAGAAGCAATAGCAATAGCGTCAGCATCCCCAACTGAACCAATTTGTCCAGCATTAGCAACTGTAATACCACCACTGTGAATGTCTCTACCAGTAAAAGTTGCAACACCATCAACTTGAAGTGTAGTTGAAAAATCTACAGCACTACCAACAAATAATTTTTTAGCAATACTGGCGCCACCTTCAGTTCTTAATGCACCTGTATCACCTGTATCATTACTAGAATCAGTAGCGTCTGTTATATCAACAACACCAGTTGTTGTTATTGCAACTGTTGTAAGAGCACCAGCAACATCAACTGCTCCAGAATAGTCACCTGTTGCGGCGTCTATCTCACCAGTAATAGTTAAGTTTCTTATGCCCGTATAATCTAGATTTGAATCAAGGATAACTGCTTTACTAGCAATTGCAGTTCCTACTGCCGTACTACCTAAATCTAAAGCATTAATTTCTCCAACAACAACTGTTGCACCGTCTAATTTATTTAATTCTTCTGGAGTTGAAGTAATTGCAGTTGCTGAAGCAGCAGCTAAAACAGGAAGTGTTCCTGATACATTAGGTAGAGATATTGTTCTATCACCAGTAGCATCTATAGATGTTAATGTCGTTTCATGAGCATCTGCTGTAGAACCCTCAAATATAACCGCATTATTAGCATCCATAGTAACAGAATTTACAGTACTAAATGTACCACTTACAGAAATATTAGTAGCAGAAAGAGTACCAGTGCTTGGGTTGTATTTTAAATCTCCATCTGATTCTAAACCTAAGTTACCACCATCTAAGTCTCCACCAGCAGTAAATATAATAGCGTTATTTTCATTTGTTGATTCATTGTCCGTAATGACAACTGTTGTTGCTAGTGTGGCTGTATCAGCATTACCTGTAACATTACCAGTAAGAGGCCCTGCAAATGCATCAGAGGTGACTGTACCATCAAAAAAAGCATCTTTAAATTCTAAAGATGATGTACCCAAATCTATCTGATTATCAGTTACAGGAAATAATACAGAAGATGTTAGTGTTAATCTAGCAGCATTATCTACTTTAAAATCTATTTCATTAGCTGTACCAAAATCAATAGCAGTTTGAGTATCTTCACCAATTATTAAATCAGTTGCTAATATAGAAGTAATAGTTGTTTGAGCAGCAGCAACAGCACCTGTACCAAACTCTAATGCATTTCCAGCAGAGTTAACTTTTAATACTTGACCAGCACTACCAATTGATAATGATGCACCAATACCACCATGAGTTAAACCAATAAATTCGCCTGATTGATATTCGGCAAGACCTGTTGCGGTACTTCCATCGAAAACTGTCCTAATTGGAACTTTTACTGCCATTTTTCTTTCCTATCTAAAATTCAAACAATTCTACTGATTTATCAGCTCTAGCACTACCATTACTTAGTAAGAAAGTATGGCCACTATTTGTATAAACAGAACGATTTGTTAATGTCTTTGCGAATGTTAATGTTGCTGCAGCTGTAGTTAAACCGCTTGCTTGTGTAAATAAAGAAACATTTTTTGATGACTGTCCACCCAAAACACCACTTGAATCTGTTTCAGCATTAGCAACAACGAGTTCTTTACCAGTAGTATCTTTAGAACCAACAGGAAAAACAGCACCTGTAGCTGATATTGTTATTTCTCCAGAACCATCTGATTTAATTGTTGCACCATCTAAATCGATGGTATCTGCTAACAAGAAGAGGCTACCAAATCGTTTTGTTGGAGAACCTAAATCTAAAACACCATTTCTGTTTGGTATAATTGATGAGGAAAGCTCTTGTAATACTGAGTAGTCGAAATCTCTTGGGCCGTTAACACCATCTTCTAAAACTACTTCATCACCAGCGTCTGTACTAGAAGAATCAGTACCAGAAAGTTCGATAAAATCTCCACCATTTGTAGAAGAGCCATCTGTACCATCTATTAATAGTCTGAGGTTTGTTGCTGAGGGTTGTTCCGATATATATTGTCCTGATGCCGCATCAAATTTAAGAATAAATCCGTCTGCTCGTCCATCAATACTAACATCTTCAGCATCAGTAATTTTAGCAATACCACCACCACCGCCATTTGAAAACCCTACTGTATGAAGATGTTCATTTATCTTCTTTTTAAAATCGGCAAGTTCTTTATTTAATGCTGGTTCATCTTTGAAAGGTTCTGGGTAATCTTTTGCTACTGGAAGAAACTCTCTAGGAAGATATGTATCAACTGCTTGTTCACGAACAGACTCCATATCTTTTACTTTTGGTTTAAATGCATTTGAAAGAGATTCAGTAACAAACTTATTTCTTTTTTCTGTGTTTTGTTCTTTTATAACTCTTTGGTGTTCATCTTCTACTGCTCTCTGTATTCTTGCATCTTCAGCAATTCCTGCAAGTTCTGCTTCGTGTTCTTTTTGTTTTCTTTTTGCTACCTGTCTATCTTCTGCACGTTTAAATGAACCAAAAGTTATTGCTTTCTTTTTGGCTCTCTGTTCTGGTTTTTCTGTTCTGGTGACAAGTTCAGTTATTTTTTTCATAAGATACTTCTAAGAAAAATACACGTTAAGTTCATATCTCTTGTTGTCCAGATTGGCAACTTGAATATGAGCATATTGTTTCTTATTTGTATCTAAAATATAACTATTAGTTTTACCAGAAGAAGGTTTCTTTGGGCCCATTGCAACTTTACTATCAATGTCTTCTGAATCTACTGTATACCCTTTACTTTTTGCAAATTTATATGCGTGTTGCATTGCAGATGAAAAATCCTTGTGGTATAGTTCATAACCAGATGAAGATTTTGCAGCATTAATATTAGACATATCTGCTGTTGGACGAGCTGCAGCCATAGTACCAGCACCATAAGTCATCTCAGATACAATAGATTCTGTAAACTTATCACGTTTATTTCTAGATTCTAATCTCTTTAAACGAGATGCTTTTAATCTTTCACGATGTTGACGATATGCTTTAGAACGAGCATCAATGAGAGATTGTTTCTTTCTTTTCTTTACGCCAGGTTCTCCCATAGGGCCGACGCCAAGACCAGCAACACTTCCAGTACCAGCAGAGTTCGTAGGTGCATCTTCACCTATTGATGAACCAGTAAATGGTGAAATCTCATTCCATTTTTTCATTTTATGTCCTCCAAACTTACGTATATTTTTTCTTTAGTTTTCATATGAATAACTGGAAATATCTCTACGCCTAAAATTGTATCTACAGGTGGTTCATCTTCAAATGTCTCAACCTTATCGCCAATCTTTGCAGTTAATTCTTCTTCTTCTTTATTTAGGATATCGTTGACTAGGGTATATTCACCTTTTGGTAGCACCTCACCAAAACCAATAACTTCCTCACTCATAGTGTTATCTAATTCGTGACCCTCTTCTTTTAGATACTTCATAAATTCTTTTTCAAACATATCTGGATCGTCTACCGATTCCTTAAAAGTATCTTTGAGTAGAAATAGAGCTGCGGCATAAGTGCCTACCTTAGTTCTAAGGCCTGGCACTTTAGAGAAAATCTTTTTGATATTGAATATGAGTTTGTGTAGAATGGTATAAGCATTCTTTTCTGCTGTAGTTCCAAGTGTAGCAGGTTTAGTTTGACGAACACCACCTACAGGATCAGGCATAACACGATTACCTTTTTCATCAATAATACCAAGCTTGAACGCTTCAGTCTTATCAAAAGGTGTTGTTAACAACTTTATAAATCTGTAAGTTACAAATAAATCTACCGCTCTTCCCATTACAGCTTCCTTAAAACTTCTAGAACCTCTTGGTTCGGAATTACTTTTGGTAATTCATCTTCTCTTATAATATTTAGATATAACAAAAAAGACTTGAGTGTTTCCCAATACTCTCTTTGTATCTTAAAGAGTATCAGTGTCACGCAAGCCTCGGGCCCAAATAAATTATTCAAAACAATGATATGATTAAGTAAAAGTCTTTCTTTAAGAACACCAGAATCTTTATGTTTTCTTAAAAGACGTTTAATATACTTAAACCGCTTCATATCATCGTGAAATTCTTTTTCGCCTTCGCACTGTGGATTGTCATAGTGTTTAATTGCAAACATCATGACATTTTCAGTCTTTATATTTTCATACATTTATTTAATACTAGCACGCAACCTACATTGATTAGTGTCAGTTGTTTCATAAGTTATATTGAGGGATAATCCCCCTTCAATTTTGTTAGATATTCCATCGTCGTTTATAAATTCATTATGTGGCGTATCTGTATCTTTACCAAAACGTCCACCAAATAAAGTTAAAGGTAATGTCATTTCACCTTTTTGCTCAGCCATCATATCATCAGATATTGCAGGAAATGAAAGACCAATGTTCGATAAAGAACCACGAATACGTGTAAGGGCAGACATAGGATCAGTTAAATCCTCTGCTACATATGATCCAATTATTGCATTGACTTTCTTCACAACAGAAGGACTAAAAGAACCATTTGCTGGGTTTCTTCCAAATACAGCTTGACTTCCACCGCCAGGTAGTGGGCCATTTTCAGCTATAACTTGTTTAAATTTCTTCATTTTTTCTCTTCCTCTATATCTGTAGGAACTTGATCTCTAATCTGTTCTTCTAGAAATTGAGGTTCTTTCTTTTTTTCAAATAATTTCTTAACAGGTTTTACAATATCACCCATGTTTACTTCTGAAAGAACTTCCATTTTTTTCTCCATTTATAAAATAGTGGGGGGCACTAAGCCCCCCCACCATAAAACGATATTAAGAAATATCGATAGTCGTAAGACCAGTGTAGTTAGAAACTGTTTGATTACGAGCAAGGGAAAGTAGTACCCAAGCTGAACCAGTCCACAATAACGCACCTGTTTCACCAATTGTCTGGAAGGTGTAAGTTACACCACTACCAAGAGTCGTTGTAAGATCAATGTCCACAGCGTTAGTTACGTCAAGGGTAACTAATTGCTTCAATTGACCTACACTTGTTGAGTTAGCAAGTGTTGTTTGTGCAGTAGCAGTTGCACCAGATAGAATCGAAATTGCCTCTGTTAGAGCAACAGCACCGTTAGCTGTATACGTTACAACACTGTTCAAACCCAAGAATGTTGGGACAGCATTGAAAACACTAGCAACAGTGATTTTCTTGTTAATAGGTGTTCCAGCGGGATCATCGATCACATGGAACAAGTCAGTCGATGCAAGCGAACCACTTGCAAGGGCTGTGAGGGCGGTAATTTTCTTATCTGCCATTTTGGCTTCTCCTTATAAAAACCCCATCATTGGGGTAAATTACTGTAGATATTAACTTTCGTTATTCTCTACATCACTTTCTGAGTCAGAAACCAAGTCTGGCTCAACATCATCAATCTGTTTAAGAAAATAATCACATTGTTGTAATGCACCTGTAAGTGCGTTAATTAATGCAACATCTTCTACTTTTTTAGCTTCGTATTCTGACAGCCGTTCTTTGACTGTCAGAATATCTTTAGTAATTGTTTGTTTACGCTCTTCAATCGTTTGTTTATCAATCATATGTTCACCTCGTTTATTTAATGATTTATTGTATAGTATTATTTATAATACTTTATTAAGTGGTTGTTACACCATTCAATACTCTTGCTGTTCCACTTGTTGAACCATTTACTATGAATACGGCAAGATCACTTGAACCATCGTCTGCAAGGAAACCATCACCAACATTTGCAGCAGTATCTTGAATAAGCTTGTCTTCTCCAAAGTCTTGATCAGGAGTTCCATCCTCAAGTAGACCAATATATACTTCTTCATCACCACCTGTCTTAACAACACCAGTAATGTCACTAGTAGTAGCAGCTTCACCCTCAACTGTAAAGTCGATAGCGTCAGCAGTAACTTCTTCACCACCGTTTGCTGAGAACAACAAGACTATATCGGTTGCAATTGTAACTGCTTCAGAAACCGTAAATGAAGTTTGTGATGCAACAGCAGTAATAGTAAGTGTATTATCTGTACTAATTCCTGTGGCACCAAGGCTATCAGATATAGATGCTGTAGCTACAGTTTTTACTGTAACTGTTTGACCAGCTGTAATAGCAGTAGAAGCACCAGAAGCAACTCCATCAACGACAATTGTTGTAGATGCAGTAACCGCACCGTTAGTAGTCATAACACCACCAGCAGTACTGTCAAGAATAATTGCATCTTGACCATCAGTTGATGCAGTTCCTTCCTGTTTAATTCCAAGAACAGAAGTTCCATTTTCTCTAGTCAATGCAGAAGTACCAGCAAAAATAATACCTGTACTTGTTGCATCATCACCAACACCGTCACCGTTAAAACCAATATGCCCTGCACCCGCAGCTTGTAATATTCCACGGAATACTAGTTTGTTAGTTCCAGAACCAGAATAGTACTGAGCAGCAATTGTGTTGTCTTCAACCATATCAGTTGCACCGATACGAGACAATAGAATGTATGCTTTATTAGTAATAACCTGATCTTCTGTTGCGGCAGCAGATGTAATATCAACTGGCTCTTCAAAGTTAACAGTAATATCAAATGTAGCACCATCAGCATATGCGCCGTCAGTCCATCCGATAGACCTTACGTTAACAGTACCACCGATTACACCACTCTGTAAACCTGATATTGCGATTAAAATTTCTGGACTAGCATCAGTATTATCATTTCCAGAAGCAGCAAGGCCGGGAGCTAATGCCCAACCGCCTTCGTTTGTTACGATATCCGTAATTGCTCCGTTATTTCCAGATGCGTTAACATCCTCAGAGTAATTTTTAGGACGAGATGCAGCAGCTGCTGTATTTGACCATAAACCCATTGTTATTCTCCTTTAATCATTAAAGATTATGTTTCTTTCTATTTATAAATCTATACTACTTGAAACCCAAAGATTTCAATTTGTTTATGGTTTTTCCTACATCTGTGTGATGTACTCCAATTCCACCCTTTGCTTCCCACTCATTAATATTTTTAATATAATCGTCTATTAGTATGTTTGGTTCACCATTCGTTGTTGCATAAGCTTTCTTTTGAGCCCGTTTAACTAAGTGTATGTGCGAACCCTTGAAGTTAGTATTCTTACTCAACCATTTCATCTTACCATTTCTAGATGAAGGATCACGCGAGGAATATGCAGATAATACAAATGGATCATATCGTTCAATAAATTTATACAACCTCTTTGCGTTTGGCATCCAATCTAGATTTGCCCAAAAACCCTTAGTCTGATTTATCTTATTCCAGCGTTCATCTTTATCGGTTGTTGCAAAAGTTCCTTGAGCTGGAAAAGTTCCACCAATAGCGTCTTCTGCACCCTTAATAAAGTTTACCAAAACTTGATCTAAATCACAATAGATTTTAGGCAAGGTTTCAGATGAAACCTCTAGTAAGTTCAATAGGTCTTTCATAAATTATTTTTTCTTTTCTTTAATGATTGGGTTGGTGTCAATATCGGCAACCTTTTTACCCGTCATTGTTATACTACTACCCTTTACACCTTTTGTCAAGTCTTTTTTTGTATCTTTCTCAAAAACATTTTTACCTTCATCAAATTTCCACATTTTGGCCATAATCTCTCTCATAGAAGAAGCTTTCTTAGTTACTGTTTCAGTCCATTCTTTTTGGCCAGGCGTTACATTTACAGTATGTTTGAGATACTTCTCAGTACCAATCTCATAGGACTCTGGAACCATTTTTTCATAACTAGACATTAACGATTTAATAGTTTTAAGGTCTAATTTCATCATTTTAGCAATCTGCTCAGGAGTTTTCTTGTCTTTGATCATTTGGTGTAGGTCTGACATTCTACCTTCATCAAGTTCAAGTTCTTCTTTTGTCATTGCTTTTTTGATAGTTTTGCGTCTTTTTGCAAGATACTTATCAGATGCATCTTTGTCACCATCGTTGTCGATGTCTCCATCTTCTTTACCAACTGGATCAAGTTTTTCTTTCTTTACACCAGATGCTTCTTGAATGCCATGTAAAATATTAAATACAGACGACTCAAGGCTATTTTCCTTAATCTCCAAATACCGTTTACCCATTACTTTTCTCCCTTGAGTTGTTTGTTTATAATACCAAACTTCGATTCTTTAATTGTTGATTCTTTAAGTGCTTTTAACATATCCTTATATGATTTTGCAATCTTTGCTTGAAATATTTCTTTATCGGATGGACGCCTTAAAGAGTTGTATTTTGATATTACTGCTTGTGCAATTTTTGGATCAACTTGCACTTTTTTCTTATCACCAAATTCAACTCCCCTAGATGCTCGATTTACAGATTTTCTCAACTGCATCATTATATTCTTAGATGCAGCCTTTACATCGTCATCAGATGCAACATTGTCTACATCAGCAGGGTCAATTGATTTACCTTTACGCATGGCCCTCATTGCATCAGCACGAGCAGATGCTTCTCCAAACAAATCAGGTTGTCCACTACGAAATTTTTCTGCTTCTTTAGCACTATTATATGGTTTACCCATATCCACAAATTTACCTTTGGTCATTTTTTGAATTTGGAATTTACCATCTTTGGTCTTGATAATTTTAATAGTCCCTTCTTTGGATGCTTCATCAATTCCAACTTCTTCTGCAATACCATGATGGTCTTGTCC
>Ga0209482_1002124_pt1 | contig 12641 bp, 9 predicted proteins | sample CoawatmetaG10DNA_FD_187512 | JGI IMG/M metagenome (GOLD analysis project Ga0209482, IMG submission 187512) | Marine microbial communities from the West Antarctic Peninsula - Coastal water metaG104-DNA (SPAdes) (version 2) | ecosystem: Environmental > Aquatic > Marine > Coastal ...
GTAGCAGCAGTGGGTGCAGCTATGGGTGGTGGTGTTGGTGCTCTTATTGGTGCCGAAGGTGCATCTTCTACTGCAGCTGCAGCTGAAGCACTTAGAGCAAAAAGAAGGCAAAACATTGTTAACCCTAACGAGTTCATGTTATTTAGAGCACCAGGCGTTAGACAGTTTTCTTTCACATTTAATATGATGCCTAGCTCAGCAGCAGAATCTAATGAGACTAAAAGAATTATTCAATACTTTCGTGAAAGAATGTATCCAACTCTGGCAAATAATGATTTGCTATATAACTTCCCAGAAGTATTCACTATTAAATTTAAAAATATAGATGGCATTCCTAAAATTGCTGAGTCTGCTTTAACAAACGCTAGTACAACATATAACCCAAATAGTATGTCGTATTTCAAACATCACAACAGACCAGTAGAAATTGGATTAACATTATCGTTCCAAGAAATGATGCCGCTGTCTGCTAAAAATATTAAGGATGGATTCTAATGGCGTATTTTGATAAATTCCAAACAATTGATTATGACTTTGATGGAACAGGTGTTAAAAGAACTATTAAGAACTTAGCACAATACTCTACTATTATTTCAAAGAATGTTGATGACGTTGCGTACTATTCCTATTATAATATACTAGATGGCGAACGTCCAGATAATGTATCAGAAAAGTTATATGGCACTCCTGATTATTATTGGATATTTTTTATTCTTAATCCAGAACTTCAGAATTATTGGCACGATTGGCCTAAGTCCTCTCATGCGTTGCGTGATTACGTAGAGCAAGAGTTTATTGGATTGGCTGCTATTCATGAATCAGATGTACCATCATTTGGCAAAATGGTCAAAGGCGGAACTGTTACAGGTTCTCTTTCAGGTGCAATAGGTACTGTAAAGGCAATATATCCTACAGCTGCTTATATTCAAATAGAACAAAGTAAAACATCTCCGGCTAACTTTAGAACTGCTGGTGAGTCTATTACGCTTACAGCAGCTAATAGCACATTAAGTGCTGACATCGCAAGAGTAGGTAATACTATCGTGTGTACATCTATTGTGAAAGCAGCATATGGTCCATCGTATCATATTGATGATGGCACACTGGAACGTACTCGTAAACGGACTGCAGGTACTTCGCCAGTAACTCACTTTGAAAGAGAGAACGATACTAATACAGAGAAGTCAAAGATTAAGGTAATTAAGCCTACTCAAATCGGCAAAGTTGTTGCTGCATTTGAACAAGCAATGAGGGACTCTTAAATGCCGCCTCGCGATCCTCCAAGCTCAGACTATCAATCTAAATATTTAAGAGATTCAGTACCAGGCAAATACCGTGACCTAGAAGTTAATATCGTTACTCGAGTAGATCGAATTGATATAACTCCGCTTATTATTGAAATTTCTATATTCGAAGATTTAAAATGTCCTTTCTTAAAGGGTGAATTAATTTTTGCAGATAACTCTGGACTTATGACGGCTCTACCTATTGTTGGCCAAGAAGAAGTAGAAATAAAATTTACACGTGCAGGTCATTCTGTAGAAAAAGTATTTGCATGTACAAGTGTGGTTAACATTGAAAAGGTAGCTGGTGAAGTTGCAGGTGTAGTGATGACTCTTACATCTAAAAAACATTTAACTAATGCTGTAAAACAGTTTTCAAAAGCCTATAGCGGATTAGCTTCTGACATTATTGAGTCTGTGCATTTTGATAGTTTTAAAGAACACATTGATGTAAAATCTAAATCAGGCAGTGCGCATCGAATCGTATTCCCCTTCATAAAACCATATGCCGCAATTGATATGATTATGAATAAAACGTTTGGCGAGGATGGAACACCTTATTTTTTATATGAGAACCTCTTCGGCGACGGGCCTATTTTACAATCATATGAATCCATGTTGACAGATGAGAAACTAGAGCAACTTCCAATACTTACTAAGAACATGGCCACTAATAATGATGACTTAGGTCAAGGTACAAGATTTAATCCAGGATCAATTGGCCAGTTACTTAGTTATGAAATAAATAAAACAGGCGATACACTTAGATTATTAAGCAGAGGAGCACTAGTGAATAACACTATTAGAATTAATTTTTCTAATAACAGTTATAAAGAAGTGCCATTCTTTTATGGTAAACATGCAGCAATCCTTGATGATCAATTAGACCAGTTTAGAAATTATGAGGTGGATGAGGATAGGCTTGAATCTAATCTTCTTAAACCATCACGAAGTGTGGAGATGCATAACCCATTAGCTTTTGAGACTGAAGGTGTGACCGAGCTTCATACACAGCAGGATGATTTAGCACTGACTAAAAGACTTTCACGGATATCTCGGATGGGTGATCTTGTAAGAATTTCAGCGTATGCCGACTCAAGTCCAAGTGCATACATGGTAGGTAAATGTGTTAATTTAATTGTAGCATCTAACTTGCCACCTTTAGACGGCACTGTATCTGTAGATCAACTATTCTCTGGTCGATATATAATTGGAAGACTAAGACACTATATTAAAGGTGGTAATTATCAAATGTCCATGGAACTAATCCGAGAAGGGTTATCTAAACCCAGCGGGTTTTCTTATGTTGATACAGCTACTGCTGAAAATAGGGGCCCTCAATAATGTTATATTTTGGAACAGTAGAAGATCGTAACGATCCAAAAGAAATGGGCCGTGTACGTGTACGTATATTTGGTGTTCATAGCTCAGATAAGATTAATGATATCCCAGTTGCAGATTTGCCTTGGGCTCCTGTCATGAATCCTACAACAACCCCGGGTATTTCTGGGTTAGGTCAAACACCTTTCCTTGTTCCTGGATCTTGGGTAGTGGTTCAATTCTTAGATAGTGAGATGCAGTCACCTATTGTTATGGGTACTGTTAATGGATTCCCTGATTCTAAACCAAACCCTGAGGATGGATTTGCTGATCCGGTTGGTACATTTCCAAGACGGATTAATGAATCCGACGTAGCAAGACGTGCACGTGGAACAAATGAATTAGATAAGCAATCAGTTGGTTCTGAACCAGCAGATCCGTATAATGCAAAATACCCATACAACCATGTATTTCATTCAGAATCTGGTCATATGATAGAGATGGATGACACTCCCGGGCACGAGCGGGTACAGGTGTACCACCGTACGGGAGCTTTCATTGAGATACATCCAGATGGTTCAATGGTTGTCCACTCTGGAGCACACTATAATTCATCACAAAAGCTTGAGATTAACGTAACCGATAACGCTTCTATTAATGTTGGTGGTAATTTAAATGCATTAGTAGAAGGTACTACTACACTATCATCATTTGGTACCATAACAGCTGAAACAAAAGCTAACATGTATACTACTGTTGAGGGTAATTCATACGTAAAAACCTTTGGTACTACTGATATTCAAACTCAAGATACAGTAAATGTAAAAACATCTGGTACTCTTGATATACATGCCGCTGGCGATATTAAAATGTCTTCTCAAGGCAGTATCGATATAGTTGCAGGTACTACATTTAAAATATCATCAGTCGGTGCAATGAATCTAAAAGGTGCAACTGTTGATCTAAATAAAACTGGAGTCACGGCTACGGCAAGAGGATTTGTTGAGTATCACAACGAGAATGAAACACCGTTGTTCAAGCCAGACATTTCTGAAAACAATGACGCTGATGTGCAACTTGTGACACCATTACATTCGGTAGTTGAGCCAGACGGTTCGACTTCATATTCAAGACAGACTGCAGGTGGAGTTACAATACCACGTAAAGATCAATCATCTTCAGCAGTAACATCTACGGTCACGCCTCCTGCCAATATTAATTCGGCAACAGATAACGTCGCGGTTACTACAACATCAGGTAGTGTGACATATCAAAATGCTGCGGCTACACGTAGACTGACATTAATATCAGCATTAGAACAAATACTAGTATCTGCTGCTAATGCCACAGGATTAGACGTTGTAATTTTCTCAGGTGGACAAAACTCAACAACAGGAACCGTTGGCTCACACCGACACGATGATGGTTATGCCGCTGACATTTGGTTATATAAAGATGGCAATCGGATATCTATGGTTAATAATGTTGCAGATGCATCAAGCTTTGCAAAAGCGGCTAAGGCTGCTGGTGCGATATCAATTGGTGCTGGTTCAGGTTATATGGGAGGTGTAGGAATGCACGTTGACATCTCTCCAGGTAATACCGTTGTACTAGCATCAGCTAAATATTGGGGTTCAGGTGGTAGATCCGCTAATGCTCCATCATGGTTAAGAGGGATTATGGCATAGATGCTTTTAAAGGTCACACAAAATGCTAAAGAATACCTTAAGAATGTAGGTAAACCAAACGTGTCTCTCGCCGTTAAGGGCGGGGGATGTTCTGGATTTCAATATGAATGGGGAGTAACTGATAAAGAAGCAACCGTAGAAAATCTGTGGCTAGATCCTATGGCTGAGATGTTTGTGTTTGGTTGCACTGTTGATTATGTAGAAGAACTAGGAGGTTCATACCTCAAAGTATTAAACCCTAATGCAGTTGCTCAATGTGGCTGTGGGGAAAGTTTCGGAGTATAATATGCCTAAAGTGTGTAGAACAACAGATTCAGTGTCAGTCCATGAATGCGGTACTGTTCCTACTGCTAATTCGGCATCAGGCGACGTTTTCGTTGAAGGACTTGCTGCACATAGAGCTACTGATACTAATACTGCACATCCTTCAGTCCCAGAACCTTATTGTACTGCACATGTAACTACTTTATCTTCAGGTTCTCCTGATGTTTTTGTTAACGGTAAAGCACTGGCCAGGGTCGGAGATCCTTATGGCTGTGGTATCACATTAACTTCAGGGGCTAGCACAGTCTCCGCTAATTAAGGTTATAAATAACAGTATGACAACATATTCTACGACAACATCTAATTCAAATATTAGAGCTCGGACTAAACCGTATTCGGATTTCGATTTTGCGTTTATCAAGCATCCGACTACAAAGGATGTTCCTATTAAACGTGACGTTGAAGCCATTAAGCAGTCTGTCCGTAATATATTGCTAACAAGACGAGGCGAGAAATTCTTCGATCCAAACTTCGGTGGCTCATTGTCAGAATATCTATTTGAAAACTTTGACCCCGTGGTCGAAGCAGAAATAGAAGGAAGAGTTATTAACACACTACGTAACTACGAGCGTAGAGTAAAAGTTTTAAGTGTAGACGTTGAGGACTTGTCCCACCGTAATGCATTAAATATCAAAATAGAAATACAAATCCTGTCGCCGGAAAACTTGACGGCCAATGTGGAATTTATTGTTGAGAGGCTAAGATAAATGTCAGATACTAACCGCCTTAAAGTTTCGGAAATGGATTTCGATACCATCAAGACGAATTTAAAATCATTCATGAAAGAACAAACAACGTTCGAAGATTATAACTTCGAAGGTTCTGCGTTGAGTTCTATGCTAGATGTTATGGCATATGTAACACACTATAATGCAATCAATGCTAACTTTGCAATTAATGAAACGTTCCTAGACTCTTCTCGGTTACGTCCTTCAGTTGTATCACATGCTAAGATGCTTGGTTATACACCTCGCTCATCTTATCCGGCTGCAGCTACTATCGACGTATTAGTTAATAATCCAACTGGCGTGTTATCAGATGACGACACATATCTACCATTAACTATGACAAAGGGTACAGTATTCACCTCTACAATTGACGGTGTATCATATAAGTTTGTTAATGATAAAACCTTGACAACTACACGTACTTCGGCAGGTGTGTATAAGTTTAGCAATGTAAAACTTCTTCAAGGATCTTATAAAACTGTTGAGTACATATATGATAGAGACTCTGCAGAAGCTTATATTATCCCATTCGCGAACGCTGTTACATCTGAGTTAACTGTTAAAGTTAAAGCCTCCGATGCAGTCTCTGCGACTGATACTTATACTCCAGTGGAAACTATCACAAAGGTGCTATCAACATCGTTAGTATACTTTTTAGAAGAGAGCCGTACCGGTAATTATGAAGTTAAGTTTGGTGATGGTGTACTTGGTAAAAAATTAGACAACGGTAACATCATTCAATTAGAGACTCTGGTTACAGATAATGAAGCTGCTAACGGTTCAGCTGTATTTAAAATGGGTGGAACAATTAATGGTAACACCGATGTTACTCTTACTGTTGTAGCAAAAGCTGCTGGTGGATCTGTTAAAGAAGACATTGAGTCAATCAAGTTTAACGCTCCGCTTTCTTTTGTTTCTCAAAACCGAGCAGTTACACCAGACGATTATAAAACAATTATTCAAAAGAACTATGCTAACATCGATGCTATTACAGTATGGGGTGGTGAAGATAATGATCCACCAGATTATGGCAAAGTATACATCTCTATTAAGCCTAAGGATGCAGAGACACTAACTACTGCTGATAAGACTCTGATTATTTCTCAGTACTTGAAGCCTAAGAACGTTGTGTCTATTACTCCGACTATTGTAGATCCTACATACACATACATTAAGCTTGATATTTTCTTTAAATACAATCCTAACATTACTGCGCTATCTGCAGACTCTCTTTCAGAACTAGCACGAGAGGTTCTTCGCACATATAACACAGATCAGTTAAAACGATTTGATGGTATATTCCGTTATTCTAATGTTAATACTAAAGTTGATGCTACTAACACAGCTATATTAAACTCTGTAATTCGTGTTAAGATGTGTAAGCGTATTGTACCTACTACACTTGAAGCTAAATATGACATTCAATATTCTGCACCGATATACAATACTAAATCAACTGATCAGATTATATCATCTACTGAGTTCGTGCATAAAGGCAACACTGGTTGTACTCTACGCGACCGTGTGGACGATGATGGCGTACGTCGTGTACAGATCGTAAAGGGTACTGGAACAACAGAAGTTCTTATTGAGAATAATGCTGGAACAATTACACCTACATCAGGTAAGATTTCTTTCACTGCTCAGTTTGATTCATTTACAGGAACATACGTTGAAATTACGGCTGTTCCAGATTCAAATGATATAGCTCCTAAGCGTAATGAGCTATTAACCATTTTGGTTGACGACTGTAATATTACAGGAGAAGTTGATACTATGATAACAGGTGGTACTTCTGCTGGCGTCGAGTATACCACAACGGCGAGTTATTCATAATGAATAACGAACATATCGTTAACAACGATTCACAACAGGTAGATATATCTTCATTGATTCCGGATTTACTTCCGGAGCATATCAATCAGACGTATCCCGATTTTACTGAATTTTTAGAACTGTTTAATAAGTATCTAGTATCAGAAAACAGGGCAGCTCATTATGTTAACCGCGTGGATCATCAGCGAGATATTGATCTTGCTGAACAAAAGTTTCTAACTAACCTTCAGCAAGAAATTGGTATTTCTGTACCACGTGCATTTGCTGCAGATCCGCGTTTATTCTATACAAGACTAGTAGACTTCTATCGTGCACGTGGTACGCCCGAGTCTATTACATCATTCTTTAACGTATTATACAATGATGAAGTTGAGATATACTTTCCTAAAGACGATATATTTATTCCATCTGATAACCCTTGGACTGATTTTACAGAAGACCTTAAAGCCAATGTGGGTAACTATACACCTAGCTTGACATATACAGTATCAGGTGTCACTAGTGTTATACAAGGCACTGATGATGCAGGACAGCAGTTGCGGTATGATACACCTATTATATTTGTTAATGGAGTATTAAGTAACGCATGGAAGTCAAGCACATACTATAGAAATATGACTGCCGTTGAAGATACAGATACAGAAGATGTAGTAACACAAACTGTTGGTTATAGGTTAACATTTTCTCCTGCATTAGCAAACGGCGATGTTGTTAGGATATACCGGTCAGGATCAGCTGCTACATCAAGGTCATTTGCTTCAGACGATAAGTTTATTCAGGACTCATTTAAATACCAAAAGTTCTCATATGTTCTTAAAACCGGTGCGAACATTAATCAGTGGAAAAACGCTTTCAATCGTTTAGTTCACCCTGCTGGATTCATATTCTTTGGTGAGATTCTTCTCTTCATTGAGATACTTGAAAAGAACCGGGCTGGTACTGTTACACCATTTACACAACCTGGCTTACAACTTGGTGCTGGTCTTCCGGTTCCAATTATTATACCTCCTGTAGAGATCAATGCACAGGCTATTGCAGCTCGTACGGGTCATGGTGTATTATCCTCGCATTTAGGATTCACTGGCAATCTTGCTACTGTATACTTCACCGAGGGGATTATCAATGATAGAACTAGACAGTCTAATAAGATTGGCCCTAAGCAATATCTTGAAGATTTAAAATTCTTACTACCAAATCCGAACTATAACTTCAGAGATTTCACTATTACTGAGGGTATAAATAAAACAATAGATATAAACGCGACAGCAGAAATCACTATCTCGTCCACCTAATAGGAGTCAAAATCAATGGCCGCCATTGTAACACAGAATTTTCGGTTGAGAGCTGCCAAGCAGTTTGTCGCCGATATTGAATTGGCAGCAAACAATTATTATTTGTTTGTTGGTCGATCAGCGCCTTGGGCGGATGATACCACCCCAGACGTTCCTTTCGATAACACACACTCGCACACTACTGACGTATGGCAGCATATGACGTCGATGAAGAAGTTGGTTAATACCGATTTTCAATTCGCGGCTCCTCGTTATCAGTGGATTTCAGGTACAACTTACGTTGAGTATGATGATCGTGATACTACATTAGAAGCTAAAAAGTTCTATGTAATCACTGATAACCTACACGTTATGATTTGTTTAAAAGCAGGTCCTGGTGCATCTACTACTAACCCTGATAATACTGGTGTTAAAGTTGCAGGTGTCATTGATCACACCTCCTCAGACGGATACATTTGGAAATACTTATATACACTATCTACTACCGCTTCTACTAAGTTTTTGACATCAGCATTCATACCGATGACTAACCTTACTGCAGATCCTGGTGCAGCTTCTGCTCAGGCCCTTCAAGACCAATTTGCTGTTAAATCAGCTGCGGTCGATGGAGCAATCTTTAATGTTAAAGTTATTGCAGGTGGTACTGGTTACGCTGCGTCTGATACATTTACGGTTACAATTACTGGCGACGGTAGTGCAGCAGCTGTAGTTGATGCTAACGTAACAGTTGTAGGTGGAGCGATTACCAAGCTTCTCATAAGTACTCCGGGTACTGGATACACTAAAGCTAAGGTGGTTATTACATCAGACGGATCAGGTTCAGGAGCAACAGCTCGAGCAGTCATAGGTCCTCTTGGTGGATTTGGAAAAGATCCTCGAGTAGATCTTCGTGGACATTACATCACTATTAACCAATCTTTGACTGGCAATGAGAACGATACGTTTATCACTGGTAACGACTTCCGTCAATTAGGATTAATTCGTAATCCATATAACTTTGGCACAACAGTTGTAGCTTCTGCTGCATCACTCATAGCGACAAAGACTTTAACTCTATCAGGACCACCAGCTGCCGGTGAGTTTTTAAATGACTCAACAATCGTAGGTAGTTCGTCAGGTGCTTTAGGCATCATCGATGACTACGATGCAACTAACGGTATTCTTTATTATCATCAGAACGAGACGAGTGGATTTACTACGTTTACTGTATCTGATAATGTAAAGATTAGTGGATCTTCTAATACAGCACGTAACGTTACCGCAGTAGGTAATCCTGGTGTTGCAGACGGTTCTGGCGAGATTATCTTTCTTGAAAACCGAACAGCTGTCAACCGTGCTGATGACCAGATCGAAACAGTAAAACTAGTACTTGAATTCTAAGGGATAAAAAATGGCAATTAAGTTTAACGTAGATCCGTACTACGATGACTTTCTTAAGGCAGGGACAGATACCCTAACGCCTCAAGAAAAATATCATAAGGTACTCTTTCGCCCAGGAATTGCTGTACAAGCACGTGAGCTAACTCAGCTACAGTCGATTCTTCAAAATCAGGTTACTCAGTTTGGTAGCCACATGTTTAAAGAAGGCTCACTTGTAATTCCAGGTGGTAATGCCTATAATAATGAAGCTGACTACGTTAAGCTATCTGCTGTTTCCACAACGGTAACTTCAGCCATGGAAGGCAAGCACTTTGCTGACGCCACCGGCTTACGAGCTAAGGTTGTTAAAGCTGTAGCTGCTGTAGGTTCAGACTTAGATACCTTCTATATTGTTTACCAGAATTCAAATGGTGCAACTAATGCCAATAAGGTTTTTGCTGCAAATGCTTCTTTGACCGAAAAGGTATACAACGCAAGTTCGAATTCTTACGATAACGGTAGTGTTACTGCAACTGTCGGTGCTACTTCTCCAACAGGTAAAGGTGCTCTGTTCACACAGGAACGTGGTGTTTATTACATCCGCGGACACTTTGTCATAGTTAAAGCAGAGACATTAGTTCTTTCTAAGTATACTAATAACATATCATTCGATGTAGGTTTTGAAATCACAGAGGCTGTTACTACATCAGCTGAAGATGCAAGCCTAAACGATAACGCAACAGGATCGCCTAACTACGCTGCTCCAGGTGCACATCGATACTCCATTAAGACGGCGCTTAAAACACAAGCTAACTACGGAACAGCAATAAACAACTTCTTGATGCTAATTCGTATTGTTAGTGGTACTGTTCAAAAGCAAGTACGTCAATCTGATTACGCAGTAATTGAAGATACACTAGCTCGTCGTACATATGATGAGTCAGGTGATTATACAGTAAGACCTTTCCGTGTTACAATGAAAGAAGATACTGCTGTTAATAGTCCAGGTGATGCAACTAAACTTGCAGCTGCCATTGAGCCTTCAAAAGCATATGTTCGTGGTTACGAAATACAGACACTGGCTACTACAAACTTATCGGTCAATAAAGCGAGAGCGGCTGCATTGTTTGAAGGTGCATCAGTATCTACTAGTATTGGTAACTTTGTCAAAGTAACAGCTGACGCTGCCTTTGTAGGTCTTCCTGATATTACAACGTTTAGCCGAATTACTTTACACGGTGCAACCGGCGGTTCAGGTACAGCTCTTGGTTTTGCTCGTGTACGTACTATCGAAAAAGATGGTTCGGTATATAAGCTATTTTTATTCGACATTGAATTAGCTGCTGGTAAAGCATTCTCTGAATTAAGATCTGTCTCAGATTCTACAGTATCATTTGGCGCTAACGTGTCATTAGTTAACTCTAAAGCAGTCTTGAATGAACCAAGTCGTAGTCCATCAGTATTTAGCTTACCATTCACTCGTGTTAAAACATGTGATGATGGAACTGGTGACTTTAACTTTGTGTATTTTGCTAATAAGAAATTTGCTGCTGATACCATATCAGGTGGTGAAGCTACATTTACAACCACGGGTTCTACTGAATTATTTGAACCATTCGATACCGATAACTGGATTTTGGCTATCACATCAGGCGCAAGCGCTGGTACAATTGTAACTCTTACGTCAGGCGTAGTTGCAATTGTAGCTAACTCACAATCAGTTAATATTACTTTATCGGCATCATTTAACGGTGCGACTGCGGTATTGATTGCAGGCGTTAAGAAAGTAGCTGACCACGACTCTAAGTCATTAACAACAGATGGTAATCCCAACTTCCATAATGATGCGATCAGTGTTCAAGCTACAATCGAAGCAGGAATCCACCCACTTGGTAAAGCGGATGGCTATCGACTACTAGCTGTTTATATGTCTCCAGCGTTTGGTACTACTGCTACATCATCACATCCTGATGTTAAAGAGTATTATGATTTCGACAATGGCCATCGTGATGATCAATATGGTCTGTCAAAAATTACTCTTAAGCCTGGTACTAACTTTGCACCAACTGGCCAACTACTAATTAAACATGAATTCTTTACTCATGACGGCACCGGCGACTTCTTTACTGTAGACTCATACAGCGGTTTAACAGACCTTGATGGAAATGCGGTTACATACGAAGATATTCCTTCTTACACTGTTAAAGCAACTGGTGAGAAAATAGAGCTTCGGTCGGCTGTTGACTTCAGGCCTCGTGTCGGTGATGCTGGTGAAAACTTTACTGGAACTGGTTCGAAGGTTAAGTTATGCCCAGAACCTGCAACAACGTTTACTACTGATATTCAGTACTACTTAAATCGTCGAGATAAGATATATCTAGATAAGAGTGGCGCATTCGGTGTAGTTGAAGGTGTTCCTTCTCTTGATCCTGAATTGCCTGATGATCCAAAAGATGCAATGGTACTATATCAAATACTTGTACCTGCATATACATTGATTCCTTCTGAAGTTCAAATTACTGTAATGGATAACAAGCGTTACACAATGCGTGACATCGGTAAGATCGAACGTCGTGTTAATACCTTGGAATACTACACATCATTATCCTTATTGGAAAAAGAAGCTTCTGATCGTCAGATAGTCGATTCAACCGGATTGTTAAACCGATTTAAGAACGGCTTTGTTGTTGATTCGTTTAAGTCATACAATGTTGCTAACGTTACTTCCCCTGAGTTTAGATCTTCAATTGATCCGGATAAAGGTATCTTACGTCCTCAGTTCTCACAAGAAGCAACACGCTTACGCTATGA
>Ga0209482_1002132_pt1 | contig 12615 bp, 9 predicted proteins | sample CoawatmetaG10DNA_FD_187512 | JGI IMG/M metagenome (GOLD analysis project Ga0209482, IMG submission 187512) | Marine microbial communities from the West Antarctic Peninsula - Coastal water metaG104-DNA (SPAdes) (version 2) | ecosystem: Environmental > Aquatic > Marine > Coastal ...
AAGAACATTGGAACTCACCATATATGAAAGACATTCGGAAGAAACTTATGGCAGGCGAACGCATATCACAATGTGATGTGTGTAATGATGACATACTTAGTATCTCTTCGTATCGTAAATGGTTTACTGGTGTTCTATTCAGAGATAAGATACAAGAAGCATTCGACAACACAGACGATGATGGACACACAACGATGCCTGTTATTTCATTTGATTACAGATATTCAAATCTATGTAACTTCAAATGTCGTATGTGTGGCGAACAGTTATCGTCATCGTGGGAAGCAGAGAAGAAAAAGAATAACATGTGGAGTATAGAACAACAACCGTTCATGCAGAAAGATGTTAAGAAGAAGATGACTTCGTTTCAGACTGAAGTTGTTGAACCAGAATTTAGAGATGCAATATCAAAGGGTATCGTTGAAGAAATATATTGGGTTGGCGGGGAACCATTGATGTATGATATACATTGGTGGGCATTAGAAGAAATGGTCAAGAATGGTTCAGCAAAGAACTGCCATCTAAGATATAATTCTAATCTATCACGCACAGAATTCAAAGGTCAGAAACTATTTGACTATCTACCACAGTTCAAAGATTGGTTGATGTGTGCGAGTATAGATGGAACAGGTGATATTGTTGAGTTCATTCGTAAAGGAATCGTATGGGAAGAATGGTTAGAAAACTTCAAAGAAGGTCTTGCCGCGCCAGGTGGCAAAGACAGAATGTTATTCGACTTGACGATTACTGGTCCAGGTATGTTTAGCATCAAAGACTTGTTTGATTTGAGTTTAGAATTAGATGTAAGAATAGAAACAAAGATTATGTTTGCGTTTCATCCAGACATTATATTCTCGCCCTTTGCATGGCCAAAACATATTCTTACTAGAAAGATTGACGAGTTGCTTGAGTATATTGAGCCTCGTGCGACTGGCAAACAAGCAACACTAGTAAATACATTACTTGAGATGAGAAATAGACCTTCATTTGAAGAAGATTATCCAGAACAGTTTGTTCAAGGTAAAAAGAATGGTAAAGGATTCCAAAATAGACTAGATGAAATCCGAGATGAAAAGATTACAATCGCTGATATATACAAAGTAGACGATGAACTATATGAATGGTGGGTAAACAATGATTAATGATAAAAACAAAAATGTAATATGCGCCGCCCCTTGGGCACATCTGTATGTCGATACACTTGGATTAGTGCGTCCCTGTAGTACATCTACTGAAATATATGGCGACACTCATACCACAACTATTAAAGAAGCATGGAACAGTCTAGCAACTCAAGAGTTTAGAAAAAATCTACTTGATGGCGTAGAACAAGAAGGTTGCAAATTCTGTCATCAACAAGAAAAACATACAGGCGGTAGTTTACGAACAAGTTTAAATTCAATGTATGGCCATTTGATATCAGATAATATTACTCCCGAAATGGCAGTTAAATCTTTACATCCCGGTTGGAGTAACTTATGTAATATGGCATGTATAATGTGTGGGTCAGATTACAGTAGTCTTTGGCATGCAGATGAAGAGAAATTAGGGTACGATATGACTGATAAGCCGAAATTCTTAGATATATCAAAAGCAGTAGAAAAAGATATCATTGATAGTTTAATTAATAAATCCCTCGATAGAGTATATTTTGCTGGGGGTGAACCATTAATGGCACCGTATCATTATCGAGTAATCGAAAAAATGATATCTATGGGAATAGCAAAAGATATATCGTTGCGATACAGTACAAATTTGAGTCTATTAAAGTACAAATCAATCGACCTCACTGAACGCTGGTCACATTTTAAATCAGTTGAGATATCTGCAAGTATAGATATGATAGGTGCCCATGCAGAATATCATCGATATGGAACAGACTGGGAACAGATATCTAAAAATTTGCATACAGTTCGTTATAACGTACCCAATGTCAAGTTGGCTCCAACAATTACAGTTACTGCAATGAGTATAGGATACTTACCAGAGTTGTTAACATATTTTATAGATGAGTTAGATTTTGGTAAAGTTGATGGTGACGTAATTCATTTTAATCTGGCAATGTGGCCAGAACAGTTAAATCCACACTTATTACCTAACTCTGTTAAAGAATTATATACTAATAAACTACAAAGTTTTTTACTGAACACAGAAATTGAGTATAGTCAACAGATATCAAAGTTGTGTGCATCTGTTATCACTCCGACGTTAGAACATATGAATGAAAAAGACAGAGAACAAGATTTTTATACGATGACAGACTTTTTAGGTAAAATCGATAAGATACGTGGAAATGATTGGAGACCTTTGTGGCCAGAAATCGCAAAGCAAGTTCCAACCGACAAACTAAAAATTGAGTTGATTCATGAGTAATACTTTCTGTCCATTGTTGTTCCAACATCTTGCCACCCATCCACATGGTGGAGTGACACATTGTTGTGTGGCTGACCATCGTAATGCGTTGAGTAGTTCACGTGATGGTGAAGAAATTCTTGGTAACGCTAGATATTATAATCTAAATCATGACACTGTACATGACACAATGAACAGTGAGAGTTATAAGAACGCAAGACTAGAAGTATTAGATAACAAAAAACCAAAAGCCTGTTTGCGTTGTTACGCAGAAGAATCAAAAGGTATTACAAGCAAACGAATAGAAGAGATTAAAAACTATCCAGACTATACTGTCGATGTAGCACGAAGTGTAACTGATAACACTGGGTATATGAAAGACGTACAATTAGATTTTGTAGAACTACGATTAGGCAACACGTGCAATGTCGCTTGTAGAACGTGTAACCCAGCGAGTAGTTCTAAGTGGAGAAATGATTATGATGCGTTGCAGAAGGCAACTACGTTTCAGTTAACACCATATTACACAATGGAAGGCTTCAGATGGCCAGAACGAGAAGGCTTCTGGGAAGATTTACTACAACATTGCGATACTGTAAAAACTTTTTACATTAATGGTGGCGAACCAATGTTAATCAAAGAACACTTTGCATTCTTAGAACGACTTGTTGAATTAGGTAAAACAGATATCAAGTTATGGTATAATATTAATATGACCTTGATGAATGAGAAAGTGATAGCCCTATGGCGAAAGTTTGACCATGTGAAAATAAGTTGTAGCATAGATGATTTAGGAATACGAAACGAATATATCAGACACCCAACCAACTGGGACACTGTAATGAAAAACTTTCTAAGATTAAAAGAAGAAGATTTTGAAGTAGATATAACTCAGACTGTTTCGTTTATGAACTATTCATCCCTAGGTGATTTCTATAATTTCTTTTATAAGGAACACGGAGTTTGGGTACATCATAACTATGTATATGACCCAGATGTTTTATCTCCTACTGTATTACCAAAAGTAATGAGAGACGATATTCATAAGAGTTTCGAAGGCGTGCTTGACGAATGGAAATTAAAAGAATTGAAAACTATGTTTAGTGGACCAGATACACCAAAGAAGTGGCTTCAGGCAAAAGAATATACACGCAACCTAGATGAGATAAGAAAACAAAATATTGAAGATTATCTACCCGAATTCAAAGGCAAATTCAACTAATGAATTATAATAAAAAGATATTAATATGTGGATTACCAGGCAGTGGTAAGACAACCCTTGCAGAGCCATTAGCAAAGTTACTTGGTGCAGTATGGATTAATGCAGATAATATAAGAACTCAATGGGATGATTGGGATTTTAGTCCAGAAGGCAGAACAAGACAAGCAAAACGCATTAGAAACTTATCGAATGAAGTAACAAAAGATGGCAAAATAGTTGTCGCTGATTTTATTTGTCCCACAAATGAGACAAGAAAAGAATTTGATGCAGACTTTATAATATGGATGGATACTATTAAACTTGGAAGGTATGACGACACGAATGCTATGTTTGAAAATCCAACGAAGTGCGATTTTATTGTAACTGACTGGGAAGATAACACACCTGATATTTTAAAAGAGATAATAGAAAAAGAATTTACGCTTTCGGAATTCTCAGTGTTCGCAGATTTAAAACGGGACCGCAAAGGCAGTCAGACTGCGATCGATATTGATAAAGAATTTGATGACACTATAAAAGAAATATGGGAAAGTGATTACCCAACAAGAACTGATATAAGAAACATTGAAAATGAAACAAATATCGTTCCAATATTCGGTGACAGTTTTTTGTTTTGTTCAGGCTTACCAAGAGAGTATGAATTGGGGACCTTGTTAAGAAAAGAAAATTCAAAAGTACTGTTTCCAAACTTTAGTAAACCTGGCGCAAGTAATAATTCAATAGTAAATAGAATTGAACAATGGACTAATGATGACCATTCTAAAAAAACAAAAACAATAATTATAGGATTATCATCGATATATAGATTTGACTATTATATAGATAGTGAATATCCAGAATCAATAGATGCAGAGAATTCGGTTCATACCAATCATATTCTTGATTTTGATATTTCTCCAGGCTGGGAAGTAGACTATTATTTGGATTCCGTAAATGATTCTGTTATGGCAAAGAGATTGAGAAAATCTTTAGAACTTGCACGAAATGGATTTTTATCATCACAGACAACATATGCAAATGTATATTTTAAAAATTTAGAAACAATAATTAGAAGAATTGATTGGATTACAAAACAAAGAAAGTGGAATATAATATTTGTTAAAAACGCTGATTGGCATGATTCAATACACAAAGTTGATATAAAAGTTATGAACAAGTATATCGAAAACATGGATAGCATGAAGAGACGATGCAGAACAATAGAAATGCAAGGTGGAGAGGAGGGTAATGTTATAGACCATCTTAGTTGTAGACATTGGGGACTTGAGACTACTAAATCTCTTGTAAAAGAAATAAAGAAGGAATATGATGTACTATAATAAAAGAACATTAGTTCGTTCAGATAGAATTCAAATGATTTCTACACCAGAAGAGTATGACGTATATCTGAATTATATCGATGAATTGGATTCAAGTGTAAGATTTGAAAAATATTATTTTGCCTCTCCTGCTTTAGCAACGAACCAATATAAAGAAGAATTAAAAAAACTAAACGCAGAACACAAATATGAAGTCGCTCTTCCGATTATGATAAACGATATGATTTTGTCTGAAGATATAAACAACGACTTAGAACAAGGCAACACTTGTATCATATTTGATATGGGGACTGAGTTAGTAGAAGAAGAAATCTATAGAGCGATAGATGCCCATTTTGGCAATAGCAAGTTTCATAATAATGTAAAATACTGGACAATGTACGAAAACTGTGACTGGGAAGGAACAGTAGAGATAGTTAGCGCCTCAAGAACAGCACTGAGATATGGTGCATGGGATTATGCCACTGGATTAGAGTTGGGAAATCCCGACTTTTATAAAGATTATATATCAGAAGTCGAAGATATGAAACCAAAACACTTCTTATCTTTAAATAGAAGAATGAGAAGTCATAGAATTTTATTAATGGCAGAATTAATAAAAAGAGATATAGACATCGCAGATAACTTTTACTTGAGTTTTTTGGGAGACAGAATAGATGGTATTGCAGCCCCAAATGATGTGGATGCAATTACTAATACATTTAAATACCACCATGACATATATGACAAAAGTATATGTACAAAGTTATGGAAAGATTGGTACGGACAAGAACTTCCATACAACACCAATGTACCCTTTGAAGATTGGTTCGGCAGTTCAAATCTCGACAGAGTAACAGAAATGTTTCCTTTTAGACAGAAAACTTATGTGGAAATTGTTACTGAATACACAGCAAAAAACGACGGACTTGTTTCCATCACTGAAAAATTACCACAGACATTTTTATCTAAGAAACCATTCATTATTGTGGGCGATGCAGGATTTTTAAAGCAACTAAAGAAACTGGGATTCAAAACATTTGATAAATTCTGGTCAGAAGAGTATGACACACAGGAATGGGCACACAATAGAATACAATATATTGGTACTAGCATAGAAGAAATTCAAAACAACATATCTATAGAAACAGATGAGGTTGGTAATATAGTTTATGGTAAAGAAATGCAAGAAATTTTAGAACACAATTATAATCATTACAAATACAATTATGTCTGTGACGTTGATAATCGAATACTACAATCATTATTGATTGGTGAAAAACTAAAAATGAAACCAGGATTAGCATACAACGAAGTTGATACCGTAGGCCAAGATGACCTTTGGTATAGTGAAAATACAAACGTTGCGATTGTTCCTCCGCAAACTAATTTCATGCTAGATAAGATTGTTTCTACTCTTGGCTTTAAATTGATATCCTCAACTGAAATTGATTTAAAGAAAACGAAAATAATTTCTTTTACTCAGGATCCTAGAAAAAGATTTTACAATGGGATTGTTATGTTAGCAAACTCATTGGATAAAACACCTGAAGAAATATTAGAAAGAATAATGAACGGAGAGACTGAGACCCTTAATCATCCATATCTTCAATTACAGACACATTTAAATTCTAACTATGACATATATTACACAATAGACTTAGATAACGCAGAGTCTAGTCCATATGACAAAGATATAGGTATTGTTGTGAATGAGATAGTTGCTATAGTTTCACATCAAATGCTTTATAAGAGTCATCTACACACAAAGACAGAGTTCGTGCGAGACCTATCTCGTCCAGAATTCAACAAATTAATAGATTCTGAAAGAGTTAATAATTTTATATTTGATTTCTATAAAGATGATTTTGTATTTTATTTTACATATGGCTCCTGGAGAAATACAAAATCAAACAATATTGCAACTCTACGAGGTAAGTTTGAAGACTGGTTAGAAAATTTTAGTGAAGAACAAGTAGAAATTATAGAGTACTTCAAGGATAAAGGACATGCTAATTACTTTGATACTAGTTTAAATAAAAATTACTGGATAAATCACTGTATGGTTATAGATAACATTGGACTGAACTATGCACCCAAAGATATTAAGATATTAGATATGGGCACTCACTTTGGTTTCACTCCTCAGTTTTTAAAATCAGCGGGATTCGTAAATGTAGATTCCACGAATTCGTTTAAAGAAGCAGGTAGTACGTTATCTGACTTAAAGAAAATGTGGAAGTTACTTGATTTGAATCCGATGAACGTACACGTCAGACCAAACGAACACTTTAAATTAGATAAAAAGTATGATGTCATATTTGCTACAATGTCAAATATCTTTTGGAGAACAGAGAGAGTTATAAAGTTCGCGGCTGGCAATGTAAGCCAAGATTGGTCAATAATAGACGAGAACGGTACCCCCACTACTTTTTTTGTTCCGTACGAAAAGAGAGAATTGGATTTCTTTATTAAAAATATAATGGAATATTTAGAGCCAGGTGGTATAGCAGTGATACAACCATATCCATATGTTTATAACAAACTTGATGGATTTAAAGAAGAGAGAATATTGTTGCAACAATTTCAAAATTCAGAAATATCATATGAATATCCACAATCAACAAACCATACTCCTACAGCAGAATTGAGTAATTATTTTGTTGTACAGAAACTGGAATAAATATAACTACAAATGGAAATAACACAATGAAATATTATATAGCAGGAAATAGAGGACTGGTCGGTACACACTATAGTAGTGTGACCAATGCAATGGGTGGTAATACATCAACAGTAGATTACAGTGATGCGGCTTCTACTCGTAAAGAGTTTAAAGAATTAGAAAAAGCGGGTCAACTACCAACACATGTAATAGTGAACGCGGCGACAATTGGCGGACTACAAGAAGATTTAGATTTTGCTTATGAACTAATGATAAGAAATCTGACCATTCAAAATAACTTATTCAATGTATGTTCTGAGTTTGGGATAGATAGAGTGTTACTACAAGGAAGTACTTGTAGTTACCCAGCAGTAGGAAATCAGCCATATGATGAAGATGAACTGTTCAATGGTGTGCCGTTCAAGACATATTTTCCTACAGCAATGCCAAAGTTAATGGGCATGTACCAATGTAGGGCAAAGAATGAAAAAGCAGGAACACATTGGCATACTGCAATAAACTCTAACATGTTTGGACCAATGGATAGAACAGGAGAACACGCACATGTAATTGGCGCATTGATGTCTAAGTTTGTTAAAGCAGTGAAAGAAGACCACAAAGAGATTGAGATATGGGGAAGTGGTGACCAGAGCAGAGACTTAATTTACATCAACGATGCCGTGAGTGCAATGGATATAATCCTAAACAATGACAAATATGACACTGTGAATGTTGCAAGTGGAGAAGAAACTTCTATTAGAACACTAGCAGAAACATTGATAAAGATAAGCGGATTCAAAGGTACGTTGTGGTATAACACTGACCGACCAGAGGGAATAAAAAATCGTAGTATTGATAATTCACGATTGAAAGAATTAGGATGGACACCTAAGTACACATTAGAAGAAGGACTAACAGAAACATACGAGTGGTATTATGATAACACCTAATCATAAACGTATCTTTTGTTTCGGATGCAGTTTTACTCAATATGTATATATGCCAACTTGGGCTGATATCTTAACGCACTATTATAAAGACATGAAGACAGTATACAATTTAGGACTGAGTGGTGCTGGCAACTATTATATATTTAATAATATAGTTGAAAAAAGTTTAGAATATAATTTTACTAAAGATGACCTAATTCTAATACAATGGAGTGGGGTTCTTAGAGAAGATAGATTCAACGATGGCAAGTGGCAAGTGGCAGGTAACATTTTAAATCAGGAGATATATTCAAAAGAGATTACCAAATGGCTAATCGATGAGGAAGGAATGACGAAACGGGATTGGTCGTATGTTCATGCGATACAAAAGATGTTAGAAGCAGATAATATAGATTATGAAATGTTCAGTATGAATGGATTGATACCTGTCAGCCAATATGAAGAAGAAAATCCACTAAGACCTACTTTTGATTTTGAACATTTATACGAAGATACACTGTCAAAACTACATCCAACCATGTATAGTATTATATGGGGGACAGAAGATACCCCTATGGGGACAGCCCAAGAGAGGTACCTTAAGCATGGTGCTGACTATCATCCTCTTCCGACTGAACATTTATTATATTTAGAAAAAGTATTTAAAATTGAAGATGATGAGTTAAGAACATATGTAGATAAAATTACAAAGGAATTATTAGTATGATAACACCTAACAGTCACATGAACCCAGTATATGGGCAAGAAGAAATAGATAGTGTAACAGACTACATCAACTCTGGTGGTTGGATAATGGAACACACCAAGACTAGAGAGATGGAACAAATGATATGTGACTATACTGGCGCCAAATATGCACACATGGTAACAAGTGCAACAACTGGACTATTAGTTGCATCAATGGTCGCTGACATAAAACAGAATGAAAGATTTGCTGTGAGTGCCTACACACAAGCCGCTACGGCTAATGGTGCAATTCTAATGGGAGCAACACCAGTTATAGTTGACGTTGACCCAGAATCATATACGATTGACTTTGACAGTATACCCGATGATTGTCGTGTTGTATTTGTTACAAGTATCAACGGAAGATATTCAGAAAATACACAGAAACAAATAGCAAAGTTACAAGCAGAGGGAAGATTTGTAATTGAAGATAGTGCCCAAGCATTAGGCAGTTGGCACAAAGGCAAACACATTGGCACAATGGGCAATCTTGGAATATTCAGTTTTGGTGCTCCGAAGATTATCACAACAGGTCAAGGTGGGTGTATCATTACTGATGATGAAGAATTGAGTAAACAGATTGTTGCTATAAAGAACTTTGGTAGAACTGTTGCAGTGGGCGAAGTCTACAATGTAATGGGTATGAACTTTAAGTTTACAGACATTCAAGCCGCATTCGGTGTTGAGCAAATGAAGAAGTTGCCTGCTATTGTTGAACGCAAGAAAGAAATCTTTGATGCATACAAAGAGGGACTAGATGGCGTGTGTGATTTTGTTTACACTAATTTAGAAACCACTACTCCTACTTATCCAGAAATATTAGTTGACAACAGAGATGAGTTAGCAAACTATCTTAGAGAAAATGGGGTCGGATGCAGAGCAGTCTATTATAGTTTATGTGACCAACCATTTCATAGTCAATGGAAAACTCCAACTCCTAATACTGATTACATAGCAAAACGAGGAATACACTTACCCGGACAATCTAACTTGACTAGAGAAGATGTTCTATCTATATGTGAAGTTGTGAGAACTGGCCTTATAGAGTGTAACAAGATTTAATATACCCGAGTCTAGTGTTTCAATCGCTACAAATCCAGTACGTTCTTTGATTTTAGAATAATCAACGAAGTAGTTTCTTCCATCTTTGTCGTGTTCTACTGTTGTATTTACGGTAAGGTCATAGTCAACATATTTTAGAATAGTATTTGCTATGTTTACCTTTGTATGGTTAAGAGTTTCATCACCAACATTCCAAACTTCACCTTTCATCTCATCATACTTTTCTATTCCCATAGCAAAGCCTCGGACCAAATCATTGATACTCAAGAATGTTCTTTTGAAATGACCTTCAAACAATGTTAGTTCTTTGACGTTGACTGCTTGATTAACAAAGTCGTTGACGAGTAAATCATTTCGCAATCTATTACTGACACCAAAAGCAGTTGCTGGTCTGAAGATAACTGCGTTGTCTCCAGAGTATTCTTCACCTATTAGTTTGTATTCACTATACTTACTGATTGGATTTGTTTCTGACAATTCAGTACAAGTGCTATTCAGTGCGCCATAGACACTACCAGTACTTGCGTATACAAATGGTTTATCACCAGTTGCATCTATTACTCGCTTCGTTGCTTCGACATTGATAGATTGTGCCAATAATGGTTCACTATCACACGCTGGATATCCTACTATCCCTGCTAGATGAATAACTGCGTCTGCTGATTTGATTACAGGCTCAACTTCTTTATCTCTAATGTCCATGACGTGAAGATGGAAGTTAGGATGGTCAATGATATTTAATATCGGAGTAACTCCCCATCGCATCCAATCAATACAGTCTACTTCGTGACCTTGTTTTAGAAAGTATTCACTAAGTCTACATCCAACGTATCCGGCACCACCTGTTATTGCTATTCTCATTTTATTCTCCCGCTCTAGTAATAGGTTCATCACAATCGTTCCACTTCTTTGTTATCATAGCAACCATCTTACAATCAGCCATTGGAATAAATGTATGTGCTACGTTCTTTGGCAAGTATACACAGTCACCAGAAGCAACAGGAGTCGGGACCTCAGTACCATCATCTTGTAACTCTAAGTATACTCCGTTGCCCTCTACAAACATAATGTATTCATCGAACTCTTTATGATAATGATGTCCACGTTGTGAACCCTTGAGAGTTACAATGAAACTCCATTCTACGACTGGGTCTCCCTGTTCAGGATAGTATGTGAATATACCACCTCTACCATCTTTGAGTGTGATTGGATTAATTTCTGGGTCTAACTTACGAATATGCATAATATATGTACCTGTTATTAACTCTGTATATAACTATTTATGCATAATAAAAAGCCCACGATTAAGTGGGCTTCTATATGTAGTTGTGTTTAATAACGTTATTTTACTTTTATTCTTTGTAATGGATAATCCTTATCCCATGGCGTAACAATATTATATTTGAATTTATCAGTACTCATAAAAATCGCACCATCTTGGACAACATTACTGTTATTAGCATCGTGTCCGTCTAAGTAAATATCAACTAGTCCATCTTTGTTAAAATCACCAAACTTAAAGTCACTAACCCAACAGTTCCATCTGGTGCCTTCTTTTGTAGGCCATGCTTCTTTAGTCTTTGGTGACGCACAAAACTCAGAATATAAGACTGTCCTAAATTTACCATTACCAATATTTTCTTCAATAGTCATCCCTGCGCCTGCATACATCTGACCAGTATGCATTCGAATAACATCTAAATCATCATCGCCATCTAAATCTGCAAGTCCAATCGCTGGAACAAGTTGATATGAGAAGCCATTGCTATTCTCGACTTCAGGAAACTCAAATCCTCTCTCATAAAAATTACCAGTTCCATCGTTTAACAGAATACCATTGAATGAACCCGAACACTTATCATTACCACTCTTTTTCCAACAACCTGGCGTCCAATCCCACATATTCCATTCTCTAATCCAGGCTTGAGTGTTTGAGCTCCATACAAGGTCTAAGTCGCCATCGTTATCAATGTCACCAAGTTCACCAGTAAATCCCCATTGATTACCACATTGACGAACTATCATATGTCCATCACCTTGATTAACATAACACCATATCTCGCCACCACCACCATTACCCGAGTTACTCCACTTAATACTTGTTACGATAATATCAATGTCACCATCACCATCGATGTCGCCAATCGTACCGCCGTGTGAGAAGTTAATCAAACCTTTACCGTTTCGAACACCTTTTCCAGTAACGTGAGTGACAGTGGATTCTAACCAAGTATCATCTGCTTGTGATAAGAAGTATAGGTCGTTCTTGCCACCAAAGTTCTGGTTAATATTGCTATTTTCAGAACAAAATAAATCTACCTTACCATCGCCATTAAAGTC
>Ga0209482_1002139_pt1 | contig 12584 bp, 15 predicted proteins | sample CoawatmetaG10DNA_FD_187512 | JGI IMG/M metagenome (GOLD analysis project Ga0209482, IMG submission 187512) | Marine microbial communities from the West Antarctic Peninsula - Coastal water metaG104-DNA (SPAdes) (version 2) | ecosystem: Environmental > Aquatic > Marine > Coastal ...
TTAACATATTATTTTATTTAATTATATTTGTTTAAATTCTACGTCTATCATATCATAGTTTACCATATCATATCCATTACTATCAACTATAATAGCTTTTTCTGGAACTTCTTTAGATATTACACCTTGGAATAAACCTTCTCCATCAGATGGATTTTTATATTCAAAACTATATATATTTAATCCACTAGGTGAAGTACCAATTAAGTTTATATTTTTCTTTAATCTTATGTCAGACTTCTTGAAAAAATTAAAGCTTTGGCCAAAGCTCTGCAAGTCGATTTTCTTGTCCAGGACAATACCTTTACCTGTGGTAAGTGTCACTCCTACTACATTCTTATTTATTTTTGCCTTTAAATCTGCTATGGTTTTTGCAATACGGTCAGCTACATTTTTTTGCCAAGCTTTTATTGCTGCTTCTTCTCTTTCTTTTTTCTCTTTTGCTGCTTTAGCTGCAGCTGCAGCATTTCTAGCTAATTCTGCCTTATTAATAGATCCAGGTCCAATGGCCGGAAATAGATTTTCATTGAGAACATCATACCCACCCATCTTCTTTTTTGGAAGTATTACTTGTTTACCATAATATTTGCTTCTTTTATTATAACTAGCAACACCTTTTCCAGGATCATCAATTAATTCTACTTCCCAATAACTGCCGTCTGTAATATAATAACCTGGGTTACCACCACCACATGAAACTTCCCAGTAATCATATTCTTTCATTATTCTAGGATCTAGTATATACTGCAAATTACATCTGACTAGGTGCTGGCTATTTGTTGGATTACTTCTGCTCCACTCTGGCCCTCTATACTTTCTAAATGAATTATAATCCATTTGTGCAACAACACCCTGACTAGCTCGATATATTAGTCTACCATCATTTCCTTCTGGGTAATCATGATGCCATCCGGATACCGCAGATGTCCTGAGAAGCCTCATTTGAAAAGCTGTGTTATATTGATATGGATACGTCACTCCATCTACTGGTGCTGGATTATATGCAACTTCAGATTTTCCAAGTTTGTATCTCGCCCGCATAGTAGCCTCTGTCACAAGAGCCATTTGAAACGCAAATTGTACTTTAAATTTAATAACTTTACCTTGGTCTTGACAAGTTTTTATAACGTCTGGCGTCAAATAAAATTTGCCGTCTATTAATGGCTGACCAGATATTGTTTGGAAAAATGGAGCTTTTCTTCTTTGTTCTCCATACCCACTCCCATTCTTTTCGTAAATATTCCATGCAGCATCATATCCTACACTAGTTTTTTTATATTTATTAACACCTAATAAAGGAAAAATTGAATTAGGTATTTTATGATATCCGCTTATATTATCTGGTGCATCTTTGACTAAGCTTTTTTGTACATCTTCCAATATATCAATATTTTGATCTGGTATTGAAAAATCAGCTACATTAAGCTTTGTGGTTGGCGGAAATTTATAATAACTAAATGCTGTATCAATATTTTTAACAACTGACCTGTTTGTGTAATTTTTTCTTATTTGTTCAAATATTATTGAATTTTCTTTATTAGCTGGTATATTAGATGCATTAAACTCTTCTATTTCTTTCTCAGCAGCTTTTTCAATCTTGAGAATTTTAGGGTCTATTCTACGTTTTCTAGGCTTATTTTGTTTTTTATCTTTAGATCTATCGTTTGGTAATCTAGCCATCACGCATCTCCTATATTTATAGTAACTGATCCATTTTCATTACGATTATTTAATTCATTTAAATTTGTTTTAAAAAAAATACCATTTTCATTATATTTTAAAAACGCAGCATATTCTACTGGCGTAGGAGTAGGCGTACTTATTGATTGCGATTTGGGGTTCTTCTTTTTATCTTTAGTTTCTCGATCTTTGTCTTTATATTGAAATCTTTTATCTCTTTTATCAAAATAAACTGGTTCTTTTTTTGAAGTTTCTGGAGTTTCGTCAACTTGTGTACGACTACTATAGTCATCGTCAGTAAAATTTGCTCGCAAATCACTTTGATTAGTTTCACTATTACTAGCTCGAGTACTAGTTGAAAATGTATCTACTATCTTTTCTACTGACTTAGCTTCACGATAAACAATCTTTTCTGTTTCTTTAGCAGAAGTTCTAGGTAATTGTTTTAATATGTTAATTAACTTAGTTTGAATCATATATCTATAAATATTAAACTAAAAAATTATGAATGATTATCTAGTAACTTTAAAAAATAGGTTGTCATTAATATATTCATCTAGAAATCCGTCTACCACTTTAAATTCTAATCTATAATATCTTTCTGGCATTAATCCTGTCATATCTAGATAAATAAAGTTACTAGTACTATCACAACTAACTTTTGTATACTCTGACTCATAAGGTATGATAATTTCGTCTGTAGCGGCGTCTAAAACTGAGTATAATGAACTACTAGGAATATATTTAATAGTTTGCAACGGAAATATATTAGTGGGAGATTTCTGCGGATATTTATCTCTACCAAATAGTCTAATTTTTGTTACCTCGTCATCTTTATATGATTTTTTCAATTCAGTATAGACTGAAAATGAATTGGAATCTACAGGATCCATACTTCCTGTTTCAAAACTAGATTTATCAAAATACATTAATAATCTAGGAACATATATAGTATGAGTATCTCTACTAAAGAATTTAATATCTCCAGCAACTCCAGAACTCAATTCATCTGCATCAGAATATTTTAAAATAAATCCATAATTTGGTACTGTATATCCGCCACTTCCAGATACCCATAATTTTACTGCATTTGTAACATCAATATTGATATCGGTTGGTCTAACTGATGTATTATTTAAATTAGTATCATTAAATGATTGTGAATATACTGTACTACTACCACTTGCAACTGCAGATCCAGATTCATATAACCAACTTCCGCCTTTACCAGATCCAGACACATACAATGTACTACCGGTTGGCATATTAATATTTTGACTACTAGAAATCCATGAAGTAGATCCAGAACCAGGTTGATTCCATGAACAGCCATCTATAATTGCAGTACTAGAATTAAAAAATCCAGTGCCATTAATCCAATCTTGTCCTATAACGTTTGCGTCAATTGTAAAACTAGCAGGTAAATTTTTAGCATGGGTTGTATATAATTGTAACATAAATTTACAATCATTAACCGTTTTAGTATATTTTGTTAATGCTGAATTAACATCTGCCATATCAAATTTAAGTAAAGTTCGTGATAATGAATGACTAGAAGTAACTGCAACTGTTAAATGTTTCCCTACTTCTAAAATTTCATCAATACCAGTATTAAACGTAGGTTTGCCTTCATATAAAGTAGCATCATTGGATGGGTATATTATTTTAAACATAATTATAGTCTTTTTTAAATAAATATTAAATTAAAAATTTACTACCCTTCCTTTAATATCTTTATTTGGAAATTTAATTTCAAATATACCAGGGTCTAAAGGTGGATAAATAATTCCTTGTTTCGTAGCACTTTCTAAATCATATACATTTCCAGAATACTTATTAGCTGTATCATATAAATTTTTAAAGTCTAAATCAACAACAGACTGTACTCCGGCGGTATTTCCCAACACATTCATTACTTCTGACATAATAATTGGTTGATTAATTTGCCATTTATCAATTGCAAAAAAGTCTTTTAACAAACTAATACATTGTAATAAGACTTCATTACTATTATAATTTGTATTAACTGTTATTTCAAATTCTATACTAATATTAACAATAAATGCATCTAATATATTAACAGCATCCGTTAATATTCTATAATAATCTAAATAATTTTTTAAATTAGTTTTAATTGCTGTATTTAAGGTTGATAAATTATTATTATTATCAACTCCCAAGGTATATAAATTCATAGCTAACGGATTTGGAATTCTTGTTTCTTCCATTTGATTTTGTGATAATTGATCATCTGGAACTATATATGCTTTTGAAACACTTCCAAATTTTGCTGGCATTGAATAACATCTAATAATATAATCATCTCTAGTAACTAATCGATTCTGAGTTGCAAATCCGGCCATTGCATTATTTTTTATATCTTGTAATGTATCTGCAGATTTAGCACCTCGGGCAGGGTTTTCATTTGTAGTACTTATACTAGATTTAACAAAGTTTGTCATTGCTGCACTAGTTGTAGCATTTGGATCATCATCAAATTCTATTTTGTCAATCTTAGTTAAAACTGCAGATTGTACATTATCTTTTACTCCACCGCCTACTGTATATGTAACAGTTAACGTTGTGTTAGACGGAGCCGCTCCATAAGCTCTAGTATATAAAAAATTCGAAGGATCTATATCAACATCAATTGGCTTACGAAACCCAGCAAGCCCATTCCCAACGTTATCTGGATTTGGAATAATTTCTTCGTCATTATTATCTGATATACCTGCACCAAACTGAAGTTCTATTTTTTTATCACTTCGTAATCTTGTAATAAATCGTTTTGACGTTTTTCGTAGTTTTAATAAACTAGGACTAGAACTTCTATATTGAACAAAATCTGGATCATTTTCTAATAAATTTGGAACTTCATTAAAAATAGTATCTTGTGCTAAATAGTCAACATGATACCAATTATCTCCATCTGATTCTTCACATGATAAAATATCTATAATATTTGTATCATCTAATACTACTTTATCATATTGTTTAGGTGTAGTAAATGTAAACGTAGCTTCTTTAACTTCTCCCGATACAACTTGTGCTTTTTTCTTTAATAAATAATATACTGGCTGTTTTGTTGCATCATCGCTTTCATATACAGTTACTTCAGTTGGATTAAAAGATGAACTAAAAGAAAAATCTACTGAATCTAACGTCCTAAATTCTGCAGCCCCATCTTTCTGTTTTATTTGCATTCCTGGTTTAATTGATAAACAATAATTAAAATCCGGTGCATTTAAATTGCCACTTCCTGTTGCTGGTACTAATTGAAATATATTAATATCAGTATAAGCTGGAATTGCATTTTTACTTTTATATCCTAACGACCTAGCTAGGTCATATATATTTTTTCGTTCTGATGCTTGTTCTAATAATGATTCTTTAAGATTATTATCAGCATAATAACTTAAAACATCCCCAACATATGCTGACATTTCCATAAACATCATGCCGGGTGATGACTCATTAAAGTCAGTAAAATCATTAGGAAAATATTGTTTTGTAAAATCTATTAAATTTTTACGAAATTGACCAAAGTCTTTTCCTAAATATGATACGTCTTTTGATACTTCCATAATTTATCCTATTCTATTTTAAGTATTCCGTCTTGCCCTGCAAATATTGTTATTGTTTCTTCAGAATCTGTTCCAGTTACTGTAAAACTAATAGATATCTTAAGATTATGTACCATATTTGGATCATCATCACCAGTAACAATATTTAATTCTGTAATTGTAATATATGGTAACCAAAAATTAATTGCATCATTAATAGTTGTAGCTACAAAATCTTTTAACTCTGAAATATTTGGCTCGAATACTAAATTTAATAATTCAGTTCCAAAATTAGGTTGTTCATATCGTTCGCCTTTTCTTGTTAATAATAAACTTTTAATGTTTGTTGAAGCTTGATCAAAAGTAGTAAATGATTTTGCAAACACTCCGGGGGCGTTAAACGGAAACTTTACTCCTATTGCAATATTTGAATCGTCTGAATCAGTGTCTACTTCAACAATTTTATATGCCATTATCTATTCTTCTTTTTATCTATTGCTTTCATTAAAGCACTATAATCACGTGTCATAGCATTTGCTACTGCTTTATCTTCTACAACTATACTTTGTCCAGTTTCAGCATCTTGAATACTAGGAGTATTTACACTCTGCAATGTTCTCTGCATTCCAAAATTTCTTGCATTACTAGAATCCATTATAATATCTTCGTTCATTAAATCAGCATACTTTGAAGTTGATGTTGTTTCTCTCGTTACTTCAGTTTCATTTAAAATACTTGCAAATTTATTTTCTTTAAACATCCCATGTTTTTTAACTACAGCTGGTTTCTTAGTTATTGGCTGTTTATTTGTTAATTCATTTACGGTTGATTGTAACCCTTCGTGTAAAATCTCAGTTAACTCTTCTTTAATAACAGATCTAACTTCTTCTTTTACTATTTTTCTTAAAACTTGTATAAATTTTTTTTGTTCCATAATGATTCTTCTTTTTTATAAATATTAACTTTAATACTTTACGGCGTCTGGCCAGCCATTATTATTTTTAGGTCCATATATTGCATTTGTTTTTTTATCAATATAATAATCTCCAGACTTACCTAAATCAGCTTTTGGGCTGCCTTTGCCACTATATGATTGAGCAGGAGCTTCTTGTAATGATGTTAATAAATCTTGCTGCGAATCAACTATTTCTTGAATTGAATCAATTCTACTTAACATATCATCCATACCAACATTTATTTCTGTATAAAATTCACTTCCAAACTCAGCATCATCTGTTCTACTTTTTTGTGTACCCCAACCAACTCCGCTACTAGGATCAATTTCTCCGTTCCAAATCCATACATTTCCATTTCCATCAGTATACGGACTTCTAGGAGATGGCGGTACCCCAGGCTTAGGATCGATAGGATCGCCATCACCTGTATCGTCAATAAGTTTCCATTCTCCCTTTGGCGGTTTTTCTGGAATACTATCAGAAAAGTCATGGTCATTAATAGCGTTTTGCAAATCTTGGTTAGTAATTAAATCTCCACTATCCCCATTTACTTGATCTCCACATCTAGAACTTAAATTTATTGCAACATTTGCTAAATTAGCTAAAGTAGACTGTAACGATATATTTACTGATGTTGGAATAGTTGATAATTGTTTAACAGCTGTTCCTGCATTTGCTAGAAGCATATTTTGAACTGCTACTAATTCGGACAATAAAGCAGCTTGGCCTACTATTGGGGTAAAAAATATAGAAACTTTAATAGCATTTGCTATTCCTAATAATGTTTTTAATAATTTAACAATTTTATTAATTATTGGTAATATTTTTAATATTGCTGCAACCATTTTTTGTATTTGTTTAATTCTAGCTAATAAACTTTGAATCCTAGGATCATCACAATCAACACTATCTGGAAGTTTTGCTCCTTCAGAAATTGTATCTTCTATAGCTTTTTGTATTTTTTCTATTGCTTTATTTATTTGATCTATTAATAAACCAGTTGCTATTGATGGTAATGCTGGTATTCTGTCTAATGGGGCTGAAATTGACATAACTTTCTTCTTTCTTATTTATCAAAATAGTGATTTATACTATTTAACTTACCAATTTTGTTTAATAATTTTATTAATTTACTTTGTTGTATTGGAACTGAAACCATTCCTGCAGGGCCTATAAAACCTGCATTAAGTACTGCAATTAAATCATTTAATATCATTCTTAAAATATCTCCTTTTACTAATGGATGCTCAGCATTTTCTTTACCAATTCGTAATTCGGGAGCTCCTAATGTTATTCTATTAGGACTATCTAATATAATAGAATCGGTCTTAGCTCGTAAAATTATTCTATTTGCATCTCCAACTAATTGTGAGCCTTTAAATTTAGAAACACTTTCAGATTTAGTAGGTTGTTGATGTAATGTTAAATCAGTTAACTGTTGCATTGATGTTAAATAAAATGCAGATGAATCATTTTTAAATGATTCTATAGTAAATTCGTTAGTATCTTTATCTAAATGCTTATTAGATATTATTATTATAGGATCTCCGTCTATAGTACTAGACCAAGTAGGTTTTAATGTATAATTTCCATTATTAACAGTACTTCCTAATCTAATACTATTACCAAACCGACCTTCGAGAATTGAATCTCCTTCAAAATATTGTAATTTAGATATTGATTTTTCTTTAAAAGATTTTCCTAACTCATTTTGGGTACCGGTTGCATTAACATTTGAAGTTTGAATTTCTGCTATACCTGGTAATGCATTATGATTTATGTTTGATTGTATATTATATGCTGGAAAGTAATACCATTGTCTTCGAAATCTATCGGCGGTACTAAAATCATTAGTTCCTTGAAATATTAATACATGCTCTCCAACTAACGGTATTTCATTGTTTCGAGCATTTGCCGGCTTACAAATTAATTCTTGGACTTTGTCTTCGTCATATGTTCGAACTAATACAGTAGATATATTACTATTGGCATCTTCTTCATTATACTTATAAGTGTCAGTTATTGTATTTTCTAACACTTCTGCTAATAAAAAATTAACTCTCATTGTTTTTCTCCAACGATTCTTTTACATTGTTAATTTTTTCTTGTAATTCTGTATCTTCACTTTGGATTTTATCAATTTCATCTGTTAATTCTTCTTCAAACTCAGATTCAGCAATTTTTAATAATTGACTCTTTTCATCCTCACTTAATAAAGAATTTTCTCCGGTTATAGTTTGTTGAGTTGATATGTATCTCTGTACGATTGCTGTTAATTTTACTAGATGATCATCATTTTTAACAGCTACATCTAAATATTCTTTAATTAATGGTACTATAATAGTAGCATCCGATGCTGTACGAATTAGTGGTTGTAATTGAGATATTAGTTGATTAATTTGTCTATCTTTCTTTTTAGAGTTGTGATAGACATCTGACATTAAATCAGAAAAACTTTTACCTTTAAATAAATGATCATTGACATCCATATTATGGACTCCTTTTAATATAAATATTAGAAGGGTAAATTCACAAACTCAGTTTGTTCATATTCTAAAAATTTTGTTGAATATATTTGTTTTAAAACTTTTATTACCTTTGTAATATTGTTTGTTTCTAACCCAGTGCGCTCTCGTATAAATACATATAAAGCTTTTTTATTAAATTGCTCGATATTTTCACGTTCTTCAAAAATATGTAATATAGAATCAGCTACATGTATATCAGTTTGACTTGTAAATATAGAATTTATATTACTATAACAATGTTCAACATATGCGTCCATAAAATATTTTAATGTTTCTGCCATTTCAGCATTATGCATTTCAGTCATGACGTTTCGTTGCTCATCAATATTTATTGGTTCTGATTCTTTTTTTAGTTTTGCATAACCTTTTTGATTTTCAGCAATTAAATAATTAAACGATGTACGAGTATAATATGAATAAGCTCTTCCAGCATCTGGATTAAATTTATCTAGTCTAATTGTTAGATAGGTAACTAAATCTGTTTGCAAGTCTTTAAAAGATGAATCTATATATTCACATTTCATTTTATTAATTAAATTTTCAGATAATTTCATAAATGCAGGAAATATAAATCTTCTATATATTTTTTCCTTAAGAACACGATTTTCATATGATCTATTATACGCAGATATTGATCCTTCGGTAACCGTAGTCCAATATCTATTTGACTTTTTCTTTTTTCTTCCCATTAAATTCTTCTTCTAAATTATCAATAACATCTTTTAACATTGCAAACGTAGTGCCAGCTTCATCATCTTTTTCAAAAGCTCCTAATCTGTCAATTTGTTTCATTTCTTTATGAGTCTTGCTTATTTGTGTATACATATATTGAGTCATGTCTTCTAATTCTTTTGTATATTCTTCTAAATCAGAAAATACACCAGCTAAAATATATGCTCTATATATAAAATATGCTACAGTGCCTGACAATAACACAATACACAATATTAATAATGAATTCATAATTAATTTTTATCTTCTTTAAAATCACTAAAAATATCTACAATAGATTTATCAATTTCAGGATTTTGTTCTGCTAGATTCTTTAAAGCATTTTTTTTAGTAGCTTTTGCTTTTGGCGAAACTAGCTTTGGGGAATTATTTTTAAAGCTTCTCCATCTTTCATATTCTATTTGAGAAGCCATATGATCTGCATGATGTAATAATAATGGTAAATTAGTTTTTAATTTAGCTTGTGCTGACCTTGCAATAAAATATGGTTTATTAGCATCATCATATATACCATCATGTATTCTAATAGCTAGAAATTCATTCCACGACATTTGAACTTGATATTTTTGAAGTAAATATATTGAAAGATCTGGTACCATACTAAAAGGAATATTTTCATTATGCTTATACATCCTTCCCATATTTTTTCTATGCCAATCTGATGTTTCAACTTGGTATACTTCTCTCCCACGGCCTGGAAACCCACATTTCCCTAAATCATGATGCATAGCAGCAAACATCATTTCATTATAGTCATACCCAGACATATCCGATCCCATACTTTCCCAGGAATTATATAGTTTTTCTACACAGTCCATTACTCTAAGAACGTGATCTATATATCCTCCTGCAAATGCATTATGATAATGTGCTACTGACGAAGCAGGCATCATTACAATTCTGTCTTCATATTCATCATATAACTTATTTAAATTGTCTGCTCTTTCTGGAAATAAAGTATTAACTCTATTTCTATACTCGTCCCAATTGGATTTGATTTTTTCTGCTTCTAACATATTTTTATTTATATTATAATAAATTATTTGGAATATTCCAATATACCTTCTGCCATTTTAAATGTGCATAAAGAGCATATAACAGATAATGATGTTGAAGAAATTTCTACTATATTAGTACAATTTTTGCATCTGCATTGTATTTTCTTTGTTGTTTTACTTTTTTGAATTGATTTTTTCATTGATTTTTTATTTTATGTTATTACTTGTCCCGTAGGACCTTGTCGTGATGGTGGAGGTGGAATATCATCGTCTTCGTCATAATGTAATCCATCATTTCCATTCTGACCAATTATATCCATTCGTTCATCTATACCATCTTCATCCCAATCTTCGGCATCTGATGGATGTGGTGGTCTAAATGCAGATTTATCAACAGTTTCTCCATATATATTCGTCTTTGTTGTTAATGACTGTATATCAAAAGCTTTATTTGCTGCTATTAATAAGACTATTGCTAATGGATCAAATACAAATATGAATATTAATATAAACCAATTTACTACTTGATTCATTGGACGATCTACTAATTCAGAAACATATTTTAAAGGACCAATTTCTGCAGTAACTGTTGAATTTGATTGAATATCTAATATATTTAAATCATATGACGTAATTGAGTCAGTCAATGTTTCAATCTTTATAGATACATTATTTCGTTCTGTTTTCATATCATTTAATTGAGTAGTTAAAACTCTACGAGTAGATGATGAAGTAGTAGTAATTATTTGATTAGTTTCTTTATCACGATATTGAATCTTATTATTAGATAAACCTTTTGTTAATTCAGAAATAGAATTAGCTAATAATTTTTTTTCATTAACATAGCCTGTTAATTGATCTTGAAATCTTTCTTTTTTCATTTCAATTACAGATATCTGTCTATCCATTACAAATAAATCATTAGCGGTTGTTTGATATGCAGATGTTAGGAATCCATATATACCTAATGATGTTATAAACATTAAGATTACAACAGCTCCAGTTAAATATGTTTTAAATAATAGATTAAGATGTTTCCAGTATCGGTGTAAATAAGTAGCAGTTATTAATTTTGCAGCTTCTAAAGATCCGGCCATTATAGCAACAGCAACAGCTTGAGCTGAAAATAATTTACTTATTCCAAAAACACTATAATATGCAGCACTTACTGCTAATGTTAATGATGATATTAAGACAACATATGGAAATGTTCGTTTCATTCACGATCTATAAAGGCCTTAGCCGATTCTAATTTTCTCAATGATTCTGCCAAATTTATCATTGCTGACTGAATATCAATTTTACCAGTCTCAATTCCTCTTCCTACAGATTTGATAATTTCATATGCATCTGTAAGATCATCTGTAATTTTTTCTTTATATTTTAAATTGCTCATAACGTGTTCTTTCTTTTTTATTTATAATAAATATAGTTAACTTAAATAACCGCACTTATAACCTATTATAATAAAAATATTAATAAGATCCGAGTATTTACATAAAATTTCTTAAAAAGCTTTTTTGTTTAGTTATAGCATCTTCTAATTCAGAGTTTCCAACTGTTGTTGTGCGTGTTTCATCTGTTTTGCTGTTGTCTCCATCGCCATTCCTAGAATCATTCTTTGGCCGGTGTCTAACTTTTGTATTTGATATTGTATTGCTACTAGGTCTAGAAACTCGTTTCCTTGTTTCACTATCATTTCGTTCCGCATTCGTTGTACGTCTGGATGATTCATCAGTTTTTTGATTTTTTGAGGCTTCGTAGTCGATACTTCCGGCGTAGTAACTACTGAATTCTTTAATTTGAATGCCACAAGGATACGAATAATTCCTTGTCTTAACCATATAAGTAACTGTCTCATTGAACTTTTGTATTTTAGTTATTATTCCCCAACCATCATCTCCTAGGAATTCGTATTTAACTTTATCTCCTACTTTAAATTGGGCTTTTTTAAATTTTTCTTGTATATATTTTGGAAGTTTATGTTTTTTCATTCTTCAATAATTTCAATATCTGATATTTCAGTTAAAAACCATAAGTAGTTATCTTTTTTTAAAACAACATCATGATCTATTACATCTTTCCAATATTCTATATTTTCATTTGGATCTTCGCGAACTAATCTTT
>Ga0209482_1002140_pt1 | contig 12580 bp, 13 predicted proteins | sample CoawatmetaG10DNA_FD_187512 | JGI IMG/M metagenome (GOLD analysis project Ga0209482, IMG submission 187512) | Marine microbial communities from the West Antarctic Peninsula - Coastal water metaG104-DNA (SPAdes) (version 2) | ecosystem: Environmental > Aquatic > Marine > Coastal ...
CATATCGCGTATATTTTTTCATAATATGAGTGTTTTGACGATGGGTATGCCCATGAATTAAATCATGATCTGGATACTTTGACATTAGAAGGTCAGTAGCTTGTTGGTTTACATCCATAATCTCTGATGATTTATAGCTCTGAGCTTCAACACTTTTTTTGCGTAGCTGTCCTGTTAACTTAAGGCGAATATTTTTTGATAAATGCAAAAAAATAAATTGAACCAGTGAATTTCTAAGAACTTTTTTTAATTTTTGATAGTTAATATCATCAGTACAAAGACTATCCCCATGTATAAGAAGAAATTTTTTTGCATTGTATTCAAGCTGATAAGGCTCATTGATTAATTTGCAGCCAGTTTCAGTTTCAAATTTATGTGATAACAGAAAATCTCGGTTTCCAATCATTACAAAGACCTTAGTTTCTTTTGTTAATTCTTTTAAAGAGGAAATAATAGCATTGTGACCTGAAATTGAAACGTCATCTCCTAGCCAGGTATTAAATAAGTCCCCTAAAATAAATAACTGATCTACTTTGGAAGCATGATTCTTACAAAAGGTATTAAAAAAATTAACCTTATCACCCTCAACGTTTGTAAGGTGAAGATCTGAGATGATTAATGAAGTTGACATACTCTTATTAGCCAGAACTTAATCTGGCCCATAAATTACTCTTTAATAGATGCTTTGATAATAATAACAGCCTCGCCAGGAACATCAGCATGACCACCTAAGTTTAATGTTTCAACTTTTTCAATTTTATCAACAACATCTTTCCCTGCAATGACTTCACCAAAAACGCAATAGCCCCAGCCATCTTGACCTGGAAAATCTAAAAATTGGTTGTCATTAGCATTAATAAAAAACTGTGAACTCGCAGAGTGAGGAGCCGCTGTTCTAGCCATTGCAACACTATATTTAACATTCTTTAGGCCATTTTTAGCTTCATTTTCAATGTTGGCTTTAGTGGGTTTTTGCTGCATATCTTCAGTCATGCCTCCACCTTGCACCATAAAATTAGGAATAACTCTATGAAAGATAGTCCCATCAAAAAAGCCATCCTCTACATAATCAGTAAAATTCTTAGCTGTAATTGGCGCTTTTTCGGCGTCAACATTGATGTGAATTTCACCCATATTTGTCTCTAAAATAACCATGATTTGTCTCTGTTGATTTAAAACAGAGAATTATAACTTATTTCGTTAACAGTACTTTCATTAAGAGCAACGTTCAAGTATAATTCATCCCTTTTTAGCAATCAGATTAGGATTTGTTATGTACGCAGTCATTAAAACAGGTGGAAAACAATACAGAGTTTCTGAAGGTGAGACCCTTAAGATTGAGAAACTTGAAGTTGAGCCTGGAAAGAAAGTAACCTTTGATGAGGTCTTAATGGTCGCTGATGGCGATAAAGTTCAGGTTGGCTCTCCATTAGTTGCAAAAGCTAGCGTGGAAGCTAAAGTAATCTCTCAAGGTAAAGGTAAAAAAGTACACATTTTAAAATTCAGACGTCGTAAGCATTCTATGAAACAACAGGGGCATCGACAGCTCTTTACTGAAATTCAAATCGATAAAATTAAGGCATAAGGAGCAATCTATGGCACATAAAAAAGCAGGCGGTAGTACTAATAACGGTAGAGATTCGGAATCCAAAAGACTTGGTGTAAAACGTTTTGGTGGCCAAGTTGTATTAGCTGGAAATATTCTAGTTCGTCAAAGAGGAACTAAATTTCACCCAGGTACTAATGTTAAAAAAGGTAAAGACGATACTTTGTTTGCAGTTGCTGATGGAAAAGTTCAGTTTGAAAAGAAGGGTAAATTTAATCGCCAATACGTTTCAATTCAAACAGCTTAGTAATTTAATCTATATGTCTATATTTTAGAAAGCGCCTTCTGGCGCTTTTTTGTTATTAATCTCATTTATAATTAGTCTTATTATGAAATATTCAATCGTTTTTCCAGGTCAAGGCTCTCAATCTCTAGGTATGTTATCTGATTTGCGCAGTAATTTCTCAGTTGTAAATGAGACTTTTCAAGAAGCAAGCGATGCAATTAATGTAGATCTATGGAAGATCATTAATGAAGATCAAGAGTTATTAAACTTTACAGAGAACACTCAGCCAATAATGCTTGCAGCAGGCTATGCAACATATAAAGTTTTAGCAAGTGAAGTTAGTTTGTCACCTGTCTCTATTGCAGGGCATAGTCTTGGTGAATATACGGCTCTTGTAGCCTCTGGATCTTTAAGCTTTTTTGAAACAGTAAAATTAGTCAGAAAAAGGGCCGAGTTAATGGAGGCAGCAGTACCAAATGGTTCAGGCTCTATGGCAGCTATATTGGGGCTTGATGATGTAAAAGTTGTTGAAATATGCGCAATTGCCAATGAAGTTGGCATAGTTGAAGCTGTGAACTTTAATTCACCAGGGCAAGTAGTTATCGCTGGAGAAAAAAAAGCAGTAGCACATGCATGTGAGTTAATGAAAGAAGCTGGAGCAAAACGATCATTAGTGCTCCCAGTAAGTGTCCCATCACATTGCTCACTTATGAAAAATGCCGCAATGGATTTTAAGCACTCAATTGAAACTACTAATTTTGAAATGGGAAGTGAGAAAGTTCTTCATAATGTTGATGCTGATTATTCAAATAATATTGAAGAGATCAAATCGAAATTAGTTGAGCAGCTTTATAAGCCAGTTCTTTGGACTTTAATAGTTCAAGAAATGAAAAGTTCAGGCGTAGAAAAACTTATTGAAGCTGGCCCTGGAAAAGTATTAGCTGGACTGACAAGGCGCATTGATAAATCTCTTAGTGGTTCGGCTATAATAGACATTAATTCATTAAAATCTACTATTGAGGAAGTATCGAATGCTTAACGAAAAAATAGCTCTTGTAACGGGCGCAAGTAGGGGAATTGGTAGAGCTATTGCATTAACATTAGGCGCTGCAGGAGCTACTATCATAGGAACAGCAACAAGTGATGAAGGAGCTGAAAATATCTCTAAAATATTTAATGAAAATAATATTCTTGGAAAAGGTATGAGACTTAATGTCACTGATAATGAGCAAATTTCTGATCTTATAAAGAATATCACTGAAGATTATGGCTCTGTAGATATACTAATTAACAATGCCGGAATCACTCGTGATAATATTCTTTTAAGAATGAAGGAAGAAGAGTGGAGTGAAATCATAGATACCAATCTCACTTCAGTATATAAGATGTCTAAAGCCTTATTAAGAGGCATGATAAAAAAACGATCTGGGAGAATAATCTCAATTACTTCAGTTGTTGGAGTAACAGGAAATGTGGGTCAATCAAACTATTCTGCAGCTAAGGCAGGAATAATAGGATTTACAAAGTCATTAGCACGTGAAGTAGGAGTTAGAGGGATTACTGTAAATGCAATTGCTCCTGGCTTTATTTCTACTGATATGACTGATAGTCTTTCTGAAGTGCAAAAAGAAGCTTTTACTAACCAGATTCCCTTGGGTAGATTAGGAACTACTAACGAGGTAGCTCAGGCAGTATTGTTTTTAGCAGGTGAAGGTGGTTCCTATGTAACTGGTCAAACGATTCATGTTAATGGTGGGATGTATACGACTTAGTACATTATGATTTTTTCCTGAAATCATTTTGTAAAAAAACTATTATAATGCTAGCCATTAACCCAAAAATAAAGCTAACAAGAATAAATAAACTTGCGTTCATTCCAGTTTTCTTTGTAGCTACTTGTAATGCAATTAAACGAGTTTGAGTACCTTCCTTATTATTTAAAAGCTCTAATTTCAATTCTAAATCTTTTTTATCTTGTAATAAAATAAAAAATTCTTCTTCGGACTCTCGTTGTCCATCTTTCAAGCTTTTTAATTTAATCTCTAAATTATTTTTATCTGACAGTAATTTAAATAATGATTCATATAACTCCAAATTACTCTCTATAGTTAATGAATCCATTATGCTATCTCTTTTTTTCAATAAATTCATTTTTTGATTTTGATACGTAATGAGTTCAACTTGGTATGAATGAATAATTTGGTTTAAGGTTGGAGATTGAGCTGCTCTTTCAAGAAAAGAATCAGGGTTTGATTCTAGAAGGCTTAAGTTCTCCTTATCATCATTAATTATAATTTTCAGTGAAAAAATTTTGCTTTCAAGCTCTGGCAATAATGCATCAATATTAAGTTTTTCTATTGCAGTCTCAACTTTATATTTATCATTCAAGAATTCAATTTTATTTTTAAGAGTATTTATTTCATTAATAATGTTATTAGTTTCTTTATCAATCTTAACGCTATAGTTTTCATTAAAAAACTCAATTTTATTATCTAATTTATCAATATCACGAATGATTTCATTATTTGTTACTAGATTTATATTTGTTAATAGATTTGAGTGCCTATTTTCAATAAATATAAATAATTCATTTAATATTTGCTTATGATTTGCCATTAAATTAGACGTATATGTCATTATCAACAATCTGTTTTCAAGAGAATCAAAATTTAAACTTCCACCTTTAAGAGCGTTATTAGGTTTATGAATGAATTGAATCGTCATTTCTTCGATTAATGATTGTTGATCCTCAATTAGGTCATTAAGATCATTGTTTTGTTTGCTTCCAATTTCAATTAAAACGTTTGACTCGAAAGATGGTAATCTTTGAAAATAATATACTGAACTTATCAAAGTAATAATTAATGTTAAGATTATTATTTTTCTTTTAGAGTTGAGTAAAGTACCTAGTAATTCACTTAACTCTATTCGATTGTTTAAATTACTATCAATGGGATTATTTCTTTTCATTAGTTATAACTTTGTTAAAAATAGTTTACTTAGTCAATATTAGTATTATGTTGGTTATTTTAAACATTTAGATAATTAGTAATGAAGAGAAATTAAAGTTATTTCAAAAGAGCTTTTTTAAATCACCGTCGTGATTTAAAAAATGTTTGAAGTAATTTACTACACTTTCTTTCTAAAACACCACCAGTTATTTTTATCGAATTTTTTAGGTTTTGTGAATTATTCAGATTAGTTGCCGAGCTATAAGTCCCTATTTTTTTATTATAAGCTCCAAAAATAATACGCTCAAGTCTTGCATGCATTATTGCGCCAAGACACATTCCACAGGGCTCTAATGTCACATAGAGAGAAGTTCCAGTTAGACGATAATTTTTTAATTTCCCACCAGCGACTCTTATTAATTGAATTTCAGCATGAGCAGTAGCGTCATTTGTTGTTATTGGTTGATTATGTGCTTGTGCAATAAGAAGGCCATCTTTAACTAAGATAGCACCTACTGGAACTTCTCCCTCTGCTTCGGCTTTTAAGGCTTGCTCCAGTGCAAGATTCATCCATTTTTCATCTTCATTCATAGGTTAATTTTAACAAAGAGTTTAATACCTTAAAGCCAGTTTCCTACTAAAGCTAATTTAAATGCTAGTGTAAACATAATTATTGCTATGACGCTATCAAGGATTTTCCATGAAAAAGTGGATTGCATTACTGGTATTAATAGTTTAGCGCCATATGCAAGGCTAAAGAAAAAAACAAAACTAGCCAGACTGGCTCCTAAAGCAAATGTAATTTTTTGAAATCCAGAAAATTGTTGAGATATTGATCCAATAAGAATCATCGTATCAAGATAAACATGCGGGTTTAAAAAAGTCAATACTGCAGCAACTGATATAGTTGGAAAAAGACCTTTTAACGAAGACAATTCGACTTCCATAGTTTTATTATATTTAAATGCAGATAATAATCTTATAACTCCATAGCTAAATAGCCAAATAGCAGACAAACCAAAAATAAAGGTTGAATTTTGACTAATGAAATTATTTAAAAAAAATGATATACCTGCAACTCCAATGATAATTAGCAGGGTATCAGAAAGAGCACAAAATAGAGCCACATAAAAAACATGTTGACCAAGAATGCCTTGTCTTAGAACAAAAGTATTTTGAGCTCCAATTGCCACTATCAAAGATAATCCAAGAAAAAACCCTGTAAGAAAAGACTGTATCAAAATGCATTACCTACTTTGTGAACATTTTTATTTATTCCCACTCAATAAAAGCAATCTCACAAACTCTTGATTTGACAGTAATTTTTATAAAGTTTCCAAGTAGTGTGTAAGTTTTAAGGGTATCAAATATATTCATTTTTATCGCTTTTTGTATGGTCTCTATGTATTTTATATTCAATTATTGTAGGAGTAGAATTAAGTCTTAGTTCAAAAATGACTTTACTATAAAAAAACTCCTCATAATTAGTTACAAAATAATTATAAATTATTGATTTTAATGTTTTTTATTATGCTTATATAAAAGTTTAGAGTAGTGAATCAAATGACTGCGTGTTATCAATAAAAATTAAATAACACCAGAGGACACTTTTTGGAGCCATTTTGTTGCTAGTGATGAAGAATTTCGTTCGTCAAATCTTGATAGACAATAATGAGTTAGATCTAAACTTTCATATACAGCTGCGAGCAAACTTAGTTTTAGCAATTTTTTATCACTGAGTTTTGAGATTTTTTGAATATGCTTTATAAATATTGCATCAGACCAAATATGTTGGGAGGCAAAATTCTTATCACTATTAAAAACAATTGGCCTTAAGCTCCGTCCAGCCATCCCTAAAAACTTGTTAAACATTAAATCATAACCATTTAGAAACTTACAAACATCTCCAAATAACGGTTGATTTTCATAGTGATGAATAAATTCTACTTCACACACTATTTTTAAGACATCCTTTAACGCTTTCTTACCACCTCTAAAAATATCTAACTCTGCACCTTGTACATCAATCTTTATGAAATCTAGGGATCCAATATTATTTGTTTCTAAAAAGTTATCTAAAGTAATCGTTTTTATAGTAGTTTTGGACTTAAGATATGCAGCCTCAAAGTTGTGATATAGGGAAATTAAGTCTTCGTTTGGCTTATATAAACTACTGCACATTGGATGGTTTGTAATATAGAGCTTTTTACTCTCATTAAATTCTCCCAATGCATGTGGATAATATTTAACTCCATCGCGTGCAGATAAGTTCATCTTATCGCAAACTTCTTTATCTATTTCAAAACCGACGATTTTGGAAGAAGGAAAATAGTCAAGAAGTTCATAAAATGGCTCCTCCTCTTCTGAAATTTTCACTGCACCTACTTCAAGTAATGTAAAGCAAATGTCTATGTTAATATCTTTAATTAAATCAACAGTTAATTGAAGGATTTTATTCATTTATTTTCCTATTCCCACTCAATGGTTGCAGGGGGCTTACCTGAAATATCATATACTACTCTTGAAACTCTAGAAATTTCATTCATGATTCGATTAGATACATGATCTAAGAAGTCATATGGAAGTCTTGCCCAGCGTGCGGTCATAAAGTCAATTGTTTCAACAGCACGAAGTGCTATAACAAAATCATACCTTCTTTCATCTCCAGTAACTCCGACAGATTTAACTGGAAGGAATACTGCAAAGGCCTGATCAACCTTGTCATACAAGCCTTGATTATTAAGTTCTTCCATGAAAATGTGATCTGCCTTTCTTAAGATATCAGCGTATTCTTTTTTAACCTGACCAAGAATTCTCACACCAAGGCCCGGACCAGGGAAAGGATGACGATAGAGCATTTTTTTTGGAAGGCCAAGTTTTACTCCAATCTCTCTTACTTCATCTTTAAATAAGTCTTTTAGGGGCTCAACCAATTCGAACTGCATATTATCTGGAAGTCCACCAACATTATGATGAGATTTGATAACTTTAGCTTTGCCCGAGGCGGCTCCTGCGGACTCAATGACATCTGGATAAATGGTGCCTTGTGCGAGGAATCTAATATCTTTTATTTTGTGTGCTTCTTGATCAAATGTTTCAATAAAAGCTTTACCAATTATTTTTCTCTTTAATTCAGGGTCACTTTCATCTAAAAGTTGATCATAAAAGTACTCTTGAGCATCAGCCCTTATAACCTTGAAACCAAGATTTTGAGAGAAAGTCTTCATTACCTCGTCACCTTCATTAAGTCTTAGTAGGCCGTTATCTACAAAAACACAGGTTAGTTGATCGCCAATAGATTTATGGAGAAGCATTGCAACGACCGAAGAGTCAACACCACCTGAGAGGCCTAAAAGAACTTTTTTGTCACCTACTTGAGATTTTATTTTTTCTAACAAGTTATCAATAATATTTTCTGTAGTCCAGCTCTTTTCACACTGACAAATAGTTGTTACAAACCTTTCTAAAATTTGAATTCCTTTTTTTGTGTGGGTGACTTCTGGATGAAATTGCAGCCCAAAGTAGTTCTTTTCACTGTTTGCAAAACCTGCGATTGGGCAGCTTTCAGTTGATGCAATTAATTCAAAGTCTGTTGGTAGTTTTGTTACCTCTATGCTATGGCTCATCCATACGTCTAATAGGCCATGACCCTGTGAATTAATTTCATCAGTAATATCAGTTAAAAGGTTTGAGTGATTTCTAGCCCTAATTTGAGCAAATCCAAATTCTGCTTTTTTTGAGCTTTGAGCTTCACCTCCAAGTTGGACTGCCATTGTTTGCATTCCGTAACATATGCCTAATATTGGCACTTTTAAATCAAACACAATATTTGGTGCTCGTGCTGAATCATTTTGACTCACTGTATCGGGACCACCAGAAAGAATAATGCCACTAGGGTTAAATTTTTCAATAAAATAGGGGTTGACATCATATGGCACTAATTCACAGTAAACGCCTATTTCTCTGACTCGTCTTGCAATGAGTTGGGTATATTGTGATCCAAAATCAATTATCAAGATTTTATTTTGTTGTAAGTTAGTCATAAAAGATATGCTTTTAGAAACAGTTATTAATACTTTATATTTTAATGAAAATTAGAGATCGTTACATTGCTAAAACACTTTTAAGCTACACAATAATTGTTCTTGTGGTTTGGATTAGTATTTACAGTTTTTTTAACTTTTTAGCGGAGCTAAGTAGTGTTGGAAAAGATGGTTATACAATCCTTTCGGCGTTTACTTATATTATTCTTCAGTTACCTGAAGTTGCTTATAAGCAAGCATCACCAATAATATTATTGGGCTGTATTTTAGGAATGGGACACCTAGCTACCACGGGACAGCTTCTTATTTTTCGAGTTTCTGGCGCTTCTGTATTAAAAATTACATTGCTTACTTTAAAAAATTCCCTTCTCTTTGTAATTTTTTTCATTTCTATAGGAGAGTTTTTAGCTCCAATTTCAAGTAATCTTGCTAAAAGTAGCAAGTCAAACTCTATGGGAGATTCAAGTGCATCTATCAATCAGAATGGTTTTTGGATTAGAGATGGTGATAACTTTATTAATGTTAAGAAAAATATCGATGGCTCACTATTTAGTGGTATTACCGTTATTGAAGTTAACTCATCTAATGAGATTGAAAGAGTTATTAAGTCAGAAAATGCTATATTTGATGGAGATTCTTTAGATATGAGTAGTAGTGAAATTTTTTCTATTGGTAAGTCAAGCTCTTTTGATAGGATTTCTTTAAAAGAGCGAAATTCTTATGATAAAACAGTTTCATTTGATCAGGATTTGATAGATAGTTTAGAAAAAGAACCTGAAGACCTTTCAACTTTGACTCTCATTAAGCAAATTCGATTTTTATCTGATAATAAATTACGCTCAGGAGTCTTTGAAGTAGAACTTTATAAGCGTTTAATTCAACCTATTACTCTTATTGCAATGATCTTACTTGCAATGATATTCATCTTTGGGTCTTCAAGGGATGTAACCTTAGGGAGAAAAATATTCTTTGGAGTCGCACTTGGACTGTCATTTGAAATGCTATCAAGAGTTGCTAGTGCAATGGCATTAGGCTTGGACTTCAGCCCTTTTTTGAGCTCAATATTGCCATCTATTACAGTAATGTTTATTTCAATAATCTTTTTATTAAAAAAATCTTTCAGCTAATCAAATGAGTCAGGCTAATTTAAAAACTATAAAACAAAAAATAAAAATTCCCAATCGTTTTGACGTTATTTTGGTAAATGATGATTACACTTCAATGGAGTTTGTAGTTGATGTATTACGGAGATTCTTTCATAAAGAGTTTCAAGCAGCTGAAGCAATTATGCTTAAAATTCATATAGATGGAGAAGCTGTATGCGGATCATATTCATATGATGTAGCTCAAACAAAAGTTAAACAAGTGATTAGTTATTCTAGAGAAAATGATCAGCCTCTGATGGCTGTATTAAGGGAGCTAGGTATATAATTTTTTTAATTTAATGCTTAGTGAGATGATAAAATTTTATTAATGTATTAATTCAAATAAGGAAAAAAATGTTAATCAAATCTATTGAATCATTAGATAAAGGTTTAAATATTTTTTGGAGTGATAATTCCTTGAGTTGCTATCCTTGGTTTTGGCTTAGAGATCATAGTGAAAGCAAAGAAGACTTACATCCAGATACTAAGCAGCGCCAGATTGATTCATTTAGTGAGCCAGTAAATAATACTGTCAGCGATGTATGGGTTGACGGATCTTCTGAAAGTATTTTTATTAAATGGAGTGATCAGTCTAAAAGTAGTCTTTCTTTTGAATTACTTCAAACTATGGCAGTTCCAAGCCTTCCACAGTCATATGCCCTGAATTTGGCCAATGTATGGAATTCCTCAAATGAAATTAAAGACTTCCCTGAAATAACCTATCAGGAGCTTATGAGTGATGGAGGAATAAAAACTTGGTTAAATCATATTCAAAGAGTTGGCTTTGCTTTAGTGACAGAGACTCCTGAAACTCCAGAGGCAACAAAAGAGATTATGGAGAGAATGGCTTATATTAGAAACTCTATTTTTGGAGGCTTTTCTGTTTGGGATAATAAGCTTGAAAATCCAGATGATACTGCCTTTACATCACTAGCTATTGAGCCTCATACTGATGGAACATACGTTCATGACGCACCAGGACTTCAAACCTTGCACTGCATAAAAAGAGATTCTGTTGGCGGTGAAAATCAATTAATTGATGGTCTTGCAATTGCAGAAAAGATGAGGCTTGAGTATCCTGATGCATTTAATATTCTATGTGATGTTAATATTCCTGGACGCTATATTAAGCCAGATACTTATTTAGAAGCGTATCGACCTTTATTTAGGGTTAATGATAATGGTGATGTTCTTCAGATAAGCTTTAATAACCATGACCGCGCACCTTTTAGATTGGAAAATGAGCTAATGGTTAAGTTTTATGATGCTTATAAAATATTTCATAATCTAGCAAATGATTCAAGTCGCCAATTTGAGTTTATGTTGGATCCTGGAAAAGTGTTAACGTTTGATAATTGGCGCCTTCTTCATGCGCGTTCATCTTTGACAGGGTATCGCCAGCTTTGTGGAGGCTATCATAATAGGGAAGATTTTGAAAGTAAATTGAGATCTATCTAACTAATTATTTAAGATTAATTTGAATTTTATTTTGATTCAAATAGTGTTTAGTAATGTTAAAATTAAGGATTAATTGAGTTAATAACTAAAATAGTATTTTATGATTGAACAAGGACTACAGCAAGAGATTAATATGGTGATGACTGAGGCTAGAAATCGTCGCCTTGAGTTTGTAACGGTGGAGCATTTATTATTAGCCCTTCTTAATATGGATGAAGTTATTGCATTTCTTCGAGTCAAGAGAGTTAATATTGATGAACTTCGCGCTGAACTTGATCAATATATTGATTCACATACTCCTATTATTTCTGAGGATGCTGAAATAGATATCGTTCCAACAGTTGGGTTTCAAAGAGTTCTTCAAAGAAGTGTCTATCAGGCGCAGTCTGCTCAAAAAAATTCGGTTAACGCTATGAATGTTTTTGTTAGTATTTTTTCTGAAAAAGAATCGCACGCTGTTTATATGTTGAAACTAAATAACATTTCCAGATTGGATGTTATGGAGGGAATTTCTTCTCATTTAGCTGATAATCCAGTTGAAGAAACAAAAAAAGTTGAAGGTGATAAACAAGCTAAACCCTCTTCCCTGGAATCTTTTACAACTAATTTATGTGAAAAAGCTAGACTTGGTGAAATTGATCCTCTTCTTGGAAGAGAAGAAGAGGTGCTTCGAACTGTTCAAATTTTATCAAGACGGCGTAAAAATAATCCATTACTTGTTGGTCAAGCTGGTGTTGGTAAGACTGCAATTGCTCAAGGCTTAGCTAAGAGAATAGTAGATGGTCAGGTTCCTGAGATTCTAAAAAATACAACTATATATTCTCTAGATGTTGGCGTACTGATTGCTGGTACAAAGTATAGGGGTGATTTTGAAAAGCGATTAAAGTCAGTACTTACAGATTTAGAAAAAGATAAATATTCAGTGCTCTTTATTGATGAAATTCATACTTTAATTGGTGCAGGTAGTGTTTCTGGTGGTTCTTTGGATGCATCTAACCTTCTTAAGCCAGCACTTGCAGATGGATCACTTAAGTGCATAGGATCTACAACGTATGATGAATACCGCAAGATTTTTGAAAAAGATCATGCGCTTACAAGACGTTTTCAAAAAGTAGATATTGAGGAGCCTTCAGTTGAAGATACAATCAAAA
>Ga0209482_1002147_pt1 | contig 12564 bp, 11 predicted proteins | sample CoawatmetaG10DNA_FD_187512 | JGI IMG/M metagenome (GOLD analysis project Ga0209482, IMG submission 187512) | Marine microbial communities from the West Antarctic Peninsula - Coastal water metaG104-DNA (SPAdes) (version 2) | ecosystem: Environmental > Aquatic > Marine > Coastal ...
TAATTGAAGCAAATTTTATTATAGTATGGGGTAGTGAAGTTGAAAAATTATTAGCAGATAAAATTAAAACTTTATGTCCAAAAGTTCAAGTTATGGAGAAGCTTTCAATAGATTTATTAGTATCATTAATTTCACAAGTAGATCTTGTAATTGGGTCTGATACAGGCCCAACTCATATCGCTTGGGCTTTAAATATACCTTCAATAACTTTATTTGGCCCAACTCCTGCATATCGCAATGCTTACAATACTAGCATTAATAAGATTATTGAGTCAGATTCAAAAGTTAATCCACTAAAAATAAATAAATTAGATTATTCAATAAATGATATTGATGTTCAAGAGATAGTAGGTTTAGCACAAGACTTACTCAAGAAAAGAGCGAGGTAAATAAAATTACTCTTATGTAATGATTGATTTAGAGTTTTCAATTGAGTCAATAATAAATCCCGCTTTAGATTCTGACTCAATAATTTTATGACCACTTCTCACAAGTATTGTGTTTGGGATGCATGCAGATTTTGCTGCCTCAATGTCTGTCTCCTTATCACCAATAATCCATGAGTTGTTCATATCAATATTATGTTTATTTTTAGCTTTTATAAACATGCCCGGATTTGGTTTTCTACAAGTGCAATTAGATTCTGGCAGGTGAGGGCAATAAAATGTGTCAAGAATTAATATGCCTTGATCTTTAAACTGGCTTAACATCCAATTTGTTAATTTTTCATAATCATTTACAGAGTAGTAGCCCCTCGCAATTCCTGATTGGTTTGTTATAATAATAATCTTATAGCCAAGTTTTAAAAAACTTTGACATGCATCAAAAGTACCACTAATAAATTTAAAGTCACCGATCTTATGAAGATAATTTACTTCATAGTTGATAACTCCATCACGATCAAGAAAAATAGTTTTATTAGACATATCTATAACTAAGTATAATCTTTTTATTAAATAATATTAATGAATGAAATGTTGAAATATAAGAACTGATGATAGAAAATTTTTCCTTAGATAAAACTTATAAGTATTTATTAATATCATTGGCTTTTTTATTGCCTTTGACAGTTTTTGGCGCTAATGTAATTATTGTCTTTATAGTCGTTTTATGGCTTTTTTCAGGTAATTATAGATCTAAATATACTCAAATAATCAGTAGTAAATTATTGTTAGCCAGTCTAATATTTTATGGTTTGCATATTCTAGGCATGCTATGGACATCAGATTTATCTTGGGGATTCAAAATCTTACATAAGATGTGGTACTTTTTACTATTATTGCCAATTCTTTTTACAATTACTAAAAAAGAATATTTTAGTAAATGTGTCACAGCTTTTACATTTGCAATTTTATTAACAGAAATAATGTCTTATCTAATATGGTTTGAACTTATTACTCCTTTTAAAAATGCTACAGTTCAAAATCCTACGCCATTTATGAGTCATGTTTCTTATAATCCTATATTGGCATTTGCTATATATTTAGTGATGCACCAGGTATTTTTTAATAAAGATTTAAGTAAAGTAAAGTTTTTTTGGTTTAGTTTTTTTTCAATTACTATGTCAATAAATATGTTCATAACTGGAGGTCGTGCAGGACAAGTGATGTATTTTGCAATGCTATCTATATTAATTTTTCAGTATTTTAATTTTGAAAAAATAAAATCCTTCTTTGCCATTATAATTATTATTCCAGCAATATTTTTTACCGCATATCAAGCAAGTCCTCTTTTTAAAGAAAGAGTTGACTTTGCTATATCTGATATAGTCACTTATGAAAAATCAACTAATACTTCGGTTGGTAAAAGACTTACATTTGCAATTAATTCCTGGGAGCTGATTAAAGAAAACCCCTTAATTGGGGTTGGTACAGGTGATTTTCCGTCTGAATATGAAAAAATTAATACTGCAAATCAATCTGGAACTCCAAATGCTAGCAATCCTCATAATATGTACACTCTAGTTCTTGTCCAACTGGGATTAATAGGGCTAATAAGTATGTTGTCTATTTTTTATTATCAAATTAAATTATCCTTTAATTCTTCAAATAAATTTATTAGAGATGCTGGAACTACTCTGCCTTTACTATTTCTAGTTGTGATGTTAAGCGACTCATATTTATTGGGTCACTTCACAACTTTAATGTTTGTTTTTTTTAGTGCTTTCTTATATAAAGATCGTGAAAAAACCTACTAAAATCTTAATAATAATTCAACGCTCTAGTGGCGATGTTTTTCTAAGTGTCTCTCTTATTAAGGCGCTTTATAAAAATTATAAATCTCCATCTATTGATCTTCTTATTAATGACGATACATTGGCTATTGCAAAGCTAATTCCCTTTGTTCAAAATATTCATACTTTTTCATATTTTCAAAAAAAAACTAATAGATGGAATCAGGAAAGATTAATTTTTTTTAAAATATTTAAAAAATATGATTTAAGTATTAATCTTACTTCAAGCGATAGAAGTGTATTTTATGCACTTATTGCGGGTAAAAAATCTATAAGTGCTGTAGAGAGAGAACGTGGTAAATCCTGGTGGAAGAAGCTACTACTTAATTACTATTATTATTTTGACTCATCAAAACATATACTACTAAATAACTTAGAGTCTTTAAAATTATTAAATATAAATTATAATAATATTCAAGAATCCATCACTTTTCCAAGTGATGATTATCTTCTAATAAATGACAGGCTAAAAAATAATAAAATTAATAAATTTATTATCTTTCACCCTTCGGCGCAATACAATTATAAGATCTATCCAAAAAAATTAAGAAATAAATTACTTAATTTTCTTAATACGTTAGGAATCCCAATTATTATCACTGGCGGTAATAATAAAATTGATTTAGATATAAAAAATGAAATACCACAATTATTAAATATTTATAATTTTATTGGGGAAACCTCTTTAAAAGATTATTTTATTTTAAGTGAAATGTCACTTGCATTTATTGGAATGGATACTTTGAATATGCATATAGCAGCTTCTCAGAATAAACGTATTTTTGCAATATTTGGCTCTACTAAATTATCAATGTGGTCTCCTTGGTCAAATCACGAAAAAACAGCAACTTCTGTAAATAAACCTATTCAATCTTATGGGAGAAATACAATTTTTCAATCCTCCTTGCCTTGCGAGGTATGTGGAGTTTTTGGCTGTGGGCATAATCATGGCATAAATGAGTTTTCATATTATATTGACCCAGAATTGGTTTTCAATCAAGTAAATAACTGGTTTAAAAATGGGTAATTTTAAGCGGACATATTATTTTCCATTTAAATATACTGTACCAAACTATATAGATAATTATGTTGAAAAAAATAGTTTTTTTAAGCGTTATTTAAAGTTTATAAAGCGACGTTTTTATATTTTTTTAAAAGGACAAAATAATCTTGAAGTTCTAGCAATTCTTCCTGAGCATCAAAATATTTTATGGATTAATATTTCTGCTTCTAGTTTAGGCGACAGTCTAATGGATTTATCAAGTAGAGTAATGCTTAAAGATAAAAATATTGATTTATTTACCGACCATAAAAATTCTAATATTTATGAGAATGACTTATTTTTTGATAGAATATTTACAAGAACAAAAGATGTGGTGAAGTGCACATATGACCTTGTTATTCTGGATTCATATAGTACTAGAAGTGTTAAAGTTAAGTCTAAATTAGAGCCGTTAACCCCTTTTTTAGGAATGTACGGATACTTTAATGGTCCTGAAGTCAATCGAGTTCTTTTCAGTTTTCAGCAAATGAATAATTTGTTAGGATATAGTTATAGTCAAAATCAAATTAATAAGATTGCCAGAACTTCCATGACAATTTCAGCTAGTGATCAAAAAATTGTTGATTTACTAAACCTGCCAATTTTTTTTATTGCTATCGTTATTGGTGGAGAATGGAAGCATAGAACATTTAATAAATGGGCTTTAGTGGTTAAAGAATTGCTATTAAAAGATAATAATTTGAAGATAATTCTTCTAGGCTCTGATAACGGTAAACTTGATGAAAAAAAAATTTTAGATCAATTTTCAACTCCTAATTTAATTAGCTATATTTCAAGACTGACATTTAATCAAACAGCAGAAGTAATCAGCCGTGCTAATTTATTATTTTGTTGTGATGGGGGGTTAATGCATGCAGCAAATAGCTTTAGTATAAAAACAATCTCCTTGTTTGCTAGGCTTGAAGCAGAAATGCAACTAACCTTATCTTGCAGGTCTTTTCCAATATTTGACCAGTTTGATATGAATAATATTTCAGTTGAAAATATAATGCTAAAATATGATGAAGCAATTAACTACGATTATAATCATCCTGGATCCTAATAATATCATCCTCTCCTAAATAACTTCCAGTTTGTATTTCGATTATCTCTAAAGGCTTATCGCTTATATTTTCAAGTCTGTGCAATGCACCCTTAGGAATGTAAGTGGATTGATTTTTTTCCAAATTGTAAGTTTCTTCATGACAAGTAATTCTTGCTATACCACTTATAATTACCCAATGTTCTGATCTATGCTTGTGTTTTTGAAGTGAAAGCTTCGATTTAGGGTTTACCAGTATGCGTTTAACATGGAAATTCAGCCCAATATCAATTGACTCATAATGTCCCCATGGTCTGTACACTTTTGGGTGGTTTTCAGTTAAATTCTTATGACTCGCTTTAAGTTGATTGACAATATTTTTAATTTTTGATGAATTTTTTTTAGAAGTTACTAATAAAGCATCCTTTGTTTCAACAATTATTAAGTCTGAAACCCCTATAGCTGCAACTAAGTTGTTAGAGCTGTTTATGTAAGTATTTTGAACATCATCTAAAATAACATCACCCTCAATCGTATTTCCATTTTGATCAATGTCTTTAGTGTCTATTAAAGCATCCCAAGACCCAACATCATTCCAATCTGCATCTAAAGGAACTACTTTAGCATTCTGTGTTTTCTCCATTACTGCATAATCAACGGATTGGTTTGGACACTTCGCAAACTCAACACTATCTATTCGAAGAAAATCTAAATCTTTATATCCTTTTTGAAGAGATTTTTCGCAACAAGAAAAAATTTTTGGTTCAAATTTATTTATTTCATCAAGGAAAATAGATGCTTTGAATATAAATATTCCACTATTCCAAAGATAGTTTCCAGATTCTAAATATTTAGTCGCATTTTGTTTATCAGGCTTTTCAGTGAAAGACTTAATATTGAAGTGTTCTGCTTTATGATTTACTTCAGCCTCAATGTAGCCATAGCCTGTTTCAGGCTTATTCGGTTTGACTCCAAAAGTTACAAGGTGATTTTTTTCAGCTAATGATTTAGCAGTAATAATTGCCTCATGAAATGCAAGTTTATTATTTATAAGATGATCTGCAGGTAGAACTAGAAGTATTGGGTCATCAAAATCATAAAGAGTTCTCAATGCTGCTAAAGTAATCGCAGGAGCTGTATTTTTTCCAGTTGGCTCTAAAATAATACTATTTAGTTTTTTATTAATTTGTCTTGCTTGTTCTGCAGCTATAAAGCGATGTTCTTCATTGCAAATAATTATAGGATCTGCTGATTCTAATGGAAGTCTTAATAAAGTGTCTTGAAAAAGTGAAGTTTTATTAACTAAGCTAATAAATTGTTTTGGAAGAAGTTTTCTTGAAAGCGGCCAAAGCCTTGTTCCACTTCCTCCAGCTAAGATGACAGGAATAATCATTTCTTTTTTTTATAAATAGGCTTGGAAGATGGCATTGTCCAATCAGACTGTTGTTCAGTTAATTTAATATAACGATAAAAAGTTCCTTCAAAATTTCCAAAAGCAATAACAAATCCTGCTCCACCATCTAAAAACCCAAGCTTAAAAATATAGTGCTTCATAAATGCCCATATCCCATGTAATAAAGCCTTTAAAACACTACCTTTTTTTTCTTTTTCTATTAATTTTTCTACACCAAGAGTTGAATATCTATTAGCTTTATGTATTATTTCTTCAGTATTTTTAAATGGAAATTGCCAAATTGAATTACTAATAGCTCCAATTTTTTTATTACTTAAGCTGATATAGCCTTCATGTACAGGCTTAGAATCATACTTCATCATTCCAGATCTAAATAGCTGCGGTTGTCTATAATTAGGGTACCAGCCTGAGTGCTTAATCCATTTTCCCATAAAATAATTTTTTCTTGGAATAGAAAAAATATCAATTTCTGTATATTTTATTAATTCTAATATCTCATCTCGAACCTCTTCAGTGCAGCGCTCATCAGAATCAAGGCTGATTATCCAATCACCAGTGCAATGTGTGAGTGCTTGATTGCGAAGGTTTCCATATCCATTAAACTTAATATGTACGACTTTAGCTCCTAAGCTTTCTGCAAGTTCTGTTGTTCCATCGGTACTGTTAGAGTCAGCTACAATAATTTCATCAGCCCATAGAATACTATTAATACAGTCTCTAATTTTATCGACCTCATTAAAGGCAATAATATATACTGAAATTTTCATGCTTATTTTAACTATCAATAATATGTGGTTAAATGTTACCCAATTATTATGGGTTTTAAAACAAAATGCAAATTAGCTTAATTATTACTACTTTTAATAGACCCGATGCTTTATTTATTGTTCTTCAGAGCGTTGAGCGCCAAAGCCAAATCCCTAATGAAATAATTATTGCTGATGATGGAAGTGATGAAAGAACTAAAAAAATAATTACTAATTTCTCTGAAAAATCAAATTTAAAAATAATCCACTCTTTTCAGGAGGATAAAGGCTTTCGAGCTTCAAAGTCTAGAAATAGAGCAATATCAAAAGCAAGTAATGAATATATTATTTTAATTGATGGTGATATGATTCTACATGATAATTTTATTCAGGATCACACTAAGAACGCACAATTTGGATATTTTGTTCAAGGTACCAGAGTTTTGTTAAGTGAAAAACGAACAAAACAGGTTTTTGAAAATCATAAATTTATTGCTCACTTCTTAGAGAGAGGTTTGAAAAATCGAAAAAATGCAATACATTCAAATTTTCTATCATCAATATTTACAATTAATAAAAACTTTTTAAGTGGGATAAAGACATGCAATGTAGCTTTTTATAAAAAAGACTTTATAAGTGTCAATGGTTTTAATAATGAATTTGAAGGCTGGGGGAGAGAGGATAGTGAATTTTTTATGAGACTAATGAATTTGGGTATAAATCGAAAAACATTAAGGTTTAATGCAATTCAATTTCACCTTTGGCATAATGAGGCTAGTCGAAAATCACTAAAGAAAAATGAAGCGTTACTGCAAAAAACTATAAATGAAAAACTTAAATGGTGTGAGATGGGAATTAATCAGTTTTTATGAGATTTAATTTAATACTTAAGTCCTATTTTTTAAAGTTTATTAGCAATCACAAAACTAGGTTTTTAGATATAAGTGATTCACCAAAATTCTTAATTTTAATGCATCAAAATATTGGTGATATGATTGTTTGCAGTCCAATATTAAGGGAAATAAAAAAAGCATATCCAACTTCTAATTTACAAGTTTTAGCAAGTGAAGCTAATAAAGAAATTGCATTAGTAAACCCGTATATTGATAAAGTCTATGTGTATAAAAATCGATGGAATAAATTGTTACCCCTTTTAATTAATCTTAGAAATAATAATTATGATTTTGCCATTGAACTTGAGGCAAAAATAGTTACTAGATTAATTCTTATGTTAAAGATAATAAAACCTAAAGTTGTTCTTGCGGTTAGTAAGGCAGAGGGTAGGTATGGTATTGGACCTCAGGATGTTTTTCCATATGATTACTATACAAATATAAATCTGAGACATCAAAGAGATACTTGTTTAGATATTCTGAGGATCCTTGGTATTAATGTAAAAAATAAAGGATATGATATTTTTTATTTAGAGCAACACCGAAAAAAAGCACTTTCATTTCTCTCTACATTTGATTCAAAAAAAATAATTGTTGGCTTAAATATTACTGGCTCTAGTGATGCAAAAAGAATATCTAATAGTGATATTAATAAAATCATATTAGGAATTAATTCTATAAGTAACAATATCTTGATTATCTTACTTCATAGGGTGGAAGATAGAGAGTGGATCAATGGTTTAATATCAAAGAAAATGTCTTTATTTGTATTTCCTTCATATGAAACAAAATCAGTTTTAGATCTTGCTGCATTAGTTGATTTAGTTGATTTAGTTGTTACTCCTGACACATCAATAGTTCATATGGCTTGTGCATTTAATAAGCCTTTACTAGCCGTCTATAGAAATAATATGATAGCATTTAAAGCATGGCATCCAAAATCAAAATGTAATGATGTTGTTTTTTCAGAGAACTCTAAAGATTTAAAATCTCTGAACGTAAATTTGATTATTAGTAAAATTTCTAAGTTAGTTTCATTACATATCAAAAAAGATTTATAAAATACAAATGCAAAAAAATAAGAAAATTAAAGCCTATTTATTAAAGCTTTTAACAAACAAAAAAAATAATTTATTTGATATAAAAAAATCAAAAAATATTTTGATTTTAAAATATGACAGAATAGGAGATATGATTGTTACAACGCCAATATTTAGAGAATTAAAATCAGCATATCCAAATATAAGTATCTCTGTTTTAGCAAGTAAAAAAAATAAAGATGTAATTAAAAATAACCCATATATTGATAATATATATACAAATTACAAAAATAGTATTTTGTATGATTTTCCTATGTTACTAAAATTGAGAAAAAAAAATTTTGATGTCTGTATTGAGCTCGAGCATTCAGTCATTCCACATGCTATTTTCAGATTAAAAGTAATCAACCCAAAAAAAATTATTTCTATTCATAAAGATGGAAGGTATGGAGTTAAGGGGAGTGAATTAAAGCTGTATGATTACCTTACAAAAAAAGATACAAAAAGTCATTTTAGTAAGATTTGGCTTGATACATTAATTTTTTTTGGTGTTAAGGATGCTTCTACTAGTTATGATTTTTTTCTTACTGCTACGGAAAAAGCTAGGGCAAAATTTTTTGTATCCTCTATAGGTGGCAAATTAAAAATAGGAATTAATACAGAAGGATCTTTTCCAGAAAAAAGTATAAAAAATAATGATTTAAAGAAAATATGTATTGGATTATATAAAAACTTTAGTAATATTAAAATAATTTTATTAACTCAACCTGAAAAAACTACAGAAAAGAAAAAAATGATTTTAGAATTAGGTCTTGATTATGTTATTCCCTCATATCCTACAGAGAGCATCAATGATGCTGCAGCATTAATTGAGCAGCTAGATTTAATTATTACTCCTGACACATCTATAGTCCATATAGCAGCATCATTTGATAAGCCTATAGTTTCAATTCATGAAAATAATAAAGATAGTTTTAGATTGTGGTCTCCAGCCTCAACTCTTAGAAAGACAATTTTTGCTTCGAGTAGTTTTGGGTTGGTAAACTACAGTGTTGATGATGTTATAAAATCATCAAGTGAGTTTCTTAAAATAATTGAGCTAGATTTATGAGAATAATGGGTACAAAGTATTGTGGGCATGATAGTGCATTGTGTATTCTTGATACAGAGCAAAAAAAAATATTCGCAATTAGTACAGAGAGAGTTACAAGAATTAAGCATGATGCCTTAGATATTACTCCAATAATGAATGCCTATGATTTTGGAAGCATAGACTATGTCGCGCATTCTTATAGTGATTTTGAAGATAGGGGGCATGATGGAGAGTTGAGAGAAAAAATGACTTTTAATAAGGAAATTGAGAAAGCACTTAGAAGCATTATTAAGCCAGTTTATGCTTCAGACTTAGGCTTAACGAGAGTTGAAAAAAATATAATGATTTTTAAAGCTATATTTACAGATTTCTATGCAGTCAGAGCATATTATGGTGCAAAATTTAATAGAGCTTTGGTGAAAGAAACCCCTGAAGGAAATAAAAAAGCGTTTACTGAATATATTAAAAAGAATTTAGCCAAATATGGCTTAATCCCAAAAAAAGTATTTTTTTATGATCATCATCTTTGCCACGCAATTCCATCATATTACTTATCACCATTTAATGAAAAAAAAGCCCTTGCGCTTACTATTGATGGACAGGGCGATGGTTACTTCAGTAAATTATATTATTTTAATGGTATTGATGATCATAAGTTAGTTGGAGAGTCAAAGGCGAAATTTTTGGGTCATGGAGATAAGTTTTTATCAATTGGTCGTTTGTATAATTATTTCACACAAGCGATGGATCTTAGACCCAATAGTGATGAAGGAAAAGTTGAGGCTTTAGCAGCTTTTGGGACTGCCGATGAAAGCATATATCAGGACTTGATTAATGCAACAAAAATTGATAAAAAACAACTGAGTATTAATTTTGATATTAAGTTGATTGAGCCTTTTTATGACATTAATTGGCTTAAAAAGCAAAGAAATAGGGCAGGTGATGAAAATTTCTGTGCTTCTATTCAGACTTATCTTGAGGACATTATGGTTTCATATCTAAATATTGCATATGAAAAATACCCGACAAATAATTTATGCCTTTCAGGTGGAGTTGCAGCAAATATTATTATGAGTTTAGCGTTATATGAAAGGACTAATTTTACGAATATTTATGTTTACCCAGCAATGGCTGATGATGGATTAGCAATTGGCAGTGCAATTTTAACGGCAATTAATTTGGGGCAAGATATCTCATGGCTGAAAGATTTTTCAATGCCTTATTTTGGTGATTCATACAGTCGTCAACAAGTAAAAGAAGTGCTTGATGGTTTTGATAATATTGTTTATGAAGACTTGGGAAATGATTGGCCTAAAGAAGCTGCAACATCAGTATCAAAAGGTAAGATTTGTGCTTTATTCCATGGTTGTATGGAGTTTGGTCCAAGAGCATTGGGTAATCGTTCAATTATCGCCAATCCAATGCTTGAAGATACAAGAAAAAAAATTAACTCATACATTAAAAAACGTCCTTCTTATCAACCCTTCTGCCCATCAATATTAGAAGACGAAAGAGAAAGGCTATTTAAGGATAGCTTCCCACATAAACATATGGCTATTGCTTTTAGAATGAGAGATGAATTTATTGAAGATTTACCATGTGCGGTGCATGTTGATGGTACAGCCAGGCCTCAATTTGTAGAAGAGAAGGACAATCCACAATATTATCTTTATTTAAAAACGCTCAAGAAGATTACTGGCTATGGAGTTAGCTTAAATACTTCATTTAACTTACATGGAAGAACTATTGTGAGATCGCCAAAAGATGCAGTTATTGATTTTATTGATTGTAATTTAGATGAGCTTTTTATTGAGGGATACAGAGTTAAAAGGAATTAGTATGAAAATTAGCGCCTTTACATTTATTAAAAATGGACAGATATTAGGCTATCCCTTTATACAGTCTATTCAATCAGTTTTGCCTATTGTGGATGAATTTGTAATAAATGTAGGAGAAAGTGAGGATAACACATTAGAAATTGTTAAGTCAATTAATGATCCAAAGATTCGAATTGTTGTTTCAAAATGGAATGATGTGATGAAAAATAAGGGATTTGTTTATGGCCAACAAAAAATGATTTCACACTATAACTGTTCTGGTGACTGGGCTTTTTATGTTGAAGGGGATGAAGTTTACCATGAGAAAGATTTAGCAAAAATTCAATCTTCAATGGAAATGTATTTTGGTGATTCAAGGGTAGAGGCTCTTGCTTTTAAATTTAAACATTTTTATGGAAATGGCAATAGCTTTCTTGATTCTCCAGGATGGTATCGCTCAGAAGCAAGGATTATTAAAAATTCACTTAGAACCTATGCGCCAGATGGTTTATTTTGGCTAGTTTTGAATAGTAATAAAAAAAGTAGGTACCCAAGAGCTAAGCTTATTGATGTTAATTGTTATCATTATGGTTGGGTTAGAAGTGAGGTTGAGATGAATCTTAAGAGCAGTAAAGTTCAAAAATATTGGGGCAAAGAGCCTGTTAAGATTGACTATACTCAGATAGACCAATCTATAATTAAAAAGTTTACTGGGACTCACCCAGAAATTATGAACAGTTGGCTACCAAAAAGTTATGGACTTTATAAGGCTGATAGTAGTTATCAATTAAGTAAAAAGCAAAAAAAACATCGCCTAATGATTAAACTTGAAAGGCTATTAAAAATAGACTTAAGTAAAAAACATTATAAGCTAGTAAAATGAGAATATTAATTGAGCTACCTTCTTGGCTTGGTGATACAGTAATGGTAACTCCAGCAATTCAGAACTTATTAAAATATTATAAAGATTCTGAATTTGTTTTAATAGGGCCAGCTATATCAATTGATGCCTTAAAGACTAGTGAGTTAGTCTTTAAGTCAAAAATTATTGATAAGAATTATTTTTCTTTATATAGCCTTTCGAAAAGTTTGGGTAAGTTTGATGTTTTTTTTTCATTCCGAAGATCTTATCGATCAACATTTCTAAAATCATTAATTTCAAGTAGGTATAAATTTCAATTTAATAGAAAGAAATATCAAGACTCTCATCTTGTCGAAAAATATAATCATTTTATAAATGATTC
>Ga0209482_1002149_pt1 | contig 12561 bp, 13 predicted proteins | sample CoawatmetaG10DNA_FD_187512 | JGI IMG/M metagenome (GOLD analysis project Ga0209482, IMG submission 187512) | Marine microbial communities from the West Antarctic Peninsula - Coastal water metaG104-DNA (SPAdes) (version 2) | ecosystem: Environmental > Aquatic > Marine > Coastal ...
ATAAAAATTATAGTTATCATTGGTATACCTGACCTCTGTTGAATTTTTATGTGATAATAATCTTCTAAATGAATTATTTATATAAACACCATCAGTAATCCAATGATATTTATCTATGCCTATCAAGATGCAGACCCAATTTAATAGCACTATATAGAGCCAAATAGCAAAGAAAAATGAAACATATAAAGATAAAATCAGATGAAATCTAAAGCTATCTTCTAACATTGCTCTTGAATATCTCGATCTCAATACAGAAGATAATATCCCATCTCCGACAAGTGATTTATTTAAAGTTAAACACTTAAAGAAAGATATATAACTCTTCCAAGAAAGTGTCGCTCTTAAAAAGAAAAGTAGAAAGATTGCAGCAACCCAAAATATAACAAACAATGCTAAAGTTAAAGCGCTTAGTAATAAATTTAAAACAGGGTTGGGTCCGTCCAACCCATCTGATTTTAAAAAATCTTTAAATTTTTTTTTAAAAAAAACTATTGGGTTTAAGTAGAAAACGATTGATGCATTTACCCTATTTTTGATATTTTCTTGGTGTATTTTCCCACCCTCTGTGAAGCCACCTTCAAAAACAATTAGGATGCTTTTATTTTTTAAATCATCGCTCATATTCTTCCTCATCTCACAATTCGAATAGGCATAAATGCCTCAGCATAACTCACGCCAACAGCAGTCATGGGAAGTAACCTTGATCCGGTTCCTCCCGCCAATATAATACCTTTTGTTGTCACTTCACCCATCCTATGCCAAAGTAATATTTTTCATTTAAATTTTTTATTTCAGGCTTATTATCCAAAATACTAACAATTTCATGCACATTACCAAATAAGCCTCTAGCTTCTATTTCGTGAAACAGTAACCTTACAACTTCATAATCTTCGGGATAATCAATTGTGAACCTATATTGAGACCAATCCTTAGCATTCCCTAATTGAACAGTCTTATATTTATTTTTTTTATTCTTCCAAAATAAAAAAGTAACATGCTCTCGATCTTCCGTTGAAGTCGCTTCAGTATAAGCGCCTTCTAATGATTTAAATGAAAACACCTCGACATCAGTTCCATCAGGCCAAAGACTCGTTTCAGGAGGAACTGTATTAGCAGCATAATCAACATTTTTTTTAAAATATAAATCTATCACGTCATCTATAACGATGGGATCACACAATGTGCAATCTGCAGTCAATCGAACAACCACACTTGCTTTAAACTTTACTGCACAATCATAATATCTGGCCAAGACATCATTCTCTGAGCCTCGAAAACAATCAATTTCATGGTCTATGCAAAAATTTTCAATTTTATCATCTGAGCTTTCAGTGGTAGTAGCAACTACTACTTTATCAATTTTAGAAGCAGCTTTTACCCTATCAATTTGAAGTTTAAGTATAGGTACTTTGTTTATTTCTTTAAGAACTTTACCAGGTAATCTACTGGACCCCATTCGTGCTTGAATAATTGCTATAATCATTATGTTAACCTGTTGAAGGAGTCTGATCTGACTTTAGTTTTTAACACTTCATCTACATTTTTTTTCTCTAAAGCATTGGCTAACAAAAGAAAACATTCATCGACAGCCTCTAGATAAGTATCAACAATCTGATATGTATGAGCATAGCTCACATAAACACTGGGTGCAGCCAAATAACCTCTGGGTAGCATCTCCTGAATAAATAACGTGGCCAACGACTGATTTAAGGATCCATAATTAAACTTCATTGTTATCAGCGGTTTAAAGTCAGTAACAGTGATTTTTAGCCCATGCTTGCGTGCTAAAGTTAGCCATCCAGACCCTATATAATCACCAATCTTGTTAAGATGTTCCCAAACATGGTCTCTGGTTAGAATTTCTATAGTTTTCAGCGCAGCTGAAAAACCCACCCGCTCAGTCCACATTGTTGAACTCATAAATGTATCTTGAGCTGAATCCATAACTTCAGATGAACCAAGGACAGCTGAAATAGCATATCCACCGCCCATCGCTTTTGCATACACCACGATATCAGGCTGGAAATCTGTAAGTTTATATACACCCCCATCCGTCATTCTCCAACCAGAGGTAATCTCATCTAGAATAACTATTAAATTTCTTTTTTTTGCTGATAGCGATATTAGAGATAAAAATTCGGGTGAGGCAAACTCATATCGAGCACCCTCAATACAAATTACTCCCGCATCAGGGTTTTCATCTAAAACTTTCTGTAAATCTTCGACATCGTTATACTTAAATGGGACAGCTGTGTTTGCCAAACCTAAAGGGACCCCCTTTGTACTCAACCCCGAAATCAAGTGGTCATCCAGTCCACTTTTATTTTGAATGTTTGTTGCTAAATACCAATCACACCAACCATGATATCCAGAAAAAAGCACTTTATCTTTGCCGGTATGAGCTCTGGCAATCCTAATCGCCATTGACATTGCCTCACCACCAGTTTTGGCAAATTTGACACTACCAGCAAATGGATTCAACTCAAGTAGTCTTTCTGCAAGCATTACTTCTTCAGGCGCATTTAAAGTGCAGTTAACACCCTTTCGTATAGTTTCTGTGACAGCATCGGTCAATTCAGGATGGGCATAGCCCAAGATGGAACTTCCAATACCCATCTGTGCCATATCGATAAAGCGATTACCATCTAAGTCATCAACTTCAACACCATGTGCGCTAGAAAAATAACTAGGCCAAATGTCTGGCGCATATCTATCTGGCCGTTTTGATAGAAGACCATTCCCCCCCGGAATAGACTTAACTGCGCGGGACCACATTGATTTTCCTACAATATTATCTTTCATGCTTTCACCTTACTTTCAGTTTGATACAGAAACTCTTCTACCAAGAACTAGACCCACCATCGATTACCAGATTATGACCATTTACATAAGCAGATTCATTCGACACTAAAAATCGGACACCATTTGCAACATCTTCTGCGGAACCCATCTTACCCATTGGGCACCGATAACTGTAATTTCTAACAAAATCATCTCCTTGCGGAGCTTCAGGATTAAAAATACCTCCTGGCGAAACTGAATTGACTCTTATATTCATATCTCTCAAATGAACACAATAATATTTTGTCAACTGAATCACCCCTGCCTTTGTTGCCGCATATATTTCAGGGCTATTTCTAGCGCAATCAGTATATATTCTTGGATCTGCAGATATCACACCATACAAAGACGCAATATTTACTATACGTTTGGCATTTTTATTGTTTTTATTAATCTTGGCAAATTCATTAATCATATTAATGCTGCCTTTCAAATTAACATTGTATACATGATCGAGATCATCGATAGTTCGCTCCAAGAAACTAGAAAATACTGAGACGCCAGCATTATTAATAACTACATCTGGATTTATATCACTATAAAGCTCCCTCACGGCATCTAAATTACTTATGTCAACATTGCGATGATAAAAGTCACATTGTTCGTTAGAGTAAGAAACATCTAAGTTGATAATTTCATAAAAATGAGCCAACTTTTTACTAATTTCTTGCCCTAATTGCCCATTAGCACCCGTTAATAAGACGATTTCTTTTTTTATATCCATTTGTGCAACCATTGTGAGTTGTTATATATTTTGAATCCTAGCTTCTCATATGTTTTACATGCAGCCATATTTTTTTGTTGAGTCACGACCTCAACTCCTGCACAACCTAAGTCATTCAATAAAATGTTTACTGCATATGCCACCAACTGGAGACCAAAGCCTCTCCTCTGCGCTTCTTCAGCAACCGTAATCAGGCCAATGGAACCTATATTATTACTGCCCATCTTAATGGTAACAAATCCAACAATCGTTTCAGCCTCTTTAATATGGAAAACCATATGATCAAGATCACCTGACACCGATTTTTTGACCCATTCAGAATAAAACTTTTTTAACCGATCTTTAGGGAAATTTTCATCGTTATAATACCTTGTATCCCATTTAGATTTTGCCGATATTGATTCTAAGCTTGTAATATCTTGAAGAGTGGATCTACTTATAAGAACATTTCCATCTAAAATTGCACTATTAAATTCTAACTTAGTAACCAAATAAGTTAGCCTCTCGTCAACACATTTAAACCCATCCTTCAGAGCGAAATTTATAGATTTACTGTCGCTTGAGGGGCATAAAAAAAATATGAGATCTATTTCTTTTTGAACTATCATAACGTCTATTTTATTTTTAATACTTGGGGTATAACTTTTGGTGTTGAGTGAGTAAATTTCTTTTCCAAAAAATTTCGAATCCCAAGACATATAATCTATCAGCCTAAGAATACTAGTGACCCTATTTAAGCCATGTCCATCATCCGAGGAGCGAGACCTCAATGCTAATTGATTCAAATATGTCCTATCCTCAATCACAGACAATATAGACTCAATAGAGTTTTTATAACTTGCTTGGATATCGCTAACACCTGCTAACATTCCAGCAACATATTTTTCTTTAGCAATTTTAAGTTGATGACTATATTGAGGGAACACATAAGCTGGAACACCCATATATAAACACTCCTGCAATAGAATTCCACCACTAATAATTGCAAAATGAGCGCCCGCTAATAACTCATAAAAGTTACTCGGCCGATAAAGTAAAGTGACGTTTTCACCCAAAGAATGCCCGGAATGCAAATCCATTTTGCTGGACACAATAATATTAATTTCATATAAACTAGACAGAGAATAAATCATAGAGGCTATACCAGCGAAATGATTTTGATAATCAATCCCGCCAAAACATATGAAAATACTTCTTCTATCTTCAAAACTTTCCGGCTTATTTTGGCGCGTATGGTCTAAATTATGAACAGAATAAAAGGGCCCAGTAAGGTGAGATAATCGATTTTCAATCACTGGGTTGACCAATACATCTAAAGCTGAACTTTGTACTGAGGAGGTATCGATCCCTATCGTTATTATCGATCTTTTTTTACACTCAGCATATGCCGACTTACAGTAATCTAAGGCATCAAATATCACCACATCAATTTTTTCATCCCTAATACAACTTATTACCTTATGAGTTGCCTCATCAAGGCTCCGCACCAACAAAAGGGAATAGTTTTTTGATTGGTCAGGCACGTTAGTAATAAATCTTATTGATTCAACCTCAGAATCAGAAGCATACAGGGCATTTATGAGCGCCTTAATCCTGACAATATGACCAGTTCCTAATCCAGGCTTAAGTCGCTCGAAGCCAACAAAAAGATAATTCATATCTTAAACCTTCTTGCCACTATCGACTAACATCTTCCCAAGATATTGGTTCAAACGCCTCAATATTAACTTTCGCAACAAAAAAATCAGTCAATATATCAAAATACATCGGTTCCAATCCTGACTTGTATTCGCCTGGCCGAAGGCACTTAATATTCTTTAGATTGAATTTATCGCCTGCTTTTATTTTTTCTGTTGAGAAAATTGATTTAAAGGCAAATGTTCTGACGTATTCCTCACTTGGTAGTGTTCGTTTTACACCAGATCCTAGGTATTCTGCATTAAGCATGAGTTCTTTATTAGCCAAAAAATCGTGCCGGGTAAGGTTAATAAGGGCAATCATTTCATCCAACTCACCAGGTTCTGTTGAAAAACCTTGGTCAACCCCCTCCATCGTCCTGTCTAAAGTGATGTGTGTTTCATACAAATCCATCCCAATAGCGGAAGCTGTATATGGGATTTCACGGAAATCAATCGAACCATCCTCAAGCCTAAAACCATTATTTGAAAACCCTGCTGGGATTTCAAATGCTTGCTGTAATGATGGTATCACTTGTAAATTTGCGTCTTGACAATCAGCTGGATATTTAATAATACAATGCATGAGGGCTACATTTTTATGATATTTATATATTTCAGATAAAGCCCTATCAACCTCTTCAAGTCTTGCTCCACCGCATGACATTATAATAGGTATGTTAGTTGCAGCCACCTCTCTAACCCAGGGTAAATTAGTGATTTCATAAGATGCTATTTTTACTAAATCACACTTCAATTTCACGATCGTAGCTAACGCATTCTTTCCCATCGGTGCAGAGAAAAAGTAGAGACCTTTTTTCTCTGCGTACTCTTTCAATACCGATAAAAAATCAATCTCAATCTCGAGCATTTTATGTAAATCATAAATAGGAATATCTTTCCCTAAAAGCTTATATTTACCAGCCTTAGCTCCTTTTACGTAAACCTCATCAGTCTCAAAATTTTGAAACTTTACTGATGAACACCCCGCTTTAGAAGCCATGTCAATCATTTTTTTAGCTATGTTTACATCTCCATTGTGATTGAGACCAATTTCGGCGATTGTAAACACAGGCTGCCCGTCACCAATTGAGATCGGTGACAAATACTTTGATTTTGGGAAAATAGTCAAAAGGTTTTTCATTTTAAACGCTCACTGAGAGATAAATTAATATTTACGTGGTAATGTACTAAATTGGTTGAAACAAGTGCAATAATACTTCCTAAACGTTCAGTCAGCAAAAATTAACTATTGACAGCATCGCTCTGGATAGTTAGGATTTATCTGAATTTTTTAACGGTCTCAATAATCCTATCTAGGGACTGCATCGAGAGTCCATGATATAACGGAAGTCTTATTATGCGATCACTAATCTCTGACGACACCGGACATGGTAATTGACCTGGAAGAGCAAGCTTAGAACCCATTATCGAATTATGTAAGGGTAGGTAGTGAAAAACCGCTCCAATACTGTGCCTTGCTAAATGGTTTATTAATTCGTCCCGTGCAGATTTATTCGGCAGTAGCATATAAAACATATGATACGTCTGCTCGCAATGATCTGGAACAATCGGAAGGGAGATTCCATTATTCAAACCCCACTCAGACAATTCATTGAAGTATCGCGCCCAAATAACACTTCTTTTTAATTGGATTTCTATGCTGTTTTTAAATTGGCCAAAAAGTAGTGCAGCCAAAAGGTCCGACATCACATAACTAGAGCCTTTATCTACCCAAGAGTATTTATCTACCTGGCCATTAATAAATTGAACCCTATTAGTCCCTTTTTCAATCACAATTTCTGCGCGGTGAAAAAGTGTCTCGCTGTTTATTAAAAGAGCACCACCCTCACCACAGCTAATATTTTTTGTTGCATGGAAACTTAAAGTAGCAATATCACCTATCGCCCCTAGAGGAACTCCTTTGTATTTGCCAAAAAGGCCATGGGCGTTATCTTCCACGACTAATATTTTATATTTTTTTGCAATGGCCATAATTTCGTCCATCTCGCACGCTACTCCGGCATAATGGACTACAACAATTGCTTTAGTATTTTTCGTTATCATTTCTTCTAGAAGGGCTTCGTCGATATTTAATGTATCTTTACGGATATCACAAAACCTTACTTTTGCACCATGCATATGATAAGCCAGGGCACTACTCACAAAAGTAAAAGATGGGACAATAACTTCATCATCTCCCGATAGATTCATCAAGATTGCAGAAACTTCCAAAGCATGAGTGCAGGAGGAAGTTAACAGCGCACCTGCACTTTTTGGATACTTACTTGCTAACCATTTCTCGCATCTTTTGGTATATTGCCCTCTTCCAGATAAAAACCCAATATCTAAAGCGTCTTCAATAAAGCGTTTTGAATCTTCGAAGGAAGAAACTCGATTAAATGGTATAGTTGATATTTCACTCATTCTTTATTTAGCTCCAGTAAATTATGCGTACAACCAGTAAATTATGCGTACAAATTATATTAGTTTTTTATAAATCTGTCTAGTAAATCTATAGATCTATCAACATGGCTCCATGCTGTCAAATGCATAATGACATTAGGTTTATGCTTCAGGAATACTCGGTCAATTCGGCGCGGTTGCAAATGTCAACTTGATCAAACTCATGCCTTTCCTCAGATTCAATAGTAGCTAACGAAGAAAGATTTCCCGCATAAGTTAGCGCGTCTACATTGACGACAAAATGTTGAGTCGCTGTAAGTACCGATCTGACAACCGCGTAACCAATAAATCCCGATCCCTCGTAATGAGAATCTTCAACGTAACCCTACTTCTATTTAAGTTATAGTGGCCTACTTAGTGATCACAGCATTACCGTCTAAACTTGCATCTCCATAGCCATTGTCGAACTTCCAAAACCTACCAGCTCGCTATCAATTTCTTTAAACCCAATTTTATTATAAGCTTTGACTACCGCTAAATTTCTATGCTCAACACCCAGCAAAATTCTGGAAATACCCATATTTTGCTTCAGCCATAATGCACTGCCTCTAATCACCTCCGGCCCCACACCCATGCCTCGCCACTAAGAAGCACCTATCAATATACCCATTGTTGCAGTCTTCGCATTAACGTCAATCGGTTCTTATTTTATATTACCAATATGACACATATTAATTTTGTTAAAAATCCCCAAGAATAAGACATCACATCTAGTTCCCTTAGAACGAACAAACTTCTTTAACTCATCTCTAGACTTTTCTTCAAGAGCGTAATCAATATATTTATTAGCGTCGACGTCGTCGAACCATGAAAGATATTCATCGTTAACGTGGTGCTCTTTCAGCGGCTTTAATATGAACCGACTGAGATCAATTTCTATTTTCATGTGGTTATCCTGATATAACTTGATAATATATTATTGAATTATTATTTGACGCGCAAAGCTGTCATATGTTCTTTAAAGACACACCATGATTTTTAAGAAATGCTTTAGCTCTGAGAGGGCTATTATCACCAAAATTAAATAGACTACCGCAGGCAACAGCATCGGCACCGACATCAAAAGCATCTTTTAAATGAAGAAAATTGCCAGCCCCGCCTGCAATAATTACAGGTATCGAACACGCATTACACACAAAGGCCAACAGATCTAGATCGTAGCCTTCCATTAACCCATCGTGGTCAATAGATTGGATTAGAATTTCACCAGCACCAGAATCTACTACTGTATCTATATGCCGCTCTAAAGAAACAGACTTAGAAACTCCTCCTCCACCAGAGTATAAAACGTACTTACCTTTCTCGAATTTTACATCAATAGCAACAACTACCGCTTGACTTCCTGCAACATTTGCAATGTTTAAAATCACAGTAGGGTCAGTGAAACATATCGAATTGAGCACCACTTTATCAGCTCCAGCAGAAAACAATCGAATAGCATGTTCGGAATTTGTGATAGCACCTCCTACGGTTAGGGGTGCGAAACATTCTCTCCCTATCTGTATGACTTTAGAGTGTAGATTTTCAAAGGCGCCGTCATACCTCTCAACTTGGAGTATAAGTAATTCATCAGCATCATTATCACTATAAATTTTTGAACTCATCAGGGGGTTACCAACATCTCGTGGTGATTCAAAGACTCGAGTCTTAATAAGTCTATCACCGCTAAGTAACTGAATCGGTATAATTCTGCGCTTTAGCATGCGCCATCCCACAGGCAAAAATTATCGAGCAAACGCAAACCATTCCTTTGACTTTTCTCGGGATGAAACTGCATGCCCACAACATTTTTTTTAGCTATCATCGCGGGAAAGCACTCCCCATATTCCGTTTCCAAAATGACATTTTCTCTGTTAGTTGCAGAAAAGCAATAACTATTAACAAAATAAAAATCAACGCCAGGCTTAACACCATCAAGCAAAGGATGATTATTTACCTCTGCCACATCGTTCCAACCGACGTGAGGCAAAGGCAACCCTGCAGTTCTATTTATGAGATTAACTTCACCACTAATTAACCCAAGTCCCAAGCTATGAAAACCCTCCGAACCAGCATCACCAAGTATCTGCATGCCCAAGCAAATCCCTAGAATAGGACTCCCCTGGGATGCAAAATCACAGATGGATGCATCTAAATTCAACTCCCTCAATCTTTTCATGATAAAAGAAAAAGAACCGACTCCAGGAATTATTAGATGACTAACAGAGCCCAAGTCTTCTGGCTTCGTAATCGAAATTGAATCCCAGCCCTGGTTATAAACTGCATTAACAACAGATCCAATATTGCCTACACCAATGTCAATAATCCCAATGGTCATGATTTTTTTGAATACCATTGTTCATAATCATGCGTTTTTGGATTCCACTCATCTATTTTAAAATCTTGCTTATGAGGCACCACAACAGTCTTCGCTACGATTTGGTTAAACTCCTCTTCGCTAATTCCTACATACTCCAAAAATAAATTTAATGATTGCGGTTTTTTACCTTCGTATCGCTCGATTAGTTTCTCCGCCTCATCTTTTGACATCCGTCCATTCCTGATATCTAAAACAGTCATCTGAGTGACTCGCGAATAACCACGCTTCAGAAATTTGATATAATCTCTTACGCCCTGCATAGAGCACTCAATCTTCTCATAATCATACATCTTGGGTGGCATCCCTTCGACCTCATCACCCTCCCAACCTAATTCGTCCATAATTAACTTAGACTGCATTTTAGTATCCCAAGGAATGAAGGAACCCAAACAGAGGGACTGATAACGGAGTTTTTTCAAATCTCTTGTTGGCGGATATGTAAAAGCAGCAAAATCTCTGGCATCATATTTATTTAGATCATCCTCAATCATCCCTCGCATGTCTTCAGCAGTAATACCCAGGTTTACAATTTTATTAAATCTAGACTCATCAACGACCTCAATTTCATTATCTCGATAATCATAGTAGGCTGTATACTCGGTAGAGGGCTCACCCCAAAGCACGAGAGGTGTATTATATTTAATTGCTACATGCATCGGATAAGCGAATATCCCCGTATGGCAATGCCAACAAAAATCACCCTTCCGAATCAATGCTTCAAGCATAACTCGTTTAACAAGGTTCCAATTAGGCGTAAAGCTATGTACATCCACACCTAATTCTTTAAATGTTCGCTCATTATTTTTGAGTAGCTGTGGTCGCATGAACCCATGATTAAATTGCACTACTAAAGGTTTAAGATTGTACTCTTTCATCAAATAATATAGAGTAAACGTTGAATCTTTCCCTCCAGAAAAAGGAACAATACAATCATATTCGTACTTACCTCTATTCTCCTCTATCACCTTATCAAGCATAAGCTTTCTGCTAGACCAATCAATCACATCCTTTTTGAAATTATGTTGCACACAGACGTTACAGACCCCATCAGGGCCAAATTCAATGGTTTCAAACGTCTCAGGGAGACCACACTTAACGCACTTAATCATAATACACCTCCTAATTTTCTATTAAAAATGACAACTTAATTGCCTGTCGAACCATTCATATTTGGAATACAAAAATGTCACTCTACTAATGCTCATTGATTGAAAAAATCTCTAATTAAATCTTATTAAATATGCTGGTTCTTTTTCCAAACCTAGACGTCCCCTGAAATTATAGTTCGCATTACACAAACCAGGTTTTTGTCCAAAACATAGAGCACCTAAGATTACTCTGTGTAGTCAGAATCAAGTAAGCCTTTTCATTGTTGCTAGTTTTACTTTTGGATTTCCACCATTTGAAGCAAAAAAAGCTCTGTATATCTGCATCATCTTCGAAGATCAATATCGCTTCCTCAAGAAGATTATAGCTTAGATAAAAAAAACATTGCAATACGATGTGAAGTGGGAAGCGAGGCAGCAATATCTCGTCTCAAGGTGAACACAGCATCGCATTAATTCAAGTATGATTTAGCTTTAGCTTTTGTCTTTGAGGGCGCTCTAATAACGTTAATATCTATAAGCTCAAAGCCTTTTTCTTCAAGATATTCACATACTCCCCAGAATTTAATTGAACCATTCATCGATATAAAAAAGATTTTTAGCATTTGGTTCAACTGCAATCCATTGCGTATTTTCAGAATTTAAAAATAGATACCATTTAACATGGGGATAATAAGACGCCCCAACATCAATGCAGGTTACTTGCGGTAAATATGGGTTGAAGCTTACTTACTTTTGTGATATTTTTGAACTCTTTTCGAAAAACTTTTTTCAAAGAATCTATAATAAAACTAGGTAATTTATCTACTAGCAACTTTTTAAAACTCATTTTATAACGCTCCATAATAAATTCTCAAGCTTTCTCGGAATGGATAATAATATCTGTGTCATAGTCATTTTTTCACCAAAAAAACCTGACGAGCCACCCTTTTAACAAACTTTATAGCCTGAATTAGCGGCCCCCGATTCCATTGCTTCACCATTTCTCTTTCATAGCGCCAAGATGGAGTCACCCCAATAGGGTGGGTCTTAATTGGAATTGACATTTCTCCCTGATTAGCCAAATCAACCCACTTAGGTTTCTTCTTTGTATGTGTCGCCCTTGAATCAAACCCAAGTTGTTTAATCAAATTGACAGATGGAAATATACAGAGCTGACTATTAAGCGATCGTGTAAATGCCCATTGAAAATCCCAGGTGTCGATTTTATTTTTATATGTTAAATCGTAAGCTTGATATCTTTGAGTCTTTAGCGATTGCTCCACATAAACGCCTCGAAACATATCCTCATCTCTAACAATAGGCCAATCCTTCATATGTATATCGTATTTTAACCATGCACGCTTCCAAGTCGCCCATCCCCAGACACTTCCCAGATTCGAAAAA
>Ga0209482_1002151_pt1 | contig 12549 bp, 7 predicted proteins | sample CoawatmetaG10DNA_FD_187512 | JGI IMG/M metagenome (GOLD analysis project Ga0209482, IMG submission 187512) | Marine microbial communities from the West Antarctic Peninsula - Coastal water metaG104-DNA (SPAdes) (version 2) | ecosystem: Environmental > Aquatic > Marine > Coastal ...
GAGGATGATGAGGATGCATAAGATATTTGAAGAGATTGAGCTTAAGGTTATTGATTGGGGTCACATCAAGGGTATCCTTGGGGACCTCCATACAGATGCTGACAAGCAAGCACGTATCCAGAAACAACTAGAGAAGTTTAAAGAAGAGTCACTGGAGATGCTTGAGGCAATACACTCTAAGGATATAAATAAAATACGAGATGAGATGGGGGATGTCCTTGTGACTCTTGTGATTCAATCAAACCTATGGGGGTTAGACTTAGCAGAATGCTTAGACGAAGCCTATAATAAAATAGCTGTACGCACTGGTCGTATGGTAGATGGAGTATTTGTAAAAGATGAGTGATGAAAAGAAGTCATACAATATAGTTCCGGGAATTGACGACATGGAATACGTTGAGATGTACAACCTTGACCCCACCCTTGCGTACACACCTGAAATAAATGAAGCTATACTTAGTAAAGTGTGGGAACAAAACTACTCAGGTGCGTTAGCTGAGGGACTTTCTGATGAGGAGTCCAAGTCATACGCTGAGAATAGTAGGAGAGCTGGACGTAAAACCATACAAAATGCAATGATGAAATAAAATAACCCCCAAGTATACGTAATGTATACCTGAGGGTAATGCCCTTTGGGTTCCTTAACGGAACCTTTAGGGCTTTTTTATTATTATTTATTGTTATCCATAGTTAAACGCACTGATATCGTCAACACTAAACTGCCAAACAGGGTCCTCGTTTAACTCTTTCTTAAGCGCTTTCCTTGCATGACTAGCTTTCATTGCAACTTTATTGAGCCGCTCTAACTTACGGTTCATACTCTTTTGTAAAGATTTATATAAAGTTAAAGCTTCTGCATTAGTTAATGGCTTATTACTAGAAACCATAATTAACTTAACAGCTTCGTCATAAGCAGATTTACCTAACTCCAATGCTAAAAGATCAGGGTCTGACTTCATAAAAACACTAACCATTTGTTTAACCTGAGCAGTATCTTCAAAAGTATCATTAGGGTTGTTATCTGCCAAAGCAGTTAACTTCCTAGTCCCCTTCTTCTGAGCATCGCTAGTGCCTTTAACCAAAGCATTAATTAAATCATAATCAAGAGTAGTGTCAACCCAAGTTTTATTAATGTTGTTTACAAGAGACCTGAAAGAACCAAGGTCACCTATGATAGCATCGTAAATAGCAACACCATACGGGACACCCTGACCAGAATCTTTCTGTATACGTTTATAACTATCACCTGAAAAAGTAATCGACATAACACTACCATCAATACTAATAATAACCTGAGGTAGTATACCTGTAGTCATCGAACTACCTGATATTCTTTGACCACCAAGTGCATTAACTACTTTACGAGTGGGGTGATACTGAGTTCTCATACCACGAATTGGATTAGAAAACTCTTTACCACTTTCGTCAACACCTCTTTGGTTTATTTGTTGAGAAATAACATCTGAACCAGTAACTTCAAAGTCAACAACTCCAATTGAAGCTGGAGATCCGCTAGGTTTAGTAAATATAATTGGTTCATTAGCAAGCATAGCTACATCAGCAGCCCCCTTCAAGGCTTCACTAAACTCTATCACTTCCATACCTAAGGTAGCTTCAAGGTTGTGTGCAAGAATTCCATGAAGAAGTTTAGCAACTCCTGTGACACCTAGCCTGTGAGATTCAGCCATAGTTTTAAGAGCAGGGTTTTTATTCTGAGTAATAGCTTCTAATCCAATGTATAACATACTAGAAACAGCCTGACCATAAGGTAATGTCATGATAGGTTGCTTTAAATATATGTTATTTCCATTACCAAACTCTGCTTTTATTGCAAGATCAAGCATTATTTTAAGATCATCAAAATCAGCATGAGTTACATTATACTTTTTCTGAAAGTCAGTGCTTGTTAATAAAGCACCTAGTCCAGTTTGAGTACTGTTAAGCATATTGTTAGCAAGCTCTTTACGAATGTTACCTTCAATATCCTTAAACTCAGCTAACACTTTATCGGGGTCTTGTCGCAGAACACCAATCCTAAACATGACATCTCTCATTCCAAGCTGTGTAGCCATAGATGCTATTCCATTAGAGATCCCATCAACCTCAACAGGTCTCATCATAGAGGTAAAAGGTTTACCAGAAGCAAGTGAATCCATATACCTAGAAAGTTCAACAGCTTCTTCAATTAAATTGATAGCCTCGTTAGGGTGATTGAATACTTCTGCAAGAAACAACTGAACCTCTTCATCAAACTGAAGATTATTAGCAGTTGATATAACATTGTTAACACCACTGATTCGATTCTGCACAGTGTTCATTGCAAGGATAGCAGACGTTGTGGTGTCTGCATTGTAGTTATCCAAAACAGCTTTAATCTTACGACCAGCTGAAGCAATCTTCATTAGCTTACTATCACGTGCCTTGATACGATCTTGCATATTAGAATACATTTTAGTGGGAACAGTGTTACCTTCAGAGAAGAAGTGAGCACCCCATGTAATAAGCATAGCGTACTCAGCATTAGAGTTGCTGCCCGGAACTATTAAGTATTGGACCTCACTCCCGTACATTTGCCTAGCTAACTTGTGGTTCTGCATGTTCATCTTTTGAGCACTATAACCAATACGTGAAGTACCCCTTTGAAGGTAGTTAGTAAAACTAATTGCGTCATCTTTAAATTCAGCAATGTCTTGTAACATTTGCAAAGCTTGTGTAGATTTTAAACGATAAGCTCTCAACTTCCAATCATCCATCTTAGCATCACTTGCAAAACTAATAAGAGAATCTATCTTAGTTTGCATCATGTCTGCCCTAGGACTATTTTCAGGTAACTCCATAAGCTCTTGTAATAAACTATCAGCCTGAAGTAAAGCATTAGCAGCTGCATTGTTTATTTTATCTGCAGCAGTTTGACCAATGCCAATAACGTCAGCAGCCCTAGCGTCTACAAGGGAATTACTTACGATCAACTTACCACCAAAAGCGTTACCATTTTCATCTAACTGAGACTCAACAACCTTAACATCAGCCGAAGCACCAAGACCTACAATAGATAATATCATTCCAACTTTCATACGCATACTGGATACTATGTGCCTTACACGTGCAAAGTTAAACCTTGCTTCATCCTCGCGTACATTATTCTTAGGTTCTCCTTTCTTTTGATCAACCTTAACAGGATTACCAGTGTCAGGTTTAGGTCTTTTAGTTTGAGAAGTTGCTTGAGCATCCCTTATAAGTTGAGGTCTTTCATAAACTTTAGGTGGCATAAGGTCAACAGTGCTTTGTGCAAACTCTTGAATACCATGTGACGTAGGTAAGTACTCCCACTTAGCTCTACCTGATTTAGTATTAACCTTAACAGGTACTAATAGATCTGGACGAGCTACGGCATAACTCTGCTTAGCCCATAAAGCAAGCTGCTCATAAGCTTCTTTAGTTAACTCTAAGTCAGTGTCCATTTGATCTTCAAGACGAGCATCAGGTCCTTCTCGTTCCCTCTGCTTCATCTTAAGCCACTCTTGATGTATGATTTTACCAAGGGTTTGATCAGTAGCTCCACCTTCTATGTCGGACTCATTGATACCAGTTATGTTTGAGATATCTTCTTTACTAAAGTTATCAACAAGTTCTTGAGGTATTAGCGACTCTTGCTCCATGTTAGATTTTATATGAGCCTCAGTCATAGCCATAGCTAAAATCTGTAAATCAGGTAAAACCTCGAGAGTCCTAGAGTCTGAAGTTAACCGCAATGCTTCTAAATAAGAAAACATATCTGCTTGTGTAAGAGGTACAGTCTTATTCTTATCAACATAATTATTTGTGTCAATAACGTTTGGGTCTGCATCTACATCAACATCCTGAGGTACTCCCATGACTGACTGAATACTTTTTATTTTCTTAGCTTGATCAAACGGAATCATAACTGAATCTGTTTTACCTAACCTTAAAAGACCTTTGACTATTTCTGGAGCTGCCAGATCACCCCAGATCTTATTAATATCACTCCTATTCATGTCAACACTTCGGGTATTAAACCGATCTTGGAGAGCAGTCTCCGCATCCATATCCAACTGACGTTGATTTAAAATTGCAGCTTCTTCATCAGTTTGATTAGGAGGGAGCTTAAATGCAGAGTCTGGCTCAGGAACTGTTGTAACTGGCTCTGTGACTGTTGACTGTGGTACTGCTACAATATCTGGAACATCCTCATTTAAAAGCTGAGACACAGATTTATTTATACCATCAATTACATCTGACCTACCTGCACCTACTTCTACATTTAATGCATTGTCTGCTGCATTTATTACTTTTGCTAAAGCCATTGGCTAAACCTCCTAGTCCCACTCATAATTAATAATCCTATATTTAAAGGGTGCTAAGAAAGGAATACTTGCCCAGAAACTTTTCTCAAACTTCTCACCATCACCTTCTACTGCTGATGATACCATACCATATGCACGTTCTATAGTACCTGCAGCCGCAGCTTCGCTTGCCATGTTGTCCCAAACAAAATCAGTAGCACCATAAGAGCTGCTATCGTATAGAGGTAGAACAAGTTGACTCCCAATTACACGCTCTGTAGTTCCTAATAATCCGCTTGAATAGATTGCTCTTTGAACCCGTTGAGCATCAGTAAGATAAGGTGACTCTTGACCGTACTTAAGTTCGTCTTTTATACCTTGAGACATAAAGGCTAGTGCCAGCATACTACCAGCAGTAGCAAAGGTACCATAGGTTAAACCTAATGAACTTTTACCCTTAGCTTGATCCCATAACATTGGTATCTGGTTAGCTGTAAATGTAGATGTGAAACCATTAAACTGAGTAAGTAACGCAAAACGGGGGTCACTGTAAAACAATGGCCTGTTAAATGCATTAGGCAGTGGTATAGCTTGGTTAACAAAGTTAGCAGCTCCATTAAGGAACTCCCTTTTATATTTAGCTGACTCCTCTGCTGTTAACTCTTGCCCAAGTTTAAGTTTTTGTGCAATAGGTTGTAGAGTACTTAGTGGTATTCCAAGTTCACGTAGCATATGCTTAGCTTCTGCAACACCAACTGTGTCTACGTTACCTACATTAGCTTCAATTAAATCTAACTTATCAATAAGAAAATCATTAAAGAATGACAGCCTCATCATACGATGCATGTCCTGTTGATCGTGTAAGAAGTTAGCCTTAAAGAAAGCGTCAGTGATACCCTTAGTGAGTTCGTTAGTTTCTTGAACACCTGTGGTAGTAGCAGCTCCAGTTTCTTGAGACTTAAATCCTGATTCTTTTAGAAAATCTTTCATGTTAGTGTAGAACATATAGCGAGGATCTGACGTACCCTTCGACCTAACCTCTGCTATCTTCTTATCAAGAAATGTTTCCAGACTAGGTCTTGGGTTTGCAAGCCTTGCAGTTACAGCTAAGTTCCTCATCCATGCACCAACAGCACTACCCATAAGGTACCCCTGTGTTGCTGAGTTCTGAACAAGTATCTCCCTTGGAACTCCCATAGGTATCATTGCCATCTCTGGCATAGAAGAGAAAGCAGCGTTAGCTAATCCCTGAAGAGTTGTTAACAAAGTTAAATACTTTTGACCTTGTTTAATAGCTTGGTTCTGAATCCGCTTGTAGTTACCTGACTCTGCATTTATTACGTTACTAAGATCAAAAGCAATCTCATGAAATAACTTATCAGCATCCTCTGGCTTCATAGTCTTACCAAGTTCTTCCCTAACATCCTGAAGCATACGGTTTATATATTTAGAATCTTTACCTATAAACTTACGGTGAGCTTGAAATCTTGCAGATGATCTAGAAGCATCACTCATATTCTTAAAGATATTCTGCTCTAAGAACTCATCAAAGATAGGTCTTTCTGATATATGTAAGTTACGTTCTTTTTGAAATGAAGGGGAGACACCCCCCTTGGTTACATCAAAAGCATCGCTCAATGTTTGAACGTTCTCACTGTCAACAATAGAGTCCGTGAGTTGAGTTGCAGTTTCAAGATCCATACTATACTCAGACATAAGAGTTCGGATAAACCTTTCCTTATTCTTTGTAATGTACTCCTTACGAAAACCTTTGTGCTTGTAAGCCCAGTTTGATAGCTTATCAATACGACCCTCAGAGTCGTAAGACTTAGCTTTATTGTTGTCATTAAGTAGAGTATCACTCAAGGTCTCTAGCTCTTTATGTAATAAAAGCAAAGCTTCTTTATTAGCTTTAACATCTTCAGACGCATTGGTGAAATCAAAACCATTTTCTACAACTTCTCTGTAAAACTTAGTAACAATATCACTAACATATTTAGATCTGCCAGAAGAACTTAAACCACTTGGTGTTTTAAATGAAGACTCAATAACTTCTTGAGGCCTAAGAAGAGTGTCATATTTAGCCATAGTTAACTGTTGTTCATTAACAAGATTGTTACCACTGTAAACACGATGTCTTGTAGACCCTAGCATGTCGTATATTTTTACAAGAGATTTAGATTTACCTTGAGCTTTATAAACAATGTTAGCTAATGCACCCCTAACAGCAACCAAAGGGTTGTTGACAAAAGCTTTTACAAATTCAACAGTAGTTCCTGGAGCATCATGTTTATTAGCAATATCGTTTATGTGCTCAGAACTATTACTGACCACCGCCTTACCGTCACGTCCACGGGACACAACAAAAGACTTAGACTCACGCTCTCTTCTATGGTTATCTCTTGCAATTTCATCAAGATCTTTTACAACACCATCATTAGCATCTTCTTCTTCCTTACGTATGTTTGTGTGCAAGTTGTCAAACCTACCGTCATCATCAAGATAAAAATCCTGAGCTGCTTTCATGTCACCAATTTGATAAGCAATGCCCGGAGCTGCAAACCCAGAACCCATAAGACCACCAGCTACAATAGCGTTAGTCATACTGTGCTCAACTTCATCGTAGTTCCACTCTTTTTCTGAGCCAATAACAGCAGCAGTGTACTGCGTCAGTTCTTGAAGTGCTTCAGTGACACCTTCTCCTGAACTTGATTTAACAAGACGCTTAACACTTTCCCTAAACAAGTGACCCTTTTGTAATTGATTTGCAGCAAAAGACTTAGCATCATCTACAGTTTTAAGTAGTTCTTTCTTAGACATTTGAAGTAGTTTCTTAGATGCATCAGAGTAAGAGCTGCCATCTCTTTTAGAAATAGCATTTATGGCTTGTTCACGACCTTCCTTAGTAAGCATCATCTTTGGACTTAAGAGTCCCTTGATACCCAGCCTATCTAAGACAGTCATGCCAGCGCCAGCAACAAGAGCTACACCTAAATTCTTATCTTCGTTTTGACCTTCCATAGATTCTAAGACCATACCTGTATACATAGACACAGGTAAAGCCATTGAAGTTCCATAGGTCACTGGGGCAGCTGCCATACCTAAGATAGTTGCACCCATAAATGGAAGAGAAGAACCAAGCATCCCTTGCATTCCAGTTGTAACCTCATCAAAGGATGTCCAATCAATCTGAGTAACATCCATTTTAACAGTGGGCAAATCATTCATCTCTAATTGATTAACAGCAGCATCAGCAGCAAAGGAAGCTTCAGCCTCATCCATACCAAACCTATTAGACATAGTCTGTCCAAAAGTGTTAAGACTTTTATATAGGTTAGCAAAACCCATGTCAAAACCAGTACCAAAAGGAGTTCTTGATCTACCTTGGTAGTCAGCACCTTTGGTTTTAGTTTTAATACCCATGTATAAATCAGGGTTAGCTGCATACTCTGCAGCATCAAACGCCATAAGTTTTTGGATAGGAAGGCCACCATACTGATCTGTTTCAGCTGAGTAGATAGCTGCCCTAGCTTCTTCATAGTCTGACAGAGGTGCATCGTTTGGCTTTGCAGCTTCTGAAGCAATACCCCACATAGATGTTTGAAGATCACCCTCTGTAGAGAACCTTGAAGGAGATGCAACACCTGTCCTTAATAGTGTATCAACAAAAGAATGACCTTCCTCGTTAACTAAGTCACCAATAGAACGATCAAAGGCTCCTTTCTTACCTGACTTAACAACCCTATTAAATCCATGCTTGTTAGCAAGATCCCAAATGTAAGCAGTAGCAGCGTCACCACCTAGCTCACCTTCTTGGAACCCATAGTCCTTTATAAACTTAGCTGTTTCTCTTGTATCAATACCACGTAGTCGTACTGATTCCCCTGTAACTGAATCCTTTATAGTATCACCATCTAAGAAAGACCATGTTGATCCTTCAATATTCAATGGGTTTACTTGGGGGCCTTGGGAAGCCTCTTCTTCTCCTGAGAGTAAATTACCCCAGTTTACTGCAAGACCCTCTGCCATATTATTTCTCCTAGTTCTTCTTCTTTTGACTTGGGAAGTCGTTATCATACATCCCATCAAGAAGTGCACTTATCTCAGGGCTATTAACCCCATTAAACTTATTGTCACTATCAAGATCACCACCACCTAGCCATGCATTAAAAGCATTGTTAGACCTATCATTAGCAATACCCGTCCAATGAGTACGGGAAGATGGGTCAGTCATTACATTATTTTTAAATATAGAAGCAAGTTTTCGAATGGTTTTTTGTTTAGTTATAATCTTATTAACTTTAGCTGCAGGGTTACCGATCTTAGTGAAGTTACTTACTAGTTGATTAGTTACAAGATTAGCTTGCCTGAGTAACTTACTGTGCCCTCCCATCTGCATTGTAAAATCACTATCATAGTTTTCAACACTACCTGTGTTTCCATCCCAAGACTTAACCTTACCAAATACAAACTGAGGTACACCTCCTTGTCTTTTTAAGTCAGCTTTAATGTAATTAGCTTCAACTTCACCAGCAAGATCTGCAACAAGAGGAGCTTTACTATCCTTAAAACCACCACTTCCGACTTTTCTAATATGGTTTTGAAGAGTGCTCTCCATTGCACTACGAAATGCAGTAGTACCGTACTCAACACCAGCACTTTTAAGATCTCTAGTAACTATTGATATTAAATCCCTAGTTGCATTGCCATCACCATATAATGAAGTTGCTAATAGATTGTCAGGATAATTATCATCATCACCTTTCATACTAGCAAGAGTGCTTGCAACAATTGCACTTGTATCTGTTAGCAACTTATCATCAATTTCTTCATATGTTTTATGAAGAGCTGGCTTATAGGTAACGTAATCAAGATCAGTTGCCCTATAAGTTTTATCAGTACCAATTTCTTGAAAGTTACCAGACTTTGACATATACCCTTGAATAATTTCTTTATTCTTAGGATTAAACATACTAACAGTCTTGGACATATCAAGCGTATTGTTTTCAAGTTTCTTAGTTGATGCAGCTAAAGCTGCTACGTCAGCCTTAGTTTTAGCATCAGCTTCTTTATCCCAACCACTCATTAGTACTTTACCAGCAGCCATACCTGAACCACTACCAGAGTAACCCATCATTCGTGACATAGTGTAATACATAAGAGCCTGTTGGACAGCCTTGCTAGAAAACATATCACCAAGATAACCACCAGCTGTTTCAAACACAGACTTGACATCGTGACCATCTCCTGCTGCATCTCCTGCTGCATTTCCTGCTGCTCTAGCTGCCTCTAGTTCCTCAGGAGTCATCTGCTTTTCAATAGCAGTGATGTCAATAGTTGATGCTTTCTTAGCTAGTTGAGCAATATCAGGGTCTTTCTTCATACTTTTGTATACGGCTTCTTGTTTAGCTAGCTGAGCTTTAGCGTACTCTTGATCTCCTTGTGTTCCTTGATAAACTTCAGGGTCATAATTATCTGGATCTCCTGAAATACCAGACTGAAAAGCTGAAGATGCTTGACTAGCTGTGTCAAAAACTGAACCTGTAGTATCCGTAAATGCATTTTTAATAGCACTCACACGTGAATCAAAGTTACCTAAAACTGTACTAGCAGTGTCACCCAACTTCTCAGCTTGTTTAGGAATATTAAAGGTATCTGGACCAACAGTCCAACGTTCCCCTTCTTCAAAAGGAGAAGCAGGTGGCTTTGTATACATTTTTGGAACTGTATCAGAAAATAAAGGTGCAACCGTATCAATAGCAAGTCTAGTGGGGGAACTAGGGTCACCAAATGCATATTGTTTAATTACATCTTTGTGATCTTGAGGCATAAGAGTTAGTATGTCTTGTTTAGGTTTGCCATTACCATCTCCTGTAAAACCTTTACCTACACCTTGCAAGGCATCTATAAGAGAATCAAAAAAACCTGTATTAGATTGTGCCATTACTTACCTCCAAATCCTTTGATACCCGTTAGCTGATCTATAGCTGACTGCGGTGTTGCGTTAGCGCCCTTACCACCAGCAGGTGCTTGATAAGCTGGGTTCTGTGTGGGCAATCCCACAACACTTCTATTACCTGATCTGACAGGTGAACCATTCTGATCTACAACTGTACCACTTCGTAAGGGGTATACAGCGTTTGGGTTTACCCCACGTTGTGCAAGGGTTAAGGCAGGTTGCTCTGGCATTCCAGCTGAGGCAGAGACCACAGGTTCAGCAGCTGGTTCCCTACTCGAACCATATGGAATAAAACCACCATGAGCTGGTTCTCCGTCAAATGCAAGAGGACTACCTGCAAAAGATTTAATAAAACCACCATGAGCTGGTTCTCCGTCAAATGCAGGGGGGCTACCTGAATAATCAAGCGGATCTTTATACACAGGATTAGGGTACAGAGTCTGATTAAAAATAGGAGATGTTAACGGGACACTCATCATTTCACGTTCTAACTTAAGACGATCATCTTCACGTAGTTGCATAGCAATAACTGCTTTATTAAGAGCTGCAGTGTCATCATAAGATACTGGCTTAGCTCCACCTTTAGTGGACTGCAGCATTTCACGTTCTAACTTAAGACGATCATCTTGTACTGATTTCATATTAACAACTGCCTTATTAAGAGCTGCAGTGTCATCATAAAAAGAATCATAGTCATACCCAAGTGCATTTATTAAACCTTGATCTGGAGAGCTAACACGTTTCTTTTGATTCCTTGTTTGCCTATTTCTTTTTTCTATTTGCTCAGGAGTAAAGTAATCTCCAATGTTTCTTTTAGTGCTCATGTTTCTGCATCCTTTGTAAATTCATACCAAAACGATGAAAAGAAATCTTTACGCTTCGGAGGGGTGTTTGTGTTTGGATCACTATCTTTAGCCTGTTCTGGAACTGAAGCAACAATGTTGTTATTATTTTTAGTATGCATGTCAACAATTGCTTGTTCAAGAGATTCAGTATCATCGTACTCATCCTTGACTTCAGGTATAAAAGCATTAAATATATCTTTATGAGACTGAGGTATTAGTTGCGTAATCTCTCTTTTAGGCTTACCGCTGCCACTGCCTTCAAAAACATCTTTAATAAAAGAGCTAACAGTGGTTTCCTCTTTAGGTTTAGGTATAGAAGAACTGACCTTAATTCTTTCAACAGCGTTAGTGGGTGGGGCTGAGGCAACCATGTCCTCAGGTTTCCAACCAAACTGGCTAAATTTACCTACATAGTCTGAGGTTTCAGTTGGCATTTCTTTAGTACCTGCAAGGTACTGTTTCATGTTACCCGGACCCCAGTTATAAGCCTGAAGTGTTTGCTCAGGAGTCCAACCATGATGCTTTTGCATACCACTTAAAAACTGAGATGCTGCATTACGTGCTTGCTCAGGATCCTTGGGGTCAAAGGAAGGTACTCCATACCCCATGTTATGTGTATACTGTGGCATGAATTGGTACTCACCTATAGCACCAGCTGAAGATACAGCATTGTTATTCCCACTAGATTCTACCATACGGAGAGCATCAAGTAACTCTGGTGTTATCCAACTCATATATAATACCCCTTACTTCCCTGAGTTAGCAGCTAACATCATTCCACCAAGTACCAGTGGAGCAAACGGACCTGCTGCTAGTGCCATAGGAGCTGCTGCTGCTGCACCTGTACTTGCTGCTGCACCTGTTAATGCGGTGGCTGCGGCTGCTTCTGCGGCTGCTGCTGCAGCTACCTCTGCTGCTATTGCAGCCTCTGCACCACCTGATGCCATAGCACTAAACCCAACTGATGGACTTGCACCCATAAGAGCTGTTGAACCCTGTGCTACTGTATTTGCTGCTGTTGCTTGTTGGGCTGCTATGGCCCCTTCAGCACCGCCAAACGGTGAAACAGCTGTACCCATAGTGTTGGATAGCTCACTGACAGGTATGTTTGATGGCGATTGTGGTGATTTAGTTAAAGCACTCCATGCATCTTTAGCAGTTCCACCTAAGTATCCACCTAGATCACTAGCAGCTTCTGAACCCATAGCTTGTGAAGCTAATGAAGGTCCTACTGTTTCCATAAGTCCGGGTTTATCGTGCATAGCTACGTTAGGGGTGGGAAGCCCTTGCATCTGAGGGGCCTTACCCATCTGTTGTTGTTGTGTCATCTGAGGGGCAAAGGGATTAAATCCAGCCATTACTTACCTCCAGTTTTAGTAGTTGTTGTTTCCTTAGGTGCAATACCAGAAAACAAACCAATCTGTTGTGCAAGAGCTGTGTA
>Ga0209482_1002153_pt1 | contig 12546 bp, 9 predicted proteins | sample CoawatmetaG10DNA_FD_187512 | JGI IMG/M metagenome (GOLD analysis project Ga0209482, IMG submission 187512) | Marine microbial communities from the West Antarctic Peninsula - Coastal water metaG104-DNA (SPAdes) (version 2) | ecosystem: Environmental > Aquatic > Marine > Coastal ...
ATAACTACAATATCATCAAATATGAATGTAGCCTCATAGATATTTTTTTCACCTTCATTAATCCATTTTTGAGTAAGTGCGGCTTTATCTTTAAAAGAAGAGCCTTTGAAGATAATTTCTTTTCCGTCTGGAAAGAGTTCACAAGCTAAAGCTCCTACTTCATTGCCAACATCATATATTGCTTGTAATTTAGCGGTAGTAGGGGCTAATACTTCGGGTTTGTACTTTTTAAGCCAGAGTGCTTTTTTACATTGAAGGCCAATGGTATAAAGGGATTTAGATAAGTCCAATTTAGGTAAACGAGAGCTCATAAATCCATTAAATCAATTCTTTTTATGTTGTTATAAAACTCTTCTCTTGCGTTAGTACGAACTTTAAAAAGTGGGCCTTGTTCTCTAGCAGAATTTTTACCAGCTTTAATTGATATGCAATGATCGATTGTTATGCTGCCATTATCAATGAGCTCTAAAAAGTTTCTGAAATTAGGCTTTTCAAGTAAATCAACATAGCGGTAATGAAATGCTTTCTTACCTCCAATGTTGATAGGTAAGGCAGTGATAATGGCAGTTTTTTTAAGTAAGTCTAATTTTTCCATGAGATTAGATATACTCCATTTTGCAACAAGGTACTCTTCTTCTTTAGAGACATACCATTCTTCTATGCTTGGCTTATGAAGATCTACTCTAAGCTCAAGTCCAAAACTATTTGGTCCTGCGCTTGTGACTGTACAAAATAGGCAATTCGAATAACCTTTTGATAAATTTTCACGACCAAAATTTTCAACAATTTCTTTGGAGGACTTAAAAGGCGAAGATTGCCAATTAGGTACACATGCAAATATATTTGTTCTACCAGATGAATTAAGTTTTGAGGATGTGGCGGTAACAGTGTAGTTATGTAGAGAGTTTCGTTTAGTGGTTGAATGTTTTATTTTTAAGGCTTCTTGCATTAGTTTGCCAACTGAATTTGAGCCTTTCTTAGAAGGTAAAATTGGACCAAGTTTAGAAAGACTAGATAGTGCTTCTAAAATTTTATCTTCGTCATTATTCATTCTGGAAAATCTAAATGAGCATCTTCATCAAGGTCATCAATATTTGCCATATCAGCAAGATATTCACTAAAAAAGTCTTGAGAGTATTTTGAAAATTTCACAATATCCCCGTCTGGATAGTTAACATCCTCTTTATAATCAGCTGCTGCAGCATTTAAGTCATATCCAGCTGCTATTCGTCGAACATCTGCAACAAAATCAATGACAGTAACGTGTGTTTTATTGTCATTTAGGCGCAACCCTCGACCCAGTTGTTGGAGAAAAATACGTCTAGAGTGAGTTACCCTTGCAAACACTACGATATTAACTTCAGGAACATCGATACCCTCATTAAGCATTTCAATAGATATAAGTACCTTCAACTTTCCCATTCTAAAATTACTCAAGTTTATAAAACGATCAGAGCGATGGAGTTCAGAATGCAAAACACCCGCTGCAATGTCATATTGTTTAAAGAAAGCTTGTAAGCGATTTGCATGGGCTATTGATCTACAAAAAACTAAAGTACTTGCATTTTTTGTTTTTTTAATGACTTGTGAGACCTCTTCAATCATTCCTATATCACGCTCAGGAATATACAGTTTTGTATTTAAATCTTTAACAGTAAGTCCTTGCTTGCTTAGAAGCCTTATTTCATCCCAATCAATATCATCAAGCATCATTCGATAATCAACCTTAGCCAGATAACCTTCTTGCATTCCTTGAACAATATCCATTGAAAAAACTGGATCACCAAATAAGATTCGAAGAGATGCGCCATCTCCCCTCCATGGGGTTGCAGTTAGTCCAAGTAAGTATTTAGGATTTAAATAGTTGAGCAAACTCGAAAAACTATCTGAGGGAGCATGATGGCATTCATCTACGACAACTAGATCAAAAACACCTTCTAATGGTTCACCATTATCCACAGCTGATTTAACGCTTTGCCAGGTGGCAAATGTTACGCCTTCGCTATAAACAGGTAATTCACCATCTGTCCAAATATGAGTTTCGATGAACTTAGAAAATTGGCTCCAACAAGAGCGATCAAGTTGGCGAACAAGGTCTATAACATGAGCAAGAACAAGCACTTTTGAATTTTGATTTTTTTCTAAATATTCAGAAATAAATGTAGATGCGACAATGGTTTTACCTAGACCCGTAGCTAATGTCACTAATCCCTTGTTTGCTCCTGATTCCAATGATGCATGAATTTCTTTTACAGCATCTAATTGATATTCTCTCAAACTTCGTTTAAATATGGAGTCAACAGGAAGTGCACTTTCAAAAGCAATAATATTGTCTTTATTCCAAAGGCGCATGTCAAAACCTTGGCCTTTAAGTTCTTTTCGATAATCTATAGCATCTGAGGTAAATTTTTGATTAGTAGCAGTTATTAGAACATTAGCATCATAATGCCAGCTAGCGTTGTATGCTTCCTCAATAGCATCTCTTGGAATTACACCAGAGGATCTAAATTTAGCTTGAACAAGCCAACGCTTTTGATTATAAGAGCCTACAATATCAGCTCCCTTGTCACCAGTTCCACCAACTACTGAAACATCAGAAACACCTCTATGCTCGAGGTATCTTGCAATCAATCTCTCAAATGCTTGCCAAGTACCCTGCTGTAGACGACGTAGATTTATGAAAGATTGAGGATTAGAAATCTTAAACTCTCCATTTTTCTAATATTTGTATACTACCTGACAAGCGTATTGTTCTTGCTGTCCAAAGTCTTCCTGTTGGGGCTGAGCTATTTTCATTAAACCAAACGATGTCATTAAGGAATGACTGTAATTCATCTAAGTCATTTTTCATCTCAGTATCCATTTCTTTAGATGTCCATTTCTTACTAAAAAAATCACCATCAAAAACTAGCTGAGGATGTTCAATTGTCAATGCTTTTAGAACATTAAATGATGCATATGACATGAACTCTCCTTTTTCAAGAGCTTGTTCAATCTGTTGAGCATCAAAATTTTCATTTTGAGATAATTTTTTTCTAATTTCTGCAAGTTCAATGTTATTAATTATTGAGATGTTAATTTTAAAGCTTGAAATTTTTGATTTAAAATGATGAATTAAATCATCTTGAAATACTGCAACCTTTCTTTGTAATTCGCTTAGAGTAGGGTGTAAGTCAGGGAAGTATTTCTCTCTAAGTTTTAGTTCAACTGCAGTAATTGGTATTTCTGATACTTCATTCTGAGCTATTGTATGAAAATGATAAGCAAGTTCATTTATTAGAAAGTCAGCTGGTTGTAGGAGCTTTTCTTTAAAGACTGAAGATAAAGGCCAATATGTAAAAGTTAGAATAGGACCGCCGAGCTTCACAGTAAATCCATTTTTATGGTCCCCACTAAAACATTTCTCAGCAATAACTGTAATATTAATTCCTCCAAAAAGATCTAAACTATATCTTTGAGAAAGATTATGGTCAGGCTTAGTTTCGTTATCTGGCTCATCTGGAACGCCAGGCTCATCAGGTTCATCTGGCTCAACTGGCTCAACTGGTGGTTCAAATGGATCTTCAGGATCAATAGGCATAATAGGCTCTATATGAGCTTGATTGACAAGTTTCCACCATCTTTCATCACTCTGATAATCTGTTAATCCTTCTTTGAAATTTTCTATTAATTCATCAATATATGGATCTGTAAGCATTGCTTGACCGTTACTTCTTGCAGGAATGAGGTTTGCAACACCTGCTTTTGCACTTCTAAATGCAGAAAATAACTGAGCAATTGGCTTATCATTCTGAGCAAAACCACGACTTTTAGCTATTTTAGGCTGCATTGGACCATCACCTCTAATAGCTCGACGAACATCCCGCCAATCTTTTGATGTTGTAACAAATGTATCTTTTTGGTGAGTTACTCTAACAAAATCAATTTCAAGTTGGCCAACAATCCTGCCAAGCGATTGAAATCCATCACGTGGATATTCAAGCTCCATTTCATCAGTTTCAGGATCTTGCCAGTAAAAAAAAGATTTATCAAGTTCTTTGATTACTCTGCCATTTCTTATTAAATCAATACCATAATGATCCGCATGAAAGTATCTTTGAATTCCAACCCAGCCTTTAATTCTCCTTTCTCTTTTTTGTATATTTGAATCTTCACCGCATACAGAGCAATTCGATTCAGAATTTTCAAGCCAATTCCAGCATGTTGTACAAAATTTCTTTTCATCGAGTAATATATTAATTGGAATTACTGCTGGAACAGGACCACTAGAGCTTTTCCCAGTTCTATTCTCATTCCAAACACAATGTTCGAAAGGCTTACATTTTTGACTGTCATACTCTAGTCGTATTTCTTTCTGTAATAGTATTCGACCATAAATTTTTCCCAGTATCTCCCTTTGTTTTTTCCTCTGAAAAAGTGGCTTTAAATGTTCTGTTTTAAGCTTTGTAATTCTGACTTCAGTTCCATGCTTTTGCATTTCATCTGCCTTTTTAGGAATAAATTCAATAGGGGCATTAAAATGTCCAGAACTTTCTAGCTCATTAAAATCTATTGTAACTTTAATAAATTCTTTACTACCTTTTGTAGAAGTGATAACTTCAGTCTTCTTCCCAAGCCTTGCAGTTGCAATATTAAAGCCCATTCCAAAGAGCCCTAATTTAGTTATCGGATCATTACCCGACCAGCCTGCTTTGAGACTTTTTTCTAAAGATTCTAGCGTCATACCTTCTGCATTATCTTTAATAACTAAAGAATTATTTGCATTAAGCCTACTCCAACTAGTTGATGGTAATTTTATTTGAATTTCAGGTTTATAACCAAACGATAACCCATTAGGAGAAAGTACAGAATTATTAAAAGTTTCTGAGTTAAATGAGTCAATTGAATTATCAATTATTTCACATAAGCATTGCCATACTTTAAAGTCAATATCTCCAAGAACTGAGAGGATTCTTGGGCTTGGTGTAATATCTATTGATGTAGGCATTAGTTAATTTTCCATTAGAATAAAAATACTCATAGCTGTTATATAAAAACTTATAGTTATAATATAGGACGTTCTATTACTTATCAATTTTTTTTTAAATCATTATGAACCATATTGAACTCTTTGCCGGATGTGGTGGATTATCTCTTGGCCTTGAAACAGCTGGATTTAGTTTGCTTACAGCAAACGAATTGTCACCTATGGCTTCTGAGACATTTGCATTCAACCATCTCAATGCTGACTTAAAAAATAAAAAAAATATTAATAAAGTTTTTTGGGTAAGTAGCTCTCATTCTAGATCAAATTTTTCTACAAGACTTCGAGAGAATCCAAACAATGCAATAGGCCTAACTAAAAGTCATTATTCTGATTTGCTTGAAATGAAGCCTTCAAATGAAGAGCTTAAAAGAAGTTTAATGGTTGGAAGTATTGCTGATATTAACAATATTCTTGATCCAACAACTGAAGTTGGTAAAAAAAATAAATGGTTACTAAAACAACTTAAAAGTGGCTTAGGTGGAAAGGGCGTTGACTTAGTTTCTGGAGGCCCACCTTGTCAAAGTTTTAGTTTGGCTGGTATGAGAGATCATTCTCATCAGAGGAATCAACTCCCAGGTGAGTTTGCTAAATTTGTTGGTTTAGTTAAGCCTCGTATTGCTTTATTAGAAAATGTAAGTGGAATTTTGAGTGCCTTTACTATTGATGGAAGTAAGCATTTCGCTTGGTTTGAAGTTGCGAAAGCTTTTGCTAAAGAGGGTTATATTCCACTTTGCTTAAAAGTTAATGCTAAGTATGTAGGTGCTGCTCAAAATCGACCTAGATTTTTGTTGATAGCGCTTAGAGAAGATGTCTATAAACAATTTAAAAAAACTTGTGAAAAAGATGATATTCTTATCCATGCTTTAGTTGAGCCTGCAAATTTAACCAAGGTCATGAAAAAAATAAAAGTGATTGAAGAAAAATTCGCTAATAAAAAAATTAGTGAGATTGATATGAAATCTTCAATTAATAAAATTAGACCTAAATTTGGTTGCCTTAAGTATTTCGATATTGATAAAGATGATGCACTTTTTAGAAATACAATACTGAGGCCATTAGTGAGCCAAAAAGTCCAAAAAAATATTAAAAATGGACTTTTTAGTGTTAAAGATGCCATTGATGATTTAAGAGCTGATAATGTTCCTGAAAGTTTATATGTTAAAAAAATAAATAACTCTTTCATAAATCAATATAAGCGTCCATTGGATAAACTATCGAATCATGAGTTGCGTCAAAATAAAAATTTAGTACGTGCAAGGTTTCGCTTGTATCAAGTTCTTAATAAAATATCTAAAGAAGAGTCAAGAGAGGTTTTAATTTGCCTTAAAAATGATAAAACATATCAATTATTAAAAAGTACTCTTGCATCATTAGGCAAGTACTGGTTTCTTAGCTTGGATGGAGAGAAAATTTCTAATCCAAGTGCCAATCAATTACTAGAATTACTTAGCGCACTTCATACAAAAAAACATACTCAAAGAGCATTAATAGCAGAACATCCAGCTCCAGCAGCACTTTCGATTCCGGATGATGCTTGCCATTATTATGAATCACTTTCTACTCAACGCACTCTTAGCGTTAGAGAAATGGCCCGGATTCAATCATTTCCAGATTGGTTTATAGTTAGGTCAAAAATTACAACAGGAGGAAAAATGCGAAGATTTGAAGTTCCACAATATACTCAAATTGGAAATGCAGTTCCCCCTCTATTAGGATTAGCTGCTGGAAAAATATGCAGAAATATTTTGGATAAATAATTATTGAATTCTAAAAAAAACTTAATCTATATCAATTTTTACTTTTTTTAGTTTTTTTAATTATTTTTTTTGCCAATAGACATACTCACATCTTTTAGCCATTCTAATGCTTCTCTACCTTCAGGCATGTATACCCTAGTATTTTCTCTATGAGGGAGAACGTATTTATTATTATATGAAATCCACCAGCCTTCTGGCTCAAAAGAATTTTTGGCAATAGTTATTTCAATCAAGGTTTTTTCGGAGTAAATGACAGATTGTATTGAGATATATTTAGAGGCTTTTTCATTAATCTGAATTCGAATTTTTTCAGTAATAATTTGAATTAAATCATCTGCACTTTTTCCAGAATGCTGAAGTTCTTTTTCAACACCCAGAAGTATGTTTTTATTTACATCTAAAGATTTAAACTTTTTTAGAATTTGCTCATTATTGAATTTTTTCCTATATTTTGGCTTTTTTTCCAGAACTCCTATATATAGCTTACCACCTAGATTAGCATTTAGGAAGGCTGCAACTCCCTTAATAACTTGCATATCTTGATTGTAAATTATCTCTGCATGAGGGTCTTCTTTAATATATGAATCAATATCTAGGTCCCATGAGCCTTTAAACTCTATAGTTGGAGACTCATCGTTTGAGACCACTCCAAACAACTTATCTTGCTTATATTCATCACTATCTTTATCTATAGAATTTCCTGATAAGTTTTTTAAGTTAATCGCTCCCTCTTTGAAAACTTCTGATAGCTGGTTATAGAGAAGTTCATTTTTATCAACTTCTATTAAATTACTAGCAAGAATCAACGAAGCAATTTTTCCATTGTATAGTTGGTCAAAACCTTCATTATTTATTGAATATTTATGAACAGCATAATTAAATAAATCTTCCATATTTTTAGTAGAATTGCTACCAATCATACTAACTATATGCCACATATCTATAAGCTGTTTAAGAAATTTCATTTTTTCACTTTTACTTCTAGTATCTGGCTGGCTATAAAATTTATACTCTGATTTGGCTTTATCTCTAATTTTTTCTAAAGAATTTGAATTTTCAATTAGGTCTAAAAGCTCAAAGTATTTAATTAATCCAGTAACAATATATTTTTGTAAAGAGCCTAACTTAGCGTAGTAAGTGGCAGCTTGTTTGTAATTAGCAATAGTTTCTGTTATCAACTCTGAGTGCTTAGCTAGGAAGCGGTAATTTTGAGCTAAAGCAAAGTTATGGTTTTCCCAGAAATTATCAAAATCTTCTTTAATTGGTAATAATTTTTTGATGTTTAATTTTTCTAAAAATAAATTATCACATTCATGAATTTTTTCAATAGAGTCAAGATAATAAGCCTCAAATCTTAGTAAGTTTAATTTACCAATTAAAATATGAGCATCATTGATTTGAGTGCTTAAGTCGAATTTTGAGAGAAAGATTAAATGTTCTAACTCTTGATTATTTTTTAAATTAATTTTTTGCGTTGGATCGTCAACCTCTTCTCTAAAAAGAATCCCCCTTATTCTTTTTTTTCTTGTCCACAATAACTTATTAATATTAACTCTTAGATGAACTAAGCCATCTGATTTGTTAATAATATCTTCAACTATTGAATTAGGAGTAGCGCTATCAAAATACTTTAATAAAAGATAAATATCAAGTTTAAGTTGGTCACTTTTATTTTTGTCTACAAGATTGTCGATTTTAGAGTTAGTCAAGCCATCTAATAATTTATTAAATTCTTTTGGATTTAAAATTTTCCCAACTATTTCAATTAAAGGCTCAGTTCTTTCTATTGACTTTTTAACAATTATTGATAGATTGTTTCTTTTTATTGGGTAATAAGATAAGAGAAAGCCACTACTTAAAATATATTTATTGATCTCAAGAATTACTTTTGATAATTTTATAATTTGAGCAAAATCGCTATTATTTATTAAATCAAATTGTTCATCAATCAAAATATTAAGAAAGCTAAAAATCCAATTTGCATCCCCACTTTCAAATTGTTCTTTTAAAGAAAGGTCTTTGACTTTAGAAATAAGCTTTAACTCATGATAATACTCCTGAGCTTCAGAGGATAATTTTGAAATTTGAATAAAATATGGATTATTAATTTGAGGCTCTATAAAAAGAGGTTTATGGTATTCATTTATATCTTCAACTTCATATTCAACGTGCTCACCAATTTTTATTGGTGTATATTTATCTCCAACTTGAAAGGGTAGTCTGGGAATCATATGGATTCTGCCTAATAAATCTTTTGCTAATCTGCAAGGTGTTGAATTATCTATCTCTTTAGTTATTTCAAGAGATACTTTCTGACCAATTTCAAACTCTTCAGCATTAAAGCCAAAATCTATCATAGGATAGTTATTCTCAGCATTAATCCCTCTAACAGTAAAGTTGCTTATTGTCCCTTGCTTAATTTCATCTGAGGCTTTTGAGTTTTGTAGATCAATATTATATTTTCTCCCTTTCTCGTCTATTAAGACTCTATGAATGGTGTTTGAAGTATAGGAAAAATAATCGGCATAAAAAGATAAAGCTAATTGCTGGTTTAATGTAAATTCATCTTTTTCCCAATATTCTGTAAAAATTTCTCTATAGGTTACTTCTCCTCCTTCATACTGGTGCTCTTTATATAAGATTTCCATATTGATAGAGGGTTGAGGCCAAGATGTAAATTGTAGTTTTTTTGAATGAGTAAATATTTCATCAGAACCAACTTTTAGTTCTCTATGCTCGTTGCCTCGATCATCAATATAATCTCTGATAAATATTAATTTCTTAACTTTAGGTGCGTCTAATTCCATTTAAATTTATCTTTATCAAAGTAGATTTTAGAAGTGCTTTTCATACTGCGATTATATTTCATTATGGGCCTAACTTAAAAATATCATTCAAAAAGGGATGTCATCATCATATGCATTGCGCTTCCATAGTCTCAGCTCTTCTTCTGTTATTTTTTTATGAGCCTCACGACCATGTGTTTCACAGCCACTTTTGCATATTGTTTTAACTTTTAAAGACCATTCGCTTCGATCAGGCCAATGATGGGTTAAACCACCACAATTTATGTTGCCACATAAATCACTTCTTTTATAAAGTAGTGTTTCGTATGTCTTCCAACTATATGTATAAAAAGTTGTTCTTTTAGTTGGCTCCTGTGGGCATTGAACTTGAAAAATTGGAACTGGAAACCCTTTTGGAGAGTCTATGAACTTGATGTCCATATCTTTAATATCCTCCTCAGGATGCCATTTACATCGAACCTCTGGAAGAATATCAGATATTTTCAATAAGTTCAGAATGTATTCTCTTTGTGATCTATTTGGATAATATATTGAGAATATTATATGAATAACACTCTCAGAGCTAACCTCTTCTTTGTTGTCAAACTTTTTTATTAAATAATCTGCCAAATAATGCGGTAACAATTGAATTGATTTATTGATAGTTAGTTCAAGTACTATGGGAATAAAATCGTGATGAATATCTGGAAGTTGCTCTTCTAAGAATTTTTGAAGCTGCTTAGGTGACTCTAACATCGTTAATATAATTGCAATTAAAGTAAAGTCTGGATTAAATTTAAGATTAAAAAGGCCAATAAATTTGTTGGATCTTTTGAAAGCATCTGAATTAAGGCAATCCTCTATGACTTCTTTGTCATAACTTCTTTTTTCATGACTAATCTTTGGCATTAGGTTGAAATAATGCTCGAGTGGTTGAAAATAGCAAGGATTTTTAACTTGCTTTTTAAGCGTAATATATTTGAGATTAATTTTTATATTGCTATATCTAGATGCGTCAAAAATGCCTAATATATTATGATCAGAAAAATATTTATTCCTAGGTTTTTGAGCCTGTGACTTAACTGCTACTTGAATTTCCCCTAAGTCTCCTTTTTTACTTTGGAAGGGAATTGCTTGTAATTTACCAAGACCAACAGTTGTTTTAACGTCAATATCAACACCTTCAACTTTGCAATCTTGAGGTGAAAATGGATTATCCAAGTTATAGTCCTTGTAATTAAGGCCATGTCTTATAGCCCAATCTTCCATTATCCATTCAGTTATAATAAAAAATCTGATCTTCCATCCTTCAAAAAAATGAATTTCTTCTTTTCCCTGCTTCTTAGCATCTTCAAATGCGCGACTTAATGCTAACTTATATTGATTTTTTTTACTAGGAGAAAGGTGATCCTCCATATGAAATCTTTGATAACGCCTCCACTCATTGGTCTCATTAAACCACATTGTCTCGTGTATTCGATTAGATAATGCCGTCAAAGTATTAATTAGATCTTGCTGTTTATTTGTCATAAATTTACATCAAATATTTCACTTGTAGTCTAGCACCCAATCACTAAACTCTTTATTACGAACACCAAAAGTAAGACCCTCTCTAAAATTATTCTTAAGTCTATAAGTCTCTTCAAGGTCTATACAGAAAACATCAATAAGTCTATTTTTTGCTGGATAACCAATAGAGAATGTGTTGTAAATACTTACGTTATCTTCTACTACTTTTAAACCAGTTTCTGCATCTGGAAAAAAATCGGTTAAGATTTCTGCAATTTGATTTCTTCGTTTAATGCAAGCATCAAAGTCTTCTATGTAATATCTATAACCTCTAAGACCGTAAATTGTATAGTCACTTGGTATAGTATTCTTAATAAAAACTGTCGCTCCGTCATATAAATAATCTTCTTGCTTAGGTACTGTGATTTCCAAGAATTTATTTGGCTCTTTGAGACTAGAATATCTATTTAATTTTTTATGCTTCTCAATCTCATAAAAAATATCAACTTCAGGCATAAAGTCCAGCAAATTATCACCAATACTCATACCTAAAACCTCGAAATTCCTCATCTTTTCTTCTTCATATGTAAATTCATCAGCCAAAACTACAGGAGAATTAACAAAGAATAGTGAGAACAGAAGTAGGGGTAGTTTTTTCATAATCTTATTGTACAAGCATTTAGCTCCAGCCACCCCTTGTCAAACAAGTCATTGTGTAAGGAGGAGCCTTATCAAGAGCCTCTTCTTCACTCTCAGTCTGAGGATTACACAATTTAAATATATCTTCGCCCGTATAGTCAGCAGGAATGTAACCTTGCTCTATTAGCTCATTTACCTCTGAGTCATCTGCAATAATCCAGAGAACCCAAGACACGAATAATACAATAAATATAAGAAATATACCTCCAGCCCATTTAGCTTGCTTGTTGTATGGATGCTTATTTTTCATTTTAATTGTCTTTCATATTGTAAGCCTCAATAACATTAGTCAGCCCAAAAACAAATATGGGAAAATTTCTCTTCCAAGCCTCTTCCATAAATACGCGCACAAAAATCAAAAAATTCATCTTGAGTATGGTCGGCATCAAGATAGCCTCCTTCAATTAGTTCCTTATATTGAATTTGATAGACATCGCCATAGATGTAGTCGTTTGCTATGTAGATTGATAAAAAAAATAGAGCTGTAATAATTAGTGATACTTTTATTTTTTTCATACTGTATAAAACAGATAAAAGAAGGTGCTTGGAGTGAAGAAAGCTATAAGTATTAAAGGGGTTATAAGCTTTAACTTGTTCTTTTTAAATGAGCGAATAACTAATAATACTATTGAAATAATAATTGCAATAAACATTATGGTTTCAACGATACAGCCTACTACAGGTGAGCATAGATGAGGTCCTGCTAGAGAGCCTAAGAGTAGCCAAGTTCCTATTATTGAGCTTAATCCCCAAGTAAACCAGTATCTTT